>Ga0308172_1001727_pt1 | contig 13725 bp, 10 predicted proteins | sample PhyGR2_FD_202134 | JGI IMG/M metagenome (GOLD analysis project Ga0308172, IMG submission 202134) | Phyllosphere microbial communities from UC Gill Tract Community Farm, Albany, California, United States - DLSLSG.R2 | ecosystem: Host-associated > Plants > Phyllosphere > Unclassified | place: USA...
TTTGCCCATCCACGCATGGCGTGGATCTACCGATTCGGTCGCCTTTTCTCTATCCACGCATGGCGTGGATCTACTCATCGGCCCGGTAGATCCACGCCATGCGTGGATGCTTTACCGCTTCAGCAACCTGAAACCCGACCCTCCAATTTCATTAGTAATTCTACTCACAAGGCGAGTAGCATGTCTGGTCCCAGCCCCTGATGCCGGTCTGCCGACACTCGCTCCATGCCAGCCGTTTCCGCCCATTTCTGTCGCTTCCAGCTTGATTGGCCCCTCCCCCGGGGGACCGGCTGATGGGTGCCGTCGTCGCGCTCGACCGCCTGCTGGACGGCCGACAGCTGTGGCGTGGCCCGGCGCGCAATGGGCCGGCCAGCGACCACCTGGCCAGCGGCCACCCGGCGCTGGATGCCCGCCTGCCCGGCGGCGGCTGGCCCGCCAGCGGCCTGTGCGAGGTACTGCAGGACGCCCCCGGCGTGGGTGAACTGGCCCTGGTCTGGCCGGCGCTGGCCAGGCTGAGCCAGCGCGACCGGCCCATCGTGCTGGTCGCCCCGCCCTACCGCCCGCACGCCCCGGCCTGGGCCGCGGCCGGGTTGGACCTGGCCCAGCTGCAGATCATCCAGGCCACGCCGAAGCAGGCGCTGTGGGCGGCCGAACAATGCCTGCGCTCGGCCGCCTGTGCGGCGGTGCTGTGCTGGCCGCAGCCGCAGCAGGCCGATGACCGCTCGCTGCGCCGCCTGCAGGTTGCCGCCGACAGCGGCCAGTGCCTGGGCTTCGTGTTCCGCGACGTGCGCGCTGCGCGCAATCCCTCGCCGGCCAGCCTGCGCCTGCAGCTCGACCACGGCCAGGTGCGGGTGCTGAAGTGCCGCGGCGGCTTGCCACCGGCGCAACCGCTGCCGCTGGCCGTTGCCCACTGAGGCCGCGCCATGCACTGGGCCTGCCTGTTGTTGCCGCAGCTGGCGCTGGACAGCGTGCTGCGCCTGCAGCCGGACCCGCAGCGGCCGCTGGTGCTGCTGCAGGGGCCGGCGCAGCGCCGCGTGCTGCGCGCGGTCAGCCCGGCAGCACGCGCGGCCGGCCTGCGCCCGGGCATGCTGCTGTCGGCCGCACAGGTGCTGGTGCAGGACATGCAGCTGCACGACTACGACCCCAGCGCCGAGCAGCAGACCCGCCAGCTGCTGGCCAGTTGGGCCTACGCCTACAGTTCGCAGGTCAGCCTCGATTTTCCGCATGCGCTGGTGATGGAAATCGGCGCCAGCCGTGCCCTGTTCGGTGACTGGCTGAAGATCGAGAAACGCCTGCGCGATGGCCTGCACGAGCTGGGCTTCCGCCACCGCCTGGTGGCCGCGCCCACCCCGCATGCCGCGCGCGTGCTGGCCAACGTGCACGACGGCCTGGGCATCGATGCGCAGCAGTTGCCGGCCCTGCTGGCGCCGCTGCCCTTGTCACGCTGCGGGCTGCCCGCCGAGGCGGTCACCGTGCTGGGCCGCTCCGGCCTGCGCACGCTGGGCGCGGTGCTCGAACTGCCGCGCGACAGCCTGGCCCGGCGCTTCGCCCCTGATGTGCTGCAGCAGCTGGATGCGCTGCGCGGCCTGCCCACCGCGCCACTGCGCTACTACCAGCCTCCCGACCGTTTCGATGCACGCATCGAATTCGAGTACGAGATCGAATCCAGCCAGGCGCTGCTGTTTCCGCTGCGCCGCCTGCTGCTGGACCTGGCTGCGTTCCTGTGTTCGCGCGATGGCGGCGTGCAGCGCTTCGACCTGTATTTCGAACACGACCTGCTGCCGGCCAGCGTGCTGACCATCGGCCTGCTGGCGCCCGAACGCGATGCCGCGCTGCTGTTCGAGATCGCCCGCAACCGCATGGAGGCCTTCGCCCTGCCTGCCGGCAGCCGGGCGCTGCGCCTGCAGGCCGAACACCTGCCGCCGTTCGTGCCGGCCGCACGCGATCTGTTCGACACCCGCCCGGCGCAGGCGATGCCGTGGACCCAGCTGCGCGAGCGCCTGCGGGCGCGCCTTGGCGATGATGCCGTGCAGCCACTGGCGGTGCAGGCCGACCATCGCCCCGAATGTGCCAGCGGCACCCAGCCGGCGGCCAAGCCCCCTGCGTACTGGCCGCTGCGCCCCGGCTGGCTGCTGGAGGCACCGCAGCCACTGCGCGATCCGCGCCTGCGCATCGTCGCCGGGCCGGAGCGGATCGAATCGGGCTGGTGGGACCACGCCGATGCGCGCCGCGACTACTACGTGGTGGAGACCGCGCACGGCCAGCGCGGCTGGGCCTTCCGCCCGCGCAACGACCCACATGCACCGTGGATGCTGCACGGCTGGTTCGGTTGAACCGCCATGACCGCCACCTCCCCTGCCTATGCCGAACTGCACTGCCTGTCGGCCTTCAGTTTCCAGCGCGGCGCGTCCACCGCCGACGAGCTGTTCGCGCGCGCCGCCGGCCAGGGCTACCGCGCCCTGGCAATCACCGATGAGTGTTCGCTGGCCGGCATCGTGCGGGCTTGGCAGGCGGCGAAGACGCACGGCGTGGCGCTGGTCGTCGGCGCCGAATTCCAGGTCGAGGACGGGCCGAAGATCGCCCTGCTGTGCACCGACCAGGATGCCTATGCCGGCCTTTGCCAGCTGATCACCACCTGCCGGCGGCGCGCAGGCAAGGGCGAATACCGCTGCCTGCGCGAAGACCTGCACGGCCTGGCCGGGGGCCTGCTGTGCCTGTGGCTGGACCGGCAGCCCGATGCCAGCCACCTGCTGACGCTGCGCACCGCCTTCCACGACCGCCTGTGGCTGGCGGTGGAACTGCACCACGAACACGACGATGTGCGCCGCCTGCAGCAGCTGCAGGCCTTCGGCGAACGCCATGCCTTGCCACTGGTGGCCAGCGGCGATGTGCACATGCACGTGCGCCGCCGCCGCGCCCTGCAGGACACGCTGACCGCGATCCGCCACCGCTGCAGCGTGGCCGAAGCCGGCTGGCGGCTGTTTCCCAATGGCGAGCGCCACCTGCGCCCGCGCAGCGCGCTGGCCAGGCTGTATCCGCCCGAACTGCTGGCCGAGACCCTGCGCATCGCCGAGCGCTGCCACTTCACCCTGGACCAGTTGCAGTACACCTACCCGCGCGAACTGGTGCCCGAAGGGGAGACCCCGGACAGCTGGCTGCGTGCGCTGGTGGAAAAGGGGATTCCCGAGCGCTGGCCGTGGGGCATCCAGCCGGCGCAGCGCAAGCAGATCGAGCACGAACTGGCCTTGATCGCCAAGAAGAACTACGCCTCCTACTTCCTCACCGTGCAGGACATCGTCCGCTTCGCCCGCGAGCAGAAGATCCTCTGCCAGGGCCGCGGCTCGGCGGCCAATTCGGCGGTGTGCTTCGTGCTGGGCGTCACCGAGATCGACCCGGCGCGCAGCAACCTGCTGTTCGAGCGTTTCATTTCCGATGAACGTGATGAGCCACCGGATATCGACATCGATTTCGAACACGAGCGCCGCGAGGAAGTGCTGCAGTACGTGTTCAACCGCTATGGCCGCGAGCGCGCCGCGCTGACCGCCGTGGCAATCAGCTACCGCGGCCGCAGCGCGATCCGCGATGTCGCCCGTGCGCTCGGCCTGCCGATGGACCAGGTGAACGAGCTGGGCGCAGCGATGGATCATTGGGGCGGCAACATCCCGCTGCCGGACACCCTGCGCGAACGCGGCTTCGATCCGGACACGCCGCTGATGCGACGGCTGCTGTCACTCACCGGAGAGCTGATCGACTTCCCCCGCCACCTGTCGCAGCACCCGGGTGGCTTCGTCATTTCCGAACACCCGCTGTCCACCCTCGTACCGGTGGAAAACGCGGCCATGGCCGGGCGCACCGTCATCCAGTGGGACAAGGATGACCTCGATGCCACCGGCCTGATGAAGGTCGACTGCCTGGCGCTGGGCATGCTCACCGCCATCCGCAAGTGCCTGGCGATGCTGCAGCAGCACGGCCTGCACGCAGGGCGCATGGATGCGATTCCAGACGAGGACGGCCCCACCTACGACATGATCTGCGCCGCGGAAACCATCGGTGTGTTCCAGATCGAGTCGCGCGCGCAGATGGCGATGCTGCCGCGCATGCAGCCACGCACCTTCTACGACCTGGTGATCGAAGTGGCGATCGTGCGCCCGGGGCCGATCCAGGGCGACATGGTGCACCCCTACCTGGAGCGCCGGCGGATCCTCCGCGAACAGGGCCCGGAGGCTTTGAACGACCCGGAAAACCCGCTCTATCCACCACAGCTGGAACGCGTGTTCGCGCGCACCCTGGGCGTGCCGCTGTTCCAGGAACAGGTGATGCAGCTGGCCGTGGATGCCGCCGGCTACAGTGCCGGCGAGGCCGATGCACTGCGTCGCTCGATGGCCGCGTGGAAACGCCATGGCGGGCTGGAGCCGCATCGCGAAAAGCTGCTGACCGGCATGCTCGACCGCGGCTACAGCCTGGAGTTCGGCGAGCGCCTGTTCGAGCAGATCAAGGGCTTCGGCAGCTATGGTTTTCCCGAGAGCCATGCCGCCAGCTTCGCCCTGCTCACCTATGCCAGCTGCTGGCTGAAGTGCCACCACCCGGCCGCGTTCACCGCCAGCCTCATCAACAGCCAGCCGCTGGGCTTCTACAGCCCCGACCAGCTGCTGCAGGACGCGCGCCGCCATGGCATCAAGGTGCTGCCCGTGGACGTGCGCCACAGCGACTGGGACTGCACCCTGGATTTCAGCAAGGGCCCGGCAGCGATCCGGCTTGGCCTGCGCCTGGTCGATGGCTGCAGCGAAGCCGCCGTGCAGGCGCTCATGCGCGAGCGAGCGCGGCGCCCGTTCGACGATGTCGGCGACCTGTGCCAGCGCACCGGGCTGGACCGCCGCCAGCAGGGGCTGCTGGCCGACGCCGGCGCGCTGCGTGGGCTCAGCGGGCATCGCCATCGTGCGCGCTGGGATATTTCCGGCGTGGAAAACCGGCTGCCACTGTTCGACCAGGCCCGTGCCACCGCCGAGGCACGCGTGGCGCTGCCGCTGCCCAGTGCGTGGGAAGACATGCAGGCCGATTACCGCAGCACCGGCACCACGCTCGGCCGCCACCCGATCAGCTTCCTGCGCGCGCAACTGCGCAGCCGCGGGTGCCTGGACGCTGCACAGCTGGGCGGCCACGGCCATGGCCGCCGCGTCCGCATCGCCGGACTGGTACGCATGCGGCAGCGCCCGCAGACCGCCAGCGGCGTCACGTTCCTCACGCTGGAAGACGAGACCGGCATGGTCAACGCCGTGGTCTGGCGGCACGTGGCCGACCGCCAGCACCGCGTGCTGGTCGATACCCAGCTGATGCAGATCGACGGCCGCCTGGAACGCGTCGATGGCGTGCAGCACGTGATCGTGCAGCGCATGCTGTGCCTGGACGAACTGCTGCAGGGCCTGCGCAGCCACAGCCGCGATTTCCATTGACCGGGCGGCCCTACCCATCCGCTTTTGCATCCGCTATCGTCGGCACATCCAAGGAAGGACGAACGATGGCCCGCGCACTGATGCTGACCACGCTGGGGGTTTCGACCCTCGCCCTGCTCGTTTCCGGCTGGACCGCCTGGAACCTGCATCACAGCCAATCGCCACAACGGGTGATCGAAGCCCGTGGCCTGGTCATCCACGATGAGAAGGGCCAGGCGCGCGTCATCCTCGGCGCTCCCGTGCCCGACCCGCTCAGCAAGGGCAAACCGCAGAGCCCGCGTGCCACCGCACTGTCGGGCATGATCCTGCTCGGGCCGGACGGTTCCGAACGCGGCGCCTATGGCACCAGCGACCGAGGTGGCGAAGCGCTGCTGACCCTGGACGATGCCAGTGGCACCACTGAAGTGTTCAAGGTCGTGGCCAATCCCGATCGCGGTGCCAGCCTGATGGTGCGCCACCAGAACAACACCGGCGCCATGCTTACCTCGTGGCAGGGCAAGCCGGAACTGGTGTTCCTGGACGACACCGGCCAGACCTACTACGTGCGGCCGGGCGCCAACGCCGCGCCCTGATCGCCTGGAAATGTTTCTGTAGAGTCGAGCCATGCTCGACTTCCGCTTCTGTAGAGTCGAGCCATGCTCGACTTCCGCTTCTGTAGAGTCGAGCCATGCTCGACTTCCGCTTCTGTAGAGTCGAGCCATGCTCGACTTCTGTTGGCAGAAGCCAGTCGAGCAAGCTCGACTCTACAATCCAAACGAAGTCGAGCAAGCTCGACGCTACAAGCCGCACACCGCCACCAGGTCATCGGCCAGCCTGCGCAGCTCGGTCGTCCCCAGCGCCGCGCAGGTGATGCGCAGCCCATGTGCCGGCGCCGCCACCGCAAACACTTCACCCCCGCGCACATGCCAGCCGCGGGCGGCCAGTGCCAGCACGTGCGCGTGGCTGTCATCCGGCAGTGGCAGCCACAGGTTCAGCCCCTCCATCGACAGCGGCGTCTGCATCCCGCGTTCGCGCAGCTGTGCCTGCAGCGACTGCAACCGCTGCTGGTACCGCTCGCCCGCCGCCGTGATCTTCGCCCGCTGCGGCGCCGATTCCAGCACGGCACTGGCCGCATCCTGCAGCAGATGGCTGACCCAGCCCGTACCGGCAGCCAGGCGCAGGCGCAGACGGCTGGCGGTGGCGGCGTCGCAGCCCAGCCACGCCAGGCGCAGATCCGGCCCCAGCGCCTTGGACAGCGAACGCAGCAGCGCCCAGCGGCGGTCATCGGCCGGCAGCACCGAGTGGTAGGGCTGCTGCGAAAGCAGCGCATAGTGATCGTCGATCAGTACCGCCACCTGCGGGTAGCCCGCCAGCAGCTGGCGCAGCGCCCGCGCCCGTTTCGCATCCAGGCTGGCGCCGGTGGGGTTGTGCGCGCGCGGGGTCAGCAGCACCGCCCGTGCACCAGCCTCCAGCGCAGCGCGCAGCGCCTCCACCTGCATGCCGTGCGCGTCCACCGCTACCGGCAGCACCGCATGCCCGCCCGCCGCCAGCACGTTCAGGCTGCCGAGGAAGCACGGATCCTCCACGGCGATACGGTCGCCCGGCAGCAGCCACGCCGCCAGCAGGCGCTCGATGCCATCCACCGCACCATGGGTGAGTTCCAGCGCATAGCCGGCCGGACAATGCGGGTCCAGCGAGGCACGGGCCAGGCGCTGCATCCGCGCATCCACCGTGTCCGCCCCGTACAGCCGGGGGGCAGCAGCCTGCAGGCGCAACGCCGGCAGCAGGCGCGGGTCCGGGTTGCCGCCGGCAAGGTCGCGCAGGGCCAGGCCTGGCGCGCTGCCCTCACGGGCCATGGCTTGTGCCGGCCCACGCACCACCGTGCCGCGGCGGCCGGCAGTGCTGGCCAGGCCGGCACCGTCCAGCCGCTTGTAGGCGGCCGCCACGGTATTGCGGTTCACGCCCAACCGCTCGGCCAGTTCACGCACCGGCGGCAGCACGCTGCCCGCCGCCAGCTGGCCACTGCCGATCCCCTCACGGATGCTGTCGAAGATGGCCTCGGCGCTACGCCCGGTGATTTTCATTTTGTCCTATGCCAAACTAAGCCTTGTCCTGTGCCAGTGTATCCCACCCTGGCCACCCGCACTGGAGGTCCCCCATGCCCCTTGCCGCCGCCGACTGGCCCGTCGCCCAGTCCGTCGAACAGATCGCTGCCAACCTGGTCACCGTGCGCCAACGTATCGCCACGGCCTGCAGCCGCGCCGGCCGCGACCCGGCCAGCGTGCGCCTGCTGCCGGTCAGCAAGACCGTCGACGAAGCCCGCATCCGCATGGCCGTGGCCGCCGGTTGCCACGCGCTGGGCGAGAACAAGGTGCAGGAAGCCCAGCGCAAGGCCGAGTCGATGGCCGACCTCGGCGTGCACTGGTCGGTCATCGGCCACCTGCAGACCAACAAAGCCCGCTATGTCGCCCGCTTCGCCAGCGAATTCCAGGCACTGGACAGCCTGCGCGTGGCCGAGGCCCTGCAGCAACGGCTGCAGCTGGAAGACCGCGTCCTGGATGTGTTCGTGCAGGTGAACACCTCGGCCGAACCCAGCAAGTACGGCCTGGAACCGGATGCCGTCGCGGCCTTCGTACAGCAGCTGCCCGCCTTCGACCGCCTGCGCGTGCGCGGGCTGATGACCCTGGCCATCTTCACCCCCGAGATCGAACGCGTACGCGCCTGCTTCGTGCGCCTGCGCGAACTGCGCGACCAGCTGCAGCAGACCGCACCGGCAGGCATCGATCTGTCGCAGCTGTCGATGGGCATGTCCGGTGATTTCGAGGTCGCCATCGAAGAAGGTGCCACCGTGGTCCGCGTCGGCCAGGCGATCTTCGGCGCGCGCGCGACACCAGACAGCTTCTACTGGCCCAGCGCCGGGGAACCCGCATGACGACCGCTGCCGGCAGGCACGCCGTCGTGCTGCAGCACGTTGCCTTCGAAGACCTGGGCACGCTGCAGCCCCTGCTGCACGCGCAGGGCTGGACCGTGCAGGTGCTGCAGGCCGGCGTCGATCCGCTGGAGCCCGCCGAACACGCGGACCTGCTGGTCGTGCTCGGCGGCCCGATCAGCGTCAATGACACGGCCCTCTACCCGTTCGTGGCCGACAGCATCGCCCTGCTGCAACGCCGCCTGCAGCAGCAGCGGCCGACGCTGGGCATCTGCCTGGGCGCGCAGTTGATGGCGCGCGCCTTGGGCGCCACGGTCGCGGCCAGTGGCGGCAAGGAAATCGGCTTTGCCCCGCTGCTGCTGACCGAAGACGGCCAACGCTCGCCGTTGCACGCCCTGCAGGGCATCCCGGTGCTGCACTGGCACGGCGAAGCCTTCGAGCTGCCCGAGGGTGCGCAGCACCTGGCGAGCACGCCGGCCTGCCGTCACCAGGCCTTCGCCGTCGGCCTCCATGCCCTTGCCCTGCAATGCCATCCGGAACTGGATGCGCGCCAGTTCGAGCGCTGGCTGATCGGCCACACCCTCGAACTGGCCCAGGCCGGCATCGACCCCAACGACCTGCGCGCGCAGGCCCGTCGCTATGGCGCGCCGCTGGCCGCTGCAGCCAACGCCATGTTCGCGCAGTGGTTGCAGCACCTGCCGGAGACCCCGTAATGCACTACCGCCTGACCATCCACCGCCACGGCCAGTACTGGGGCCAGTTCGACTGCGAGGGTCCAGGCGCCCTGCAGCATCTGGACGCCCTCGCCGCGCGCCTGCCCGCCGAAGAAGGTTTCCAGCTGCAGCGCCTGAAGGGCGTGGGCGAGGAGCGCATCCTGTCCAGTGGCGCCGATGGCCTGCGCGTGCTGGCGGCACAGATCCAGTACCGGCCACTCTGAACGGCCTGGCCTGGCCATTGGCCCGGCCGCCGGGGGCGGCGATACTCGACCGATGCTCGACGTACCCGCCCATCTGCGCGACATCGCCACGGATCTGCAGCACCGCCTGCGCCGCATCGAGGCAACGCCCCACCCGAACCTTGCCCAGCACCAGATCCAGCTCGACGGAGAAGCGCTGCGCTTCCCCTGCCGCCTCTATGCCGATGGCACGCGCCTGATGCGCCTCGCCTCCTCGCTGCAGGGCGACGCGCGCCTGCTGTGCTTCTGCCTGGCGACGCGCCACCCGGACGGCCATCTGCGCCAGCACGCGCTTGAAACGCTGGGCGCGGCATCGGCACCGTGGGTCCTGGCCTTCCACCTTGCGCTGCTCGGCGAGTACGTCGAGGAGATCGCCGTAGCCGTCGAACAGCAGGCGCAGCAGATCGGCCTGGCTGCCTACCTGCCCCTGGTCCGAGCGAACCCGGCCTTCGTGGAACGCTGCATCCAGCGCGCAGCGAGCTACTGGAACGCCTACTACCGATCCCGGCACCCAACGCTGCGCACGTTCCCGGCGCACCGCCTGCTGCTGCAGCTGCGAAGCGCCAGCCGCGGCCCCTGACCGGGCGCCCGGCCGCACCTCGCCGGACCGCGATGATGCAAATGATTCTCCTTTACTGTAAGGTGCAGCCGCTGCCCTTGCCGCCGCGGGCTGTTCCTCCACACTGCCCCCGCCCGCCTTGTGTCCACGCCTGTCGAACCGACGGATGTCGCGCATCTGTGCGCAGCCCATTACCGGCCGCTGCATGCCCACGTCCGCCGCAAACTCCCGCAACGCAGCGACGCCGATGACGTCGTCCAGGAAACCTGGCTGCGCGTCATCAAGGTCGCGGCCAGCGGACTGCTGGGCAACGGCCGCGCCTACCTGTACCGCGTCGCCCACAACCTGATCGCCGACCACTACCGGCAGCGCACGCGCCGTCGCGAAGAAGCGTTGGACGACGCCCAGCTGCTGGCCATCGCCGACCCCGCGCCGCTGCCCGAACAGCGCCTGCTCGATGCCGAGCAGCTGCGCCATCTCGACGCGATCATCGCCGCCCTGCCGGCGCGGTCGCGCCAGGTCTTCCTGCTGGCACGGGTGGAGCAGATGGGGCTGGCCGAGATTGGTCGCCTGCTCGGCATCACCCGGCAGACCGCGCACGGCCACCTGCTGCGTGCACTGGTCGCCGTGCAGCAGGTACCGCAGGCGTGAGCCACGACGCCATCGCTCAGGAAGCCGCCCGCTGGTGGCTGGATGGCAACGACGGCCACCGCGACGAGAACGCCTTCGACCGCTGGTATGCGGCCGACCCGCGCCACGCCGCGCAGTACCAGCACCTGCAGGCGCTCTGGCAGGCCGGCACGGGCCTGCCCAGCATGCAGCGGCAGCAGCAGCGGCGGCAGCGTCGCCGCCTGCGCGACGCCGGCATCGCGGTCCTGCTGCTGTGTGCGCTGGGCCTGTACAGCCGCCATGTGACCCCACCCGCCGCGCAGGTGGTGCGCACGGCCGCCGGACAGATCCGTGACGAACTCCTGCCTGATGGCTCGCACCTGCAGCTTGCGCCCGGCAGCGAGGTACACGTGCGCATCGATGGCACGCGTCGCCAGCTGCAGCTGCAGCACGGCCAGGCCTGGTTCAAGGTCGCCACCGACACCGGCAGGCCATTCCAGGTGCACACCCCCCACGGCACCGTGACCGCGCTGGGCACCGCCTTCGATGTCGCCGTGGACGAGCACGCCAGCAGGGTCGCCGTCACCGAGCACACGGTACGGGTGGACAGCGGCCCGGGCCACGCCGAGGCGGAGGAAGGCCAGCAGATGCGCTTCGATGGCAACGGCACGAGCGCAGCCACTGAGATGGAAAGCGGCGCACTGGCGTGGCGCGAGCGACGCCTGCACTGGGTCTCGGCACCGCTGGCCAAGGTCGCACAGGGGCTGGATGCCTGGCACGGCGGCCACACCTGGATCATCGGCCCCGCACTCCGCCAGCAACCGGTGACCCTGCTCGGCAATGCCGATGGCGCTGCCGAAAGCCGTGACCAGCTGGCCACGCAGCTGCACGTGCGCGTGCTGCGCCTGCCCGGTGACGTGCAGGTCTGGGTGGCGCCGCACGACGAACCGCGCGATGCACCCTGACATCGGCCCTGCCGCCGCGTCTACCCAGGTGAACGACGCCCTGCGTCATCCCCTGGAGCCTTCGATGCTGTGCCACCGCCCCCTCGTTCTTGCCCTCTCGCTGGCGTGTGCCGGCGCCCTGCCACTGCTGCCTGCACCCGCCCGCGCACAGGCAGCGACACGCCATTACGATCTGCCCGCGCAGCCGCTGGCCCAGGCACTGGATGCCTACAGCCGCCTCACGGGCGTGGATCTGGTGATGGCCACCGCACTCCCCGCCAGCCATGTGGCCCCCGCCCTGCAGGGTGACTTCGATGACGCCCAGGCGCTGACCCGCCTGCTGGCCGGCAGCCCCCTGCGGTCGCGTTTCATCGACGCCCGCCATGCCACCCTGGAACCCGCGCCGCCCCAGCGCGACGACGGCAGCCGCCGTACCGGTCCGCTGCGCGTGCAGAGCGACACCTCGCGCGGACCAGCTGCCGGTGCCGGCACCAGCCAGTACGTCGCCCCCCTCGCCGACGGCTTCACCCCCAAGGTCGGCAGCGAGCGCGTTGCCATGGCCGAGCGCCAGGAAGGCAACAGCCTGCTGCGCTCGATGCCCGGCAGCCACAGCTTCCACTCCCGCAGCCAGCCGGGGCTGCAGGTCAACATCCGCGGCATGACCGGCGCCGGCCGGGTCAACACCATGATCGACGGCGTGACCCAGACCTTCCGCAACAACGCCGGGCATGGTTCCGGCGGTCCGTTCGCCTATGTCGATCCGTTCCTGCTGGCCGGCGTTGACGTGCAGCGCGGCGCGGTGGCCGGTGCTGACGGCGCCGGCACGCTGGCCGGCAGTGCCAATTTCCGCACGCTGGACATCGACGACCTGCTGGCCGAAGGCCGCGACTGGGGCCTGCGCGCCGGCTACCGCCACGGCAACAACGGCTACGGCGATGGCCGCACGTTCGCCGGCGCCTGGCGCCACAGCGAGGACGGTGGCGACCGCCAGTTCGGCCTGCTGGCAGCGGCCAGCAGCAGCCGCAGCGGCGAATACGCAACCGCCAATGGACAGAAGAACAGCGCCGACCCGGCCAGCCAGCAACCCAGCAGCTGGCTGCTGAAGGCGCGCCTGCAACCCAGCGACCAGCACCGGCTGGACCTGAGCCACATGCACTATGGAAACGACTTCTACCACAACTACCCGTGGCAGATTTCCGCGCGCAACCAGCGCGCCAGTTACCACTACACGCCCTACACGCCGTGGCTGGACGTACGCGTCACCTTCGCCGGCAACAAGACCCACCTGTACTACCCGCCGGTGGAGGATTCCAGCTACATCGGCCGACGCACGCACAGCAGCCTGAGCAGCTGGACCGCGGACAACACCAGCCGCTTCGAGATCGGCCCGGTGCAGGCGCGCTGGAATACCGGCGTCAAGCACCAGTCGGACATCTTCGTGGCCGACACGCCCACCCTGCGCGGCGCCAACCCGCAGGGCCGCAGCCAGCTGGACAGCGTGTTCAGCACGCTTGAACTGCAGCATGACCGCTACGCATTGACCGCTGGCCTGCGCCAGGAACGGTATGGCATCAGCGGCCACATCCCGGTCTGTTCGGATGTGCCGGGCCAGTGTGCGGACATCGGCGGCGGCGACATCGACGTGCGCCGCACCCAGCATGCGCTCAGCCCCAGCCTCGCCTTCTCGGTGCAGGCCACCGACTGGCTGCAGCTGTTCGTTGAAGCCTCGCGCACCTCGCGCGCGCCGCGCGTGCAGGAGATGTTCTTCGAGAAGATCCCGCTGGAAGGCATGAGCGACGCCGATGGCGTGGGCGCCAACCCGTTCCTGCGCCGCGAGCGTTCGCGCAACCTGCAGTTCGGCGCCAACCTCAGTACCGACTCGCTGCTGGTCGACGGCGACCTGGCCCAGCTGCGGGTCACCCGCTTCGACAACCGCATCCGCGACTACATCAAGCCGCAGTACCTGCTGGTGGTGCATCCGCCGGAAGTGGCGCCGCTGGTGGTGGCCATCGACAGCGACGAGCAGTTGAGCGCCTGGACCGACGTGCTCGATGCCGATGATTTCACCACGACCACCCGCTGGATGAACCAGCCCGGCATCGTGCGCATGCGGGGCATCGAACTGGAAGCCCACTACGCCAGCGAGCACTACCACGCCACGTTGAGCTGGACCCGGTCGCACACCAGCGCGCCCACCATCGAATACGTCAACCTGGAAGACATCACCGCCCTGCCCGACCGCTACTGGACGCTGGACGTGGGTGGCAGCTGGTGGCAGCAGCGCGTGCAGGCCGGCGTGC
>Ga0308172_1001739_pt1 | contig 13602 bp, 2 predicted proteins | sample PhyGR2_FD_202134 | JGI IMG/M metagenome (GOLD analysis project Ga0308172, IMG submission 202134) | Phyllosphere microbial communities from UC Gill Tract Community Farm, Albany, California, United States - DLSLSG.R2 | ecosystem: Host-associated > Plants > Phyllosphere > Unclassified | place: USA...
CCAGGGCTTATCATAAAACAACCCACAGCCATCATCGTTTTTATAAGCATCCGAACCTGCTGAAAGCCGGTCCGGGGCAGGCCGTCATCTCCGGCCCTGAGCAGGTGTGGGTGGCGGACATTACCTGCCTTCCGGTCAGGACCGGCACGGCCTACGTGAGCCTGGTGACCGACGCGTTCTCACGGAAAATAGTGGGTTATCATGTGCATGAAAATCTCCATACAGAGCACGTGGTAAAGGCGCTGCAGATGGCCCTGAGAAACAGACGCAGCAGGACGCCGCTGATCCACCACTCCGACAGGGGAATACAGTACTGCTCAGCGCTGTACCAGTCGGTGCATGAAAAGCACGGCCTCATCTGCTCAATGACGGATGGCTATGACTGCTACCAGAACGCGCTGGCGGAGAGAGTTAACGGAATACTGAAAAACGAGCTGCTGATCACCCGCCCGGCAGACATCGTTCAGGCAGGAAGAATGGTGGCGGAGTCGGTAAAAATCTACAACGGTCAGCGTCCGCACCTGTCGCTGAAATACAAAACGCCTGATGCAGTGCATCAGGCGTTTTAGCGGCATAACGTGTCAACCTATGCCAGGACTAGTCAGGTTTTTGGGCCGGGATGGCCTGAATACACCCACGCATTTTATAAATCCTCAGCTTAAGAAACCGCCTGAAAAATAACCTGCGCTCTTGTTTTTTCTCCTTTCAGCGGGATAATTCGCCAAAAAGTTACAGCCAGTTACAATTAGTGAAATGGAATTTTCATGAAAAGGATTTTTTTCTCGATCTGGCATCTGCCAGCACAACTGCTCACCATTGTGGTGGGTGCACTGTTTTGCTCTGCTTTTCCGCTGATGGCAGCGCTACCAGCCGAATCTCCTCGTGAAGCAGGCCAATCGATTGATGCCCGCGAACAACTGCGTCAGCAGACGCGCGAGCGCGTGCTGCAACAGCAGAATGCGCCGCAGGTAAATGAACACCTTCCACGTCCAGATAGTCGGTTGCCCGGTTATCCAGCTAATGAGCAGCCCTGCTTTACCATCGATCGGATCGCCCTGAAGGGCGAGGCAGCCAGCCGTTTTCAGTGGGCACTCGACGCGGCTGCAGATGCCACCGGCCGCTGCCTGGGCGGACAGAGCATCGTACTGGTCATCAACAAAGTGCAGAATGCGATACTTGCCAAAGGCTATGTCACCACCCGCGTTATGGCGCAGGAGCAGGATCTGACTAAGGGCGTGTTAACACTGACGTTGCAGCCTGGCCGTATCAGCCAGATCCGCTTCGAGGAACCTGTTTCCTGGCGCGGACGGCTATGGAATGCCGTTCCGGCATCATCGGGCGATATTTTGAATCTGCGGGATATCGAGCAGGGACTGGAGAACTTTAAACGGGTGCCTAGCGCCAGTGCTGACATTAAAATCGTGCCGTCCGAGCAGGAAGCCACCAGCGATCTGCAGGTCAACTGGCACGAAGGCAGACCTGTGCGGTTCAATCTGGGGCTGGATGACAGCGGCTCTAAAAGTACCGGGCGCTACCTCGGTTCTGCGACGCTGGCCGTGGATGCCCCGTTTGCGCAGAACGACCTTTTCTACGCCAACATCGGCAAAAACCTGTTTGAGCATGGGCCGTTCGGTAACCGCTCGCATACCCTGAATTATTTTTTTCCAATCGGGTACTGGGCCGTCTCCGCCAACTACAACGATTACACCTATCACCAGAAAATCCCCAATGCCGATGAAGTGCTGCGCTACAGCGGTAAAAGCGATAATGCCCAGCTCACGGTCTCCCGCCTGCTCTACCGCAATCAGTCCAACAAAACCACGCTAAATCTACGTGGCTACCGCAAACACTCAACCAACGCCGTCAACAATATCGACATAGAGCAGCAAAAGCGACGCACCGCGGGATGGGAGTTGGGCCTGAATCAGCACAGCTATTTTGGCAGCAGCACGCTGGACGCCAGTATCGCCTGGCGGCGCGGTACCGGGGCGTTTAATGCGCTTCCTGCACTGGAAGAGGCGCGTCATCAGGGCAGCGCACGAACCGGCATACTGCTGGGCGACCTCGGCATCAGCCATCCTTTCGCCCTGGGCGAGCAGCCCTGGCGGGTCTACAGCAGCGTGCGGGGACAATGGAGTCCGAATGCGCTGACGCCGCAGGAGCGCATGGCGATTGCCGGGCGTTATACGGTGCGCGGCTTCGACGGTGAACAGATGCTCTCAGGCGAAAAGGGTCTGCTGTGGCGCAACGAAATCGGCTGGAATCTTTTCTCACGCGGACATGAGCTTTACCTGGCCGCTGATTATGGCCGGGTAAGCGGGCCTGGGGCCCGGGATCTGGTCGGGCATCAGCTGGCAGGCAGTGCCATCGGCGTACGCGGCTCGCTCTGGAGTCGCTTCAGCTACGACCTGTTTGCGGGCGTGCCGCTCTATAAGCCCTCGGGTTTTCATACCTCAGGCGCGACAGCGGGTTTCAGCGTTAACCTGGAAATCTGACCCACTAAGCGGGCGATCCCGCTATCTGAACTGACTGACTTTCACACGGATGTGACCCATGAATAAACATTGCTATCGCATTATCTTCAGCCGCACCCATGGTGAACTCCGGGTGGTGTCAGAACTTGCCCGCAGTTGCAGCACTGAACCGGGCCAGAGCCGTGGCGACGGCGTGCCGCGTCTCTGGGTCACTTTACGTCGCGCGGCGTGGCTGCTCGGACTGGCTCTGTTTGCCGGGCCTGTCATGGCGAACGGCATTGTGGCAGATAGCAACGCTACACCAGGCCAGCGGCCAGAGGTCATCGCGACCCAGAATGGGCTGCCGCAGGTCAATATCACCGCGCCCAATCAGGCGGGCATCTCACATAACCAGTATCAGCAGTTCGACGTCGCGCAGAACGGCGCCATCCTGAATAACTCTGCAGTGATGACCTCCACGCAGCTGGCCGGAATGATTCAGGGCAACCCTAACCTCAACCCAAACGCCCCAGCGGCGCGGGTGATCCTCAACGAAGTGAACAGCAACAATCCCAGCCAGCTTCGCGGTTATATGGAAGTGGCGGGCGGACGGGCGCAGGTGATCGTGGCCAACCCGGCCGGAATTGTCTGCAACGGATGCGGCACCATCAATGCCGGACGGATGACACTGACCACCGGCAAACCGCAGTTCAACGCTGACGGCAGCCTGGCGGGTTATCAGGTTGAACGTGGCGTTGTGCGGATTGAAGGCGGCGGACTCAATGGCGATCCCCGTCATGATACTGAATACGTTGACGTGCTGGCCCGCGCGGTGGAAATCAATGCGGGCGTCTGGGCCAAAAAGGAGCTGGCGGTGGTAACCGGTCGCAACCGCGTAAGCGCAGACGCGCAGACGGTCACACCGCTGGCTGACGACGGCAGCGCCAGACCTGAACTGGCAATCGACATGGGTCAGATGGGCGGCATGTACAGCGGCCAGATTCGCATGATGGGCACCGAAGCGGGCGTCGGCGTGCGCAATCAGAACGCCCAGGTGCAGGCGGGTAAAACGCTGGTGGTGAGCAGCGAAGGTAAACTCGTCTGGCAATCGGCGGCACAGGATGGCGTCACCCAGGCGGGAGGCGACATCAGCCTGGCGGCCAGAGATAGCGTTGATTACCAGGGCAAGCTCCACAGTGGCGGTCAGGTGATGGTTCAGAGCCGTGAAGGCGGGATTACCCAGTCCGGCACCCTGGCGGCGGCTGGCGACGTACGGCTGACGGCAGCACGCAGCATCCAGAGCAGTGGACACCTGCTGGCGGGCAGTGATGCCAGCAGCCAGATTGTGCAGGAAGCCAGTCTTCATCTTGAGAGTCAGGATGCCATTCGCGCCAGCGGAAGCCTGTTGAGTAAAAAAGAGGTCAGCGCGCGCGGACGCCGGGTCGATCTCAGTGGCGCTCAGGTCACCGCCAGCCGCGCAACGCTGACTGCTCAGGAAGAGGGTGTTGCTGTGCGTCAGTCGGTGATTAATGGCACGGAGCTGGTGATTAACACCTCAGGTGATATCGACGCGCAGCAGGCACAGATTAGCGCCGGACGCTGGCAGATCGATGGACGCAGCCTGTTCAGCCAGCAGGCGGGATGGTCGCAGACCGGAAGTGGTGAAAGCCGCTTTACATTGTCTGGCGGGCTGGACAACAGCGACGGCTCGATTGAGAGCCAGCAGCTCAGTTTCCGGGCCGCCTCGCTGAACAACCAGCATGGCCGGATGGTCACACTCGATAATGCGGCGCAGCACTGGCGGGTTGATGGAGTGCTCGACAACACCTCGGGTGAACTGGGCAACAACGGCGATCTGACGCTTGAGACAGGCAGCCTGAATAACCAGGGCGGCACTGTCCAAACCCAGTACGCGCTGGCTATCACTGCCCGCGACGCGATTAATAACCGTCAGGGTAATCTGCTGGCCGGTAATGCGCTCATGCTTAGCATGGGCGGTGATCTCGATAATCACGCGGGCACCCTGAATGGCGGCCAGCTGTCGCTGACCACACTGCATCTGAACAATGCGCAGGGTGAGATTATCAGCCAGCGCGATTTGAGCCTGACGACGACACAGGACCTGGACAACAGCGACGGCTGGCTCGAAGCGGGTCATCATCTATCGCTCAACAGCGGCGGACTCTGGCAGAACAGCGGTGGGACGGCGCAGGGCGGTGAGCGGGTCACGGCGACGGCAGATCAACTCATTAACGCCAGCGGCCGGTTGCAGTCTGGCGGTGATCTGGCCCTGATTAGCCGTGGCGATATCCTCAACCAGGGCGGCAAACTCACGGCGCAAAACACCCTCGCGATCCGTGGCACCTCCGCGACGCTGTTTAACAATGATGGCGGATCGCTGCAAAGCGGCGGCGATCTGCTCCTGCAGGGCGGCGCGCTAAACAATCGTCAGTCAGGGCAGATTCTTAGTCAGCAGGCACTGACGCTCAGCCTGGCGGGTGACTGGGACAATCAGGGCGGCACCCTGACCGGCAACGGCAGTACGCAGGCCAGCGCCGCAAATCTGTTTAATGCCCAGGGCGCGATCAATGCGCTGGACACGCTGGATATGCACTTCACGGGTCGTCTGGATAACAGAAGTGGCCGCATCTTCAGTCGGTTAAGTCAGACGCTCCAGGCGCAGGAGATTGGCAATGCGCAGGGGTGGATGGGCAGCCAGGGAAGCTGGACTGCCACGACTGCTGGTTTCGATAACACGGCGGGCAGCGTGCAAAGTCAGCAGCAGGCTGAACTCCTGGCAAACTGGCTCAGTAACGCCAGCGGTGTGTTGCAGTCAGCCGCCGGGCTGGCGTTGCGCGTTGCGCAGGATATCAACAATCTGGCCGGTAAGGTTTCTGCTCAGCAGCAGCTGACCGTTCAGGGTCAGACCGAAGGCAGCCGCACCGGTAACATTAACAATGCGGGCGGCCAGTGGCTGGCTGGTGAGGGGCTGACCATCACCGCTGCACGTCTCGATAACACTCAGGGCGGTCTGCTCTACAGTCAGCGGCAGTTAAGGCTGAAACTGGTCGGGGAACTGGATAACCGGGCCGGTAAAGTGCAGAGCGGCGACGCGCTCCAGCTGGATGCACAGACGCTGAACAACGCGGGCGGCAACATCGACAGCCAGCAACAGCTTTCACTTCAGCTGTCAGGGCAACTTGATAACAGCGGCGGCGCGGTGCGCAGCAACGGCGGACAGCAAATCAATGCCGCAACGATTAATAACCGTCAGGGCATTTTCAGCACTCTTGAGGCGATTAATCTGACCACCGGACAGCTGGAGAATGCCAGCGGCACGCTGATCAGCCAGGGCGCGGGAAATTATCACCTCAATGTGCTCAACAACCAGCAGGGCAAAGTCCACAGCGGCGCGGCGCTGTCCCTTGACGCTGCGCAACTGAATAATCAGGGCGGCCAGCTGGCCGCCACCCAGGATCTCGTGCTGAAGGCCACGGCGATCGATAACAGCGCACAGGGTGTGCTCAGCAGCCAGGCGGGACTCTCACTCCAGGCCGATCGTCTGAGTAACCGCGACGGCGGACTGTTACTCGGCACCACCTATACCGACATCACGACCCGTGATATCGCTAACAGCGCCGGACGGCTGCAGAGCGCCGGAACACTGATGCTGCACGGTGTTGCACAGCTGGACAACCGGCAGGGACAGATACTGGCGAATGGCGATCTCACCCTCAACGCCGATCTCTCACCGACTGATTCACCGCTGGTGCTGCTCAATCAGAACGGACGGCTGGAGAGTGCTGGCGGATTAAACATCCATGCGCAGACTCTCAACAATCAGGGCGGCACGTTACTGGGTCTGCAGGCTCTGACGCTGACCGCGCAACAGGACTATACCCGCCAGACGGGCGAAACCATCAGCAGTAACGGCACGGTGACTTTCTCGCTGAGCGGAGCGTTCACGAACCTGGCCGACTGGCTGCTGCCGGGTAATCTGGTGCTGAATGCCACGGCTATCACTAACCCGGCGATGCTGGTGGGCAAAGCGGTTCAGCTCACGACCGGTGCGCTGCTGAACAGCGGGCGTCTTGAAGCCGACGACCTGACGCTGAATGTCGACTCGCTGGATAACCGCGCCACCGTGATAGGCGATGAGGTCATCGTGCGTGGTCGGGTTATCGATAATCACGGACAGCCTGCGGTCATTGCCGCAACGCAAAGCCTGACGCTGCAGGCCAGCGAGCGGCTGAGCAACAAAGATGGCGCGTTGCTCTACAGCGGCGATCGCCTGTCGCTGCGCAGCGATGACCTGATCGAGAACCGGGCGAGCTTTATCGAAGCAGACGGTGATATGACGCTGGAGGCGCGGCGGCTCGACAACCTGCGCGAAGGGCTGGTGATTGAGCGTGATGCTGAGAGCAGCGACTACAGCTGGCATCGTTATCACTATTACTGGCGCTCTTACGGCTCAGCAGTAAGCACCGATCTCAGCACCATGGCGTCGACCACTCAGCAACTGACCTTCCAGGATGAGGCGGCCGCGCAGAGTAATCCTTACGGCACGCTGCTGGCGATTGACGCTGCAGGCAAACGCGCCCAGGTCCGTGTCATAAACAATCAGGGCGTGCTGACCGATCTATGGGTTAACTATCTGGCGCTGAACCCCAGCGCTGATGGCACTTACGCCATGACGTTCTATGAAACCCGCGGATTCCGGCAAAATGACGTACCCACTCCCTATCAGAACACGGTATGGCGCGAATTCAACCGTGGACGTCTTGAGCAGTGGGACCCCGAAAAACATATCGACATCGACAAAGCGCCTTTCGTCACTGATTACAACAATTTCCGTGAGCGTAGCGTAACCGGCACGGTGACGCGTGATAGGCTGGTCAGCGAAGGTATCGGCGCGCGCATTCTGGCGGGTGGCAACATGGTGTTGCGCATTGCCGGCAACTTGCTCAATGACGCCAGCGTGATCACGGCCAATGGCAATCTGACCGTGGATGGCGGTGGCAGCGTTGATAACCGGGGCTACTCGGTCAATGAGCGACGCCAGGAAGTGATTGTCGACCACTATGACAAGGATACCCATCACTGGTATCCGACCTTCAATTCCAATGAGACCACCGCCCTGGCTACCGTTGACGGCATCATTACCGGCAACGGTAACGTCAGTATCAGCGGAGCGAGCATCAGTAACACCACCGTTAATCAGGCGCAGGTCAGCCAGCTTGAGGCCGCGCTGCAGGCGGTGGATGCCGAGCGCGCGGAGTATGAACGCAACCCGCTGGCTTTTGCCGTGGACGGCGTCGCTCACCATGACGGCGACACAGAGCTTGCGGCGGGTGACGACGGTCGCAAGCTGTTACCGGCTGAGCTGGCTCTGACGGCGCTGCAACAGCTGGAGAAAGTCGCTACAACCATCCCCAATAACGGCCTGTTCAGCCAGCATACTGCGGCGGGCAGCCCGTTCCTGGTTGTCACTGACGAGCGCTTTACCCGTCGGGATAAATTTATCAGCAGCGACTATCTGCTCGAACGGGTGGGTTATGACCCGTCGCAGGTGCATAAACGCCTGGGTGATGGGTTTTATGAGCAGCGCCTGGTGCGAGAACAGGTCCTGAAACTGACCGGCAGGCCTTCCGTTAACGGCTGGGATGCAATGGAGCAGTATCAGGAGTTAATGAACAACGGCTCAAAAGTAGCTCAGGATTTCCATCTGGTGCCGGGTGTGGCGCTGACGCCGCAACAGATTGCGGCGTTGCAGCAGGATATCGTCTGGCTGGTCAGCGAAACGGTTGATACGGCAGAGGGTCCGCAGACCGTGTGGGTGCCGAAAGTCTATCTGGCTCAGACTACCCTGCGCCTGACCGGCGATGGCGCGGTGATTGGCGGCGGTAATCTGCAGCTCTCGGCGGACAGCGTGACCAATGCCGGTAACCTGTTTGCGGACAAGGCGCTCGCCATCGACAGCGGGCAGTTTCAGCACCTGGGCGGCGACATCAAGGCAGGCAGCATTGACGTGAAGGCGGAGACGCTGACCATCAGCACCGATCTGCAGAATGCCCTGCGCCAGGCGACGATGAGCGCCGATGATATCAGCCTCAGCGGCACCGATATCCGGCTGCAGGGCGCGAAGCTCAATGCCACCGATAACCTCAGTCTGAGCGCACGCAACAACCTTGAGATCGGCACCGCAAAAAGCAGTCACAGCGGCAGCGTGAACGTGATCTCTGGGGCGATGGGCAACCGCACCAGCAGCGGTCTGGAAGAGGCGGGCAGCCGTATGGCGCAGGTCAGCGGTGAGTGGCAGCAGGCGCAGGGCAGTGAACTGAAATCCGGTGGCAACCTCCTGCTCTCGGCCGGACGTGATCTGACGCTGACCGGCAGCCAGGCCAGCGCCTCCGGCTCTGCACGGGTTGAGGCTGGCGGCGACATTCGCATCGGCGCTGAAACCACCACCAACACCACCCATCTTGAGGCCAACAGCCGGACTTCATCGATCAGCAATAGTCGGCAGGAAGATCGCCTGGTGCTCAGCATGCTGAGCGGTGATCAGGGCATGGCGCTGGTGGCAGGCAATAATCTGCTGGCCAAAGGCGCTCATGTCGACAGTACCCAGGGCAGCATCGGCGTCAGCGCGCAGAACGTTACTATTAAGGATGCGCGTACTCACACGCAGGACCTGGACGGTGAGAACAGGCGCCTGGGTAATACCCGCAGCCATCGTGACGAGGAGACGGTTCGCGAGGTCAGCATGGGAAGCACCTTCAGCGGACAGCAGGGCGTAACGGTGATCGGGCGTGAGGGTGACGTGACGGTCACCGGCAGCACGCTGCACAGCGGACAGGGTGCTGTTGCGCTACAGGCGAAAAAGGATGTCATCCTCAGCCACACGACAGACAGCGAGCACCGCGCCTCAGAAGAAAAAAGTCGCGGCCGGAAAACTAAAGGTGAACGCTCGGAGGAAATGCTGCGTGAGAACGTGGTGGGGAGCACGCTCAGTGGACGTGATGGCGTCACGGTGGTGGCGCAGGAAGGCAGCATCACCGCCACGGCCAGCACTCTGCACAGTGAGCTGGGTGCCGTTGCGCTGCAGGCGAAGCAAGATGTAACCCTCAATACTGCCACCGAACGGGAGTCACTGTTCAGCGAGTCCCGCTCAGAGAAGAAAAGTTTCCTGAAGAAAAAGAGCAGCCACAGCGTCTCGCTGGATGGCACCACCCGTGAGAACGGCAGCCTGCTGAGCGGCGAAAGCGTCACGGTCATCGCCGGACGCGATCTGACGGTAACCGGCTCGGCGGTGGCGGCCGATCAGAACGTGAACCTGCGTGCCGGGCGCGACGTGGAGATCGGCGCGGCAATCGAGACCGACAGCCACTATCAGCTGGAGGAAAAGAAAAAGAGCGGCCTGCTGGGCAGCGGCGGCATCGGCTTCACCGTCGGCAAACAGTCGACCCGCCATGAAATCGATGAGAAGGGTACCACCCAGAGCCAGAGCGTCAGCACCGTCGGCAGCAGCCAGGGTAACGTGAGCGTCACGGCGGGCAACCGTCTGCACGTCGGCGGCGCGGACCTGGTGGCGGGTAAAGATATGAACCTGACGGGCGACAGCATAACTATTGACCCGGGCTTTGATGCACGCAGCCGTAAGGAAACCTTCGAGCAGAAACAGAGCGGTCTGAGCATCGCCCTGTCAGGGACGGCCGGCAGCGCGATCAACACGGCAGTCAGCAATGCGCAGCAGGCGAGAAAGTCGGGTGACGGTCGGGTCAGCGCACTGCAGAACACCCAGGCAGCGCTGAACGGGGTGCAGGCGGCGCAGGCGGTTGAACGGGACAGCCTGCAGAACGGCGGAGAGGGTGGAAGCAACACCATCGGCGTCAGCGCCTCGTACGGCAGCCAGTCGTCGAAAAGCGAGACGCGTAGTGAGAGCAGCCGGTCGCAGGGCAGCACGCTGACGGCGGGCCGGAATCTTAACGTCACGGCAATCGGCAAAAACGGCGCGGCACAGAGCGGCGACATCAGCATCACCGGCAGCCAGCTGAAGGCGGGCGGCGACCTGAGCCTGGAGGCGTCACGGGACATCCTGCTGCAGTCGGCGCAGAACACGCAGAGCACCGACAGCAAAAACAGCAGCAAGGGCGGCAGCGCCGGGGTCGGCATCGGCGTGGGTTCAGGCGGCTACGGCATCAGCGTTTCGGCGAGCGTGAACGCGGCGAAGGGCAGTGAAAAAGGCAACGGCCTGACACACAGCGAAACTACGCTGGACGCGGGCAGCCAGCTCAGCCTGACCAGCGGGCGCGACACGACGCTCACGGGCGCACAGGCAAACGGCAACAGCGTGAAGGTGGACGCGGGCCGCAACCTGACGCTGACCTCGGAGCAGGACAGCGACCGCTATGACAGTAAGCAGCAGAGCGCCAGCGCGGGCGGCAGCTTCACCTTCGGCTCGATGACCGGGTCGGCGAACGTGAACGTGAGCCGGGATAAGATGCACAGCAACTGGCAGAGCGTGGCGGAGCAGACCGGGATTTTTGCGGGCAAGGGCGGCTTTGACGTGACGGTCGGGGAGCACACGCAGCTGAACGGCGCGGTGATAGCGAGTACGGCAGATGCCAGCCTGAACAGGCTTGATACCGGGACGTTAGGGTTCGGGGACATTGAGAACCACGCGGACTACAAGGTGGAGCACCAGAGCGCGGGGATGAGCACCGGCGGCAGCATCGGCGGTCAGTTCGCCGGGAACATGGCGAACGGCATGCTGGCGGGGCTGAACGACAGCGGCAGCGCGTCGTCGGTGACGAAGTCGGCGGTGAGCGAAGGCACCCTGGTTATCCGCGATAAGGAAAAACAGGCTCAGGACGTGGCGCACCTCAGCCGCGACGTGGCGAACGCGAATCCGGGGCTGGACGTCATCTTCGACAAGGAGAAAGAGCAGAACCGGCTGAAGGCGGCGCAGCTGATAGGAGAAATCGGCAGCCAGGCGGGGGATATCGCGCGGACGCAGGGTCAGATCATCGCGACGAAGGCCGCAAACGAGAAGATGTCCGGCGCCACGCAGGCCGACCGCGACAGGGCGCTGGCTGAGCTGAAAGCGAAGGATCCGACGAAGCAGTACAGCGAAAGTGACGTTAATAACCAGGTTTACAGCAACCTTTATAAGCAGGCGTTTGCGGAGACCGGGTTCGGAACGGGCGGTAAGGTGCAGCAGGCGATCAGCGCGGTGACGGCGGCGGTGCAGGGGCTGTCGGGCGGCAACGTTGCGCAGGCGCTGAGCGGCGCGGCCGCGCCGTATGTGGCGGAAAAGATACATGAGCTGACGACGGACGCGAACGGTAAGGTGAATACCGAGGCGAACCTGATGGCGCACGCGGTGCTGGGTGCGGTAACCTCGTATGCGGCGGGCAATTCCGCGCTGGCCGGAGCGTCGGGCGCGGCCATGGGAGAGTACATCGCGCAGCAGCTGTATCCGGGCGTTAAGCGTGAGGACCTGAGCGAAGAGCAGCGCCAGACGATAAGCGCCCTGGGGACGCTGGCGGCGAGCCTTGCAGGCGGCGTAGTGGGAGACAGCACGGCGGATGTGGTGGCGGGCGCGCAGGCGGGTAAGAACGCGCTGGAAAACAATAACCTTTTACTGCCGAGGCACATGCCAGTGCCTGTTCCGGGACTGCCGATGAGTCCGGGTGATAAAGTTGTTCATGATGCGAATAACAACATTGCATCGGAGCTGGATAAGGCTCTGAAAGGGTCAGAAACTGAGGCGGATACGCCGCAGATTACTGACGGCCCTTCAATTGTTGAAGCGCGTGACGAAGCTGCAAATTCCCGCGATCCGAATGTGGCGAAGGATCTGACAGATGCGGAAAAAGCGGAGCTGGGCGGTTCAGGCTCGGGAACGCCGGGCGGTTGGGAACCTCAGGATGAGGAGAATGCACGGAATAATGAACAAAAGACGACTGTTGATGATCTGATGTCTTCATCTTCAAAAGGTCAGGAAACAACAGGTCGATCAAAACTTTTTGAAAGAACAGGTGGGAGTGAAGCTGCTAACAAAGAGTTCGATCTGTTAAGGCCTACCGAAATTAAAGATATTCCTGGTGGCCGAGTTGGTAAACTTCCTGATGGAAGAACTGTAGTTGTTAGAGAGCGTAGCACAGATGGTAGGCCCACTTTGGAAATACAGTCTGGTAAAAATAGAGTTAAGTTTAGATATGATGAGTGATGCCACATGACTGAGAAGATTTTAAGTATTGATATCGGTGTTCATTCCTTTAAAAATAGTAATTTAAAGGATATTAAGTATTTTTCTGGAGCACTTGAGCTAACTTTTCACTTATTTTATGGGGATGTTAAAAGTAATATTCTGGTTGCTTTTGAATGGATACACTCTTTTCGTGTAACAGATGAAGGTGACTTGCTAAAAATGCAAGATGATCTGAATGGTCAGATGATTACAGGAATTTATACAGTAGAAGGATCTCATTATTTATCATGGTTTAATGAGCAAAGCTCTAATATCCATGAGGGGGATTCTATAAAGCATTACTTAATAGTTACAGGAGATGATGTTATTGAAGTACTGTCTTCTGTGAGTCCAACAATAACATCTTGTAAATAGAAAGCCCAGTTTTCACGACTGGTTTTTTAATTTATAATCAGTCATTTACCTGATAATACCTGCTATTCAATAAACCTTATCATCACCGTCACCAGCAGTATCAACAGCACTGGCATCGGCATCGGCGTGGGTTCAGGCGGCTACGGCATCAGCGTGTCGGCGAGCGTCAATGCGGCAAAGGGCAGCGAAAAGGGCAACGGGCTGACGCACAGCGAAACCACGCTGGACGCGGGCAACCGGCTCAGCCTGACCAGCGGGCGCGACACGACGCTCACGGGCGCACAGGCAAACGGCAACAGCGTGAAGGTGGACACGGGCCGCAACCTGACGCTGACCTCGGAGCAGGACAGCGACCGCTATGACAGTAAGCAGCAGAGCGCCAGCGCGGGCGGCAGCTTCACGTTCGGCTCGATGACCGGGTCGGCGAACGTGAACGTGAGCCGGGATAAGATGCACAGCAACTGGCAGAGCGTGGCGGAGCAGACCGGGATTTTTGCGGGCAAGGGCGGCTTTGACGTGACG
>Ga0308172_1001742_pt1 | contig 13588 bp, 11 predicted proteins | sample PhyGR2_FD_202134 | JGI IMG/M metagenome (GOLD analysis project Ga0308172, IMG submission 202134) | Phyllosphere microbial communities from UC Gill Tract Community Farm, Albany, California, United States - DLSLSG.R2 | ecosystem: Host-associated > Plants > Phyllosphere > Unclassified | place: USA...
GTCGCTGGCCGGGCAGCCGGTGCACCTGCTCAGCCCGCTGGTGCCGTCCACCTACCTGCTGGTGGGCCTGGCCAAGGTCGAGTTCGCCGACCACCAGAAGTTCACTCTGAAGTGGGCGATCGCCATCTCGCTGCTGTTGATGGTCGGCGGCCTGCTGTTCGGCCTGTATCCCTTCGCATCCTGATCCGGACACCAAGGAGCCTTCTGCAATGACGCTTCGAATTGCTTACGTCACCAGCGGCATGGGCAGTGTCGGCACTGCCATCTGCCAGAGCCTGGCCCGTTCGGGCCATACCGTGGTCGCCGGCTGCGCCCCCAACTCGCCGCGCAAGGCCAACTGGCTGCGCGAACAGCGCGAACAGGGCTTCGACTTCATCGCCTCCGAAGGCAACGCCACCGACTGGGCATCCACCTCGGCGGCCTTCGCCAAGGTGCGCGCCGAAGTGGGCGAGGTGGACGTGCTGGTCAACAACTCCGGCGGCAGCCGCGACCTGCTGTTCCGGCAGATGACGGTGGAGGACTGGAATGCGGTGATCGCCTCCAACCTCAACGCGCTGTTCAACCTGACCAAGCAGGTGGTCGATGGCATGGCCACGCGCGGCTGGGGCCGCATCGTCAACATCGGTTCGGTCAGCGCCCACAAGGGCCAGATCGGCCAGGTGAACTACGCGACGGCCAAGGCGGCAATGCACGGTTTCAGCCGTGCCCTGGCTGCTGAAGTCGCTTCGCGCGGGGTCACCGTGAATACCTTGTCGCCCGGCTACATCGCCAGCCAGGCCATCAGCAGCTTCCCGCCGGACGTGCTGGACCGGCTGGCCGCCTCGGTGCCGGTACGCCGCCTGGGCCGGCCGGAGGAAGTGGCCGGCCTGGTGGCCTGGTTGGCCTCGGATGAAGCCTCGTATGTGACCGGTGCGGATTACCCGGTCAATGGTGGGTTGTACATGGGGTGAGGCCCGTGGGGTCAGATCCCTTTCGCGTGCGAAAGGGCTCTGACCCCTGCCTGATGCGTGGATGCTTGATCCTCTACCCGCGGGCGTTCGCCAGCGCATCGGCGATGTCTTCGGGCAGGCCGCTGATGAAATCCACGTCGTCCGATTCCTGCACGATCTGACCCGGGCGCGGCAGCCACATCAGGGCGGGAATCGCGCGCAGCACTTCCCGGCCCGGCCAGCGTGTAGGGAACCGTGGCCGGTTCCACTCCAGGTCGAAACCCAGCCCGTCATCCGCGTAGGCGCCTTCAGCCAGGCGCTGCTCGATCTGTCGCAACACTGCAGCGGTGTAGCGGTGCGACTCCGGCACATCCTCGATCATGGCGAAGGGGACGTACCACGACGCGCCCAGGTTCCAATAGAGCGCCAGTGCGCTGGATGCCGCCAGCGTCGGTTGGTCCAGCAACCACTGCAGCGCATCTGACAGTGAGCTGGCCTCGGCGAACAGCATCACCTGATGGTGTTGCTGCGGCGATGCCTGGCGCAGGAAGGACTCAAGTACCGGCCAGCCCGCATCCAATGCCATCGTCAGCGGCGACAGCGTCGGTGGTTCCGCTTCAGCATAGATGTCGACGTCGCCGGCGACGTCGTCGCCCAGGGCCGGGCCACGATCAGGCTGCATCGCTGCGGCCAGATCCTGCAGTTGCTCAGCCACGTCCAATGGCAGGCCATCATCGAAGGCCGCGTCGACGGACTCTGCAAAGGGATCGCAGGCCTGCTCGCCTGCCACCGCAGCCAGCATGGCGTCCGGGACGGCGCGGCGCACAACCAGGCCAGGGGGATCACCCATCGAAGGGCCCGGCCAGTTGCACGGATCGAAGGCGAGCCCATGATCGGCATAGAAGCCTGCCAGATAGCGCTGCTCGGTGCCCTGGACGATCGCGTAGGCATCGCGCTCATGCTCGGGCACGTCGCCATCGCTGGCGTACTGGGCGAACCAGGCTGCGCCCAGTGACCAGTACATCAGCAGGGCCGTCGCGCGATCCAGCTCGCTGCGCCCTGCCAGCCAGGCCAGCAGCTCGGGGCTGTCGTCGTAGTTGCGGCGCGCAACATAGATGTGGCGCTGCTCGGGAGATGCCTGCAGCAGGTAGTCCTGCAGCAGCGCGCGGGAGGCGCGGTCGTACTCGTCGGGGGTCAAGGGGGGACTTCCATCACAGCGGGACCCGCGCAGTTTAGCCGCCCCTCCCCTCTGGCGTGGAATCAGTAGATCCACGCCATGCGTGGATGCACCCGCCACGATCCACGTCACCCTTACAGCGCACCCAGCCAAAAACCAGCTTCATTTTTCGTAATCGTCTTATAGACCACGGCAGTCAGCGGACCGCACCCTGTACCAACACTCTGCCAGGGAGGCACGCTGTAATGCACACGATTGCGAAACCCGTCAGTGGCGATCGCCTGATCGATGCCTGCTGGGGACCGGGCGCAGATGAACCGTCGGTCTTCATCCAGTCGCTCGACTACCGGGATGCGTTCAACGAGGATTTCGCTCTCACCGCCCACGGTCTGGTGCAGGCTAGCCTTGAAGACGTACAGGCACTGCAGGGCCGCGTTGTAGGCGTCGGCATGACCCGCCCCGGCAACGGGCGTCGCTGGTTCTGCGGCATCGTGGATGCCATCCGGTGTACAGCACAGCACGGCGTGTGGCAGAACGTCACGCTGCGGGTCGTGTCAGCGCTGGCCCTGCTGGACCGACGGACGGACTGCCGCGTCTTCCAGGACATGAGCGTGCCGGATATCGTGGCATGCATTCTTGAGGAACACCGCCAGGGTAACGCCAGCATTGCCCTGGCGTTCGACCACCGGCGCTCATTGCTGGCGCAGCATGACGTGCGCTCGTACTGCGTGCAGTTCAACGAATCGGACAAGCAGTTCATCGAACGCCTGCTGGCCGAAGAAGGCATCAGCTACCGGTTCGAGTTCGATCGGGTGGACGGCACGCCGCGCCACGTGCTTGTTCTGAGCGACCAGCCCCTGTTTGATCCTGACGGCGCCGTCGCCCTGCCGCACCGCGCCGCCGGTACGGATGACGGCACGCCGCATCTGCAGGGGTGGCAGTTGCTGCACAGGCTGATTCCCTCGCGCCACACGCTGTCCAGCTTCGACTATGCGAGCGCACAGCGCCTGCGCGGCAGCGACGATCTCGCGCTTTCGGCAAGTGCCGATCTGGCCCGTAGCGTGCAGGGCCTGGAAAGCCATCAGGCACGCACCCTCTATTACGGCAGCAACACCGCGGACATGAACCGCTACGCGCGCCTGCAGATGCAGGCGCAGGAGCTGAGGTCGAGGACGTGGCTCGGCGAAGGCGACTTCCGCGGGCTTGCCACAGCCGACAGCGTGCTGGTGGAAAGACGACCTGGTACAGCCGGGGCACCGGCGCCTGCGGGCTTCCTCATCAGTGGCGTGCACGTGCTTGCCACCAACAACCTCCCTGATGCGATGGCCTCCCTCGCTCCGGCAGCTGGGCACCTGCCTCCGGCAGGCCAATGCCTCACCCGGTTCCGCGCGGTGCCGGGCGATATGCCGCTGGTACCCATGCACACGCGCCCTCTGTTGCGTCCCAATGCGCCCGGCATGCAGACCGCGACGGTGGTGGGGCCGGAGGGCGAGACCGTGTACACCGATGCCTTGGGGCGCATCCGCATCCGCTTTCACTGGCAGCGTGACCAGGATGAACCGGCCAATCGCGATGGGCAGGACGCGTGGTCATCCACCTGGGTGCGCGTGGCCATGCCCAGTGCAGGTGACGGTTTTGGCCATCAGTTCCTGCCACGGGTGGGTCAGGAAGTGGTCGTCGCCTTTCTTCACGGCGACATTGATCGTCCTCTGGTCATCGCTGGCGTCTACAACGGGCGCCACGCAACGCCACGCTTTGGTGGCATGGGCAGCCTGCCGGCCAACCGCGCCGTGTCGGGCATCCGCAGCCACGAGCACGGTGGTGACGGATTCAATGAACTCTCGATGGACGACACCGGCCAGGCACTGGGCACGACGCTGCGATCCAGCCCCTTCGAAAGTGCACTGCACCTGGGCCATGTGGCAACACCACGCCGCGATGGCAGCGCGCAGGCACGCGGCCAGGGTGCGGAGCTGCGCACCGATGCGGCATTGGCGCTGCGCTCGGCCAAAGGCCTGCTGGTAAGCAGCCATGCGCAGACCGGTGGAACCGGCCCGCAGATGGCGCTGCCGGAGCTGCTGGACGTACTGGGCACCTGCCGCCAGCTGTTCGGCACCCTGGCCGAGATGGCCACGCGCCTGCAGGCCGGCACACCGGACGCCGATGCCCAGGCAGCGTTGGATACCGCACTGCAGGGCTGGTCGGGGGATGCCGTCGCAGCCAACGAGCCGGTCATTGCTCTGGCGGCATCTGCGGGCCTGGTCAGTGCCTCGCCTGCCAGCCAGCTGCATGTCAGCGGCCAGCACCACGATGTGGTGGCGCAGGGACGGGTGCAGCACACCAGCGGTGAACGCATGCAACTGCTGGCCGGCAAAGGCCTGTCGATGTTCGTGGCCGAGGGCGGCGTGCAGGCCGTCGCCAACCAGGGTGACCTGCAGCTGCAGGCCCGTGACGGGCTGCTGGACGGTCATGCGCTCGCCGGCATGCAGCTGAGCACCGAAAAGGGGGACATCGTGCTGTCCGCGCCCAGCATCCGCCTGGTGGCCGCCGATGGCAGCTTCATCCGCATCGGTGATGGGGTGACGGTCGGCAGCAAGGGGGCTCTGGCGTTCCACGGTGCAGAGCACCGCTGGGAAGGCCCGGCAAGCGACCACTGGAGCCGCACGTTGCCCACCGAACTCCCGCCGATCTGCCTGCCCTGCCTGGCCAGAGCTGCGGCCGCAGGCAGTGCCCGCGTGCAGCTGGCGGGCGCGGCATGAATCCGCTGCCCCCACGGTGGAATGACTGCAGCACGCAGCCCGGTATCGAGCCGCTGGTGCTGGTGGACGGCGCATTGCAGCGCGACGTGGGCGCACGCCTGGCAGACCGAGCAGGCGACGCCGTCTCGCTGTTTTCAGATCTGCCCGGGGCGGCACAGGCGCTCGGCCCTTGGCTGATGTCCCCTGCCCACGCCGTGTCGTTGGGGCTGGACGGCAGCGGCCCGGGAATGAACTGGCTGGCCAGCCGCTGCACCTTCGGAGAAACGCTCGTGCACCTGCGCCATTGGCTGCGCGACGGCGACCCAGCCGGCATGCAGTACACCCGGCTGGCAGATGGGCGGGTGCTGCGTGCGGCGATCCAAGTGTGGCGTCCCGCTCAGCTTGTCGCTTTCAGCACGCCGTGGGCCGGGTGGTGGCTGTCAGACCGCGACGGACGGGCGATGCCCCTGGCGATTCCCCCGCTGCACGCCATGGCTGCGGTGGAGCACGCGCCTCCTGGCTGGGACGCGGACCAGACGGCGGCGCTCGCTGAATTGGGATTGGCTGATGCGCTGCTGCAGTCACTGAAACCCACGCTTCGCTCCATGCCGTCAGCTACATCCCGGGAAGCGCGCCACGCTCTGGCGACAACACTGATTGCCGCAGCACGGCAGCACGGCTATGTCGAACCCAGCGATCTGGCCAGCTGGGTTGCCTGGGGTATGCGTTGCAGTGAGGACGCCGACGCGCTTCGCGCGCATCCGGTGCATGCACAAGCGCTGCGAGGCGCGGATCTGTGGATGGCCCTGGGGAATGCGGAGGTCGTTCGACCTTCATCCGATTCAATCTGACAATGGAGAACACACCTTTGAACGGCACAGATCGAAAGAACGCTTCCCCGGACGCACCGAAGGCCGACGATGGAGACGGAAGTCTGGGGGAGGAAGCCATCATGCTCGACTGGATCCTGCTGGACGTGCTGGTGTCCCTGGCCCTGGTCACTCTGGCGGTCTCGCTGCTGCCCGCCTTCCAGCCCGATATCGCTGGCAGCAGGCCCTACGCAAGCGAGGAAAGTCCGGTTGGCTTCGCGCTGGTACTGGCAGTGCCCGTATTCCTCATCGTCAATGGCATGCGCCGGGGTTTCCTCAACCACGCCGTCGCAATGCGGCATGCACGTGCACTCGATCAGATGGCCGTGGGATCCGCCGCCGCCGTGCTGGTGATGGCGTTCGGCTATGCGCAGTACGGCGACGGATATCTGCGGATGCTGCTGCCCCTGTACCTGCCCGCGGTCATGGTGCCGGCCGGTCTGGTGATCTTCGGCCTGCACTTCCGCGCCAAGCGGGAAGAAGCGAGATGGGCCCGGGAGCTGGAAAAAGCGGACGAGCGCTCGGCGGCTGAACGTGCCATTGAGGCCCGATCTGCAGGCCGAGCGTGGATCACCGTAGCGCTGTTGACGACCGCAGCGTCGGCCGCGTTTGGAATATCCACGCTTGTCCCAAGCCGCGGTGGCGCAGACGAAGAAAAAGAGGATGCGCCGCTCCATTACCCGCTGCATGCGGTGACCGGAGCTGGTGAGGAGGAGTGATGCACGACCGTTCTCGTTCGCCAGGAGGTTCGCTTCTGCTGAAACTGGGTTCGCTGCACCCCGTAGCAAAAGCAGCGCTACTCATTGTGTACGTCGCCCTGTCCGCCGTACTGCTGGTGATCTGGAAGACCCGGGAAGTACCGCAACCCGTGCCGACCTGGATAGGCAGCAATCTGACCTCGATGGATTACGAACCAACCGATACGTTTGTTCGGCCGGTCTATGTCAATGGCCAGGGAGGGGACAGCGCGGGCACGGGAGGCAGCACCATGCTGGGTGTCCTGACTCTTCCAGCGCGGTGGCATCCGGGCCTTACCGTTCGCGTGAAGTGGCGGCGCTGCGAGGCAGGTACAGAGTACGTACCCGGTGAATCAGAGGATGAAGGCTGCCGCTGGATAGAAAAGGATGTTGCAGTCCAGCCCTATACCTATGTGGCCGAGACCTGGCTGCACATCTTTGAGGACGATGAGGTTCTGGTTATTCCCAGTGCGCTCTCCCCACGCGACCCCGACTATCCCGGCGCGAGACATCCATACAAGAGCTTCAACAAGAAGAGGGGCATTGGTGCTGCATGAACAAGCAGAAGATCGAGAAGCTTTGCGAAAGCTCTACTCTGCGCCAGCTCACGACACGCACCCGACCTTGGCGTGCGCCAACCCGGACCCTACCGCTGATTATGATCGCAGCGCTCTGCGCATGCGCGCGTGCAGACAGGGCATCCGAGCCGCCGACTTACATCGGCAGCAACCTGACCTCGATGGACTACGAGCCAAGTGACACCTACGTTCGGCCGGTCTATGTGAACGGAAAGGGAGGCGACAGCGCGGGCACAGGAGGCAGCACGATGCTGGGCGTCCTCAGCCTGCCGACCCGCTGGTATCCCGGACTGACGGTTCGCGTGAAATGGCGCCGCTGCAGGCGAAACATTGACTACGTGCCGGGAGAGCCAAAGGACAAGGGCTGCCGCTGGGTGGAAAAGGACGTACCGGTCCAACCCTACACCTACGTTGCGGAGACCTGGGTGCACATCTTTGAGAACGATGAAGTGCTGGTCATTCCCAGTGCGCTCTTTCCAAGCGATCCGGACTATCCGGGCGCGTCCTTTCCCTACAAGAACTTCAATGAGAAGAGAGGCATTGGCGAACATGAGTAAGCAGCAGACCGAGTTCGCCTGGCTGCCCGGCGACGCACCGGGCACCCTTCACTTCAATCCTGTAGCGCAACAATTCAGCTCAGGCTCGATGCCTTGTCAGATCACCGCTGAGTTCTCCATCTTCTTCGATGGCACGCGCAACCACGCAGATGAAGACAGGCCGAGTGGTTCACACAGCAACGTCGCACGGCTTTTCGATGTCTGCCTGGAAAAATCCGAAACTGGTCAAAGTAGACTCTACATCCCCGGCGTCGGCACGCCGTTTCCGTCCATCGGCGAGCACGAACCGCACCCTCTTGGCGCGCGTGATGGCTTCTATGGCGACCGCCGCCTGCGCTATGCCCACCTATACGTCGCCAACCGGATCGCCAGGCTCAGTGGCTACCCGCCCATTGTCGAAGAGAACGAGCAGGCGCTCATCCGCGCCATCGAAGACGAGGAGCAGGTAAAGGTCTGGACCACTACACTGGCTGGCATTCTCGCCCACCCCAAGCCTGCCGCACCCCACATTGCCTGCATCACCCTGGACTTGTTTGGTTTCTCACGTGGCGCCACTGCTGCCCGCGCGTTCCTCAATCAACTCATCGACTGGACCGGCGGAAAACAGGCCGCCGTCTGTGGCACTCCGCTGCGGGTGCGTTTCATGGGGCTGTTCGACACGGTGGCATCGGTGCATGTAGCCGACTCGGTGCCCATACTGGCCGGGGATGGTCACTTGAAGTGGGCTGAGCCCCTTCACATGAAAATTCCAGGCTTCGTCGAGCAGTGCGTGCACATGATTGCTGCCCACGAGGCGCGAAGTTCGTTCCCGCTTACCACCATCGGCGCAGTGCAGGGTGATGCGCCTCAGCGCCTGGAGATCATCTACCCCGGCATGCACTCTGACGTGGGTGGCGGCTACGGCCCCACTACCCAAGGCAAAGGCACGAATCGGTCCGGCGCTATTCGTCAGCAGCAGCAGGACATGCTGTCGCAGATTCCGCTAAACGACATGTATCGCCGGGCACATGCAGCAGGTGTGCCCTTGGTTGACCTCGAAAACCTGAAGGAACAGGGGCTCGCAGATGACTTCGCCATCTCCCCCGAGCTTCAAAGTGCGTTTGATGCACATCAAAGCCGCCTCGGCAGCTTCAAGGGCGGTGCACCTTTGATGCGGCAATTGCACCATCACTATCTCGACTACATCGGCTGGCGCCGCAGCGTGCTGCGCAGGAACGACTACATCGCCCAGCCCTTCGTCCGGCAGTGCAAACCTGCGTTGATGCAGGACTACATCAATCTCGACCAGTCCAACGTCGAGCTGCACCAGGATGTGGAGGCCTGCGAGGGCCTGGGTGGCACCGTCCGCAGCATGGTGAGTCGTTGGTCCGGGGTCTACGGCTACGTCACCGGCTTTCCGCCCATGCGGGAACTGTACCAGCGTTATTGGAATACCTCGCCCGATCCCTCGCCCGCTGTGCGCAGACTGCTGGAAGACCACGTCCATGATTCCCGCGCGGCGTTCGTGCTGACTGACCCCCAGTGCCAGCGCGACTACGACAACATGCATAAGCAGTTGGAAGAGAAGGAGCGGAACTACAAGGAGGAGCGCCGTCGCTATGAGGAGCACACGCTGCCGGAGTACCGACGGCGTATGGAGCGAAATCCTTCCAGCCGCGAGGAAGAGCCTGTACCGCCGTTCGATCCGTTAGGCATTGAGGACAAGCGGGCTCTGAAGATCTTCCGTGATGGCGGCCAGCCAATCTTCACCGACGCAAAGCCTGCATCGGCGATGGATGGGAAAGCCGACGTTCTTGATGTCATCGCAAAGGTCACTCGCCGCGAGCCTCGTTGGAGCTACCTGCGTCGTCGCCAGGTGTTTCGCATCACTTCCGGTACAACGACGCCGGTAACTCCTTCTGGACCACTGGCACAGCCGTCCCCGACAACCCAGCCAATGGGCATGAGCCAACGCCTCACCTATGCGGATGGCTTGTCATGAGCCGCTCTGCCTGGACCCTCGGATTCCTCCTACTGACCGCGGGCTGGTCTGTGCTGATGGCCTTCTATGCGACAGACCCGACAGAGAACGCCGGGGCTGCGGCGCTCGTGCCCTGGCTCGGCGGCGTGATCACGGCCGCGCTTGTGTGCACGGCCGGGTACGCGTTGCAGCAGGCGTTCCGGTCTCCGGCTGCCCTGGCTCCGGCCCAGCCTCACGCCTCCACCCCATCACCTGTACCCGGCACGCTCAGCATCCGCGCGTGTCATGCCTGGGTAGCGGGCAACGCCGCTGCGGAGCTTGCTTCCTCGATTGCGCATCGCAGGCACTCAGTGCCTGCGGAGAACGCAGGCGCGCCTGTCGACAATGATTCTGCTGAACGCGGAATGCAGCTGCAGGTGCAACTGGCCCTGGCCATGGACATGCTTGCAGCGCGCGTACCCGATGGCGGCCCGCTGCCGATTCTGACACTGGCGCCTCCCATTACAGAGGCCAGCCGCTATGCCGCCCGGCATTGGCCGGGCCTGATGAAAATGCAATCCGATCAGCCTGCCCGACTGCTGCTGCGTGAACAGGATATGGACGGGCTCTCACTCGCGCCGCTGCTGCAGGACCTGCATCGGATGATGGACGAGACGCCACTGCTGGACAGCATCGCGCTGCTCAGTGTCGATGGGCGCCTGATTCGCGGAGACCCGGGCCAGCAAGCGCCTCGACAATCTCCTTGCGACAGCATCGTGCTGTTCTGGATCAGTCGTGAGCACCTTCCCTCACGTGTCCGCAGTGAAGCCATCGCGGGGTCGCGTATGGATGTAGACGCGCTGCGCATGCCCTATCGTTGGTGGCGGGACGCGATGGAATCGATGATCCCATCGCGCTTCGCCACACCCGAAACCCACGTTCATCCGAGCTCAACCTGGCACCAGGCCATGTCCGGGGAAATGACCGACGGTGTTCCGGAGCGCGCGGCGGGCACCCATGACCCGTGGTACCCCGCGCCGTGGACACACGAACAGGTCGCACAGTGGGAGGCTGCGCCCGTGTTGGCATCGCTGCCACATCCGGTCTTCATCCCGATCCAGCGGCGCACCGAAGCTCCGGATTCTCATGGCATACAGCAGCAGCGCATTGTGGACGCATGGAACGCGCTTACCACCGCCCTTCCTCAAGGTGCGTTTCACATCTGGTACGACAGCCAGGCCGAGCCTGGGTCAATCCGCGCGCTCCGGCGTGCGCTGGCTGGCCTGAGTGAGCCCATCGACCTGGCCGCCCCCGAACACGCCACGGATGTTCACACCCAGGTGGGCGCGCTGGGCAGTGGCTCAAGCGCCTCCTCGCTGGCCCTGACCGCCCACAGCGGCGGCAACCATGTGGTCGTGCTTGCTTCCGCAGAAGGATTGCTGCTGCAGCCGGTCCTTGCCCACACCCCATCAGATGTGTCGCTCCACAAGGAAATCGCATGAAGAACTACACCACGCTGCTTCTGGCGTTGGCACTTCCGTTCACTCTGGCAGCGTGCAGGAGAGAAGCGCCTCAGGCCGTTGAAGCCCCAACCCGCCCCTGGTACGCCCCGGCGCCCTGGCAGGCGGGCCCCGAAGCCCCGCAGCCTTTGCTTCATACCGTCTGGAAACTGAGCCACCTTCCGGTTGACGACCATCACCCTGCCGTCCAGCTCGTCCCTCGCTCCCAGGCCGGCTTCGTCATCTTCGAGGCGGACGGCCGCCGTCTCACCGGGTTCGCGGGCTGCCAGCCTCTGACCGGCGTGTACCACCTGCAAGGCGATGAAGGATTGGCCATCGAGGCTGTGGCCCGCACAGGTGCGAGATGCCACAAGGCAACGTTCGACACGATCGGTGACCGCTTTGCCACCGCACTCAGCACCGCAACCGGCTACCGCCTTGGCAAAGACGATGCGGTGCTGGAACTGCTGGACGGCGAGCGCGTGACCGCGACATTGATCTACCGCACGCCCCCTCCGGGCCGGTGGTGATGCCATGCCTTCCCCCATCTGCCAAGGCGATTCCACCACGGGCGGCGGCGAGGTCACCCGCTGCCAGCATGCTTCCACCCATCGCATCAATGGGCATCCATTGGCGGTGAAGGGTGACTACGCCAGCTGTTCCCTGCACCCCGGCGAGCACAGTTTTGTCGAGGGCAGCAGCACCCATCTGGCCAACGGTCTGCCGATCGTGCTGGAAGGCCACCTGCTCAGCTGCGGCTGCCATGCCATCGCCGGCAAGGCCGCGTACGTCAAAGTGGGGTGACCACGACCTCCCCGACAGCGTGGATCCACCGTTCAGTAGATCCACGCCACGCGTGGATGCGTCATCCCTACCCGATCAAAACTCCGCCGCCACCGTCATGAACACCTGGCGCGGTGCACTGGCATGGATGGCATAGCGCGTGCCGGTCGGATCGGTCGGTGCAAACGAACTCAACTGGCCGGCGTAACGCTTGTTGGTCAGGTTGGTCGCGTTCAACGACACGCGGATGTTGCGCAGGCCCATGCCCGGGCCGAAGTCATAGCCGGCACCGGCATCGAAGGTGGTCACGCCCGGCACCGACTGGTCGTTGGTGTAGGTGTAGTAGCGCTTGCCGGTGTACTTGGCGCGCAGGCTGGCGAAGAAGCCATCGCGGTTCCAGCTGATCTCGCTGGACGCCATGCGCTGCGGCGTATCCACGGTGATCTTGCCGGCCACCGGCACGATCGCGCCACCGGAGGTGTAGTCATCCTCGTAGGTGGTCTTGTTCCAGGACAGCGCGTTGTACCACTGCAGCCCATCAACCGGCTTGAGGATGAAGGTCAGCTCGGCGCCATGGCTCTTCACCGAACCCACGTTGATGAAGCGCGTCACGCACTCAGGGCGCGTACCGACTTCGATGCTCGAACACGGGTTGAGCGACAGCAGGCGGTTGTCGAACTTCACGTTGTACGCGGCGATGGATGCCTGGTACTTCTCGCCAAAGGTACGGAAGCCGGCTTCCAGGCTCTTCGACTTTTCCGGTTCCAGCCCGGCGCTGGCCGCGAACGATTCCGGCGAGACCTGCAGCGGGCCGCCGCTGCCGCCGCCGACGAAGGCCGCGATGTTCTCGGCGTACGAAGCAAACAGCTCGTTGTTGGCGTTGAGCTTGAAGCCCAGGCCGACCTGCGGCAGCACCGATTCCTTGGCGGTCAGCGTGCCCGAGGCAATGCTGGTCTCCACACCGGATTTTGCGGTGGCGCGCATGCGCGTGTTCGGGCTCTTGATGCCCACGTCCACGGTCAGGCGCTGGTCGAGGAAGCGCATGCGGTCCTGCACGTAGAACTGCTGCGTGCGGATGTCGAAGTCCTGGTTGAACAGCAGGCGGTCCGGATTCTTCAGGTACAGATCATCCAGGAACGGACCACTGATGTAGTAGAAATTGCGCGACACGTTGTGGTCGTTCTGCTCGTACCACAGGCCGGCTTCCAGCTCGTGGATGCCCACCTGCCACGACAGCGCAGCGGTCAGGCCATCGCGGTTGATGGTGTAGTTGGTGCTGCGGATGGAGATCGGCAGCATCTGGTCGGTGCCCGGATAGGACGGCTGGCCCGGCGCCCACCAGTGGCCCTGGCCACGGTTGTCATGGTGATAGGCCACCAGTTTCAGGCGGCCCTGCTCACCCAGGCGCAGGTCGGCATCGACCGAGTACAGGTTGTCATCGCGCAGCGCGCGGCTCTGGTAGTAGGCATCGTCGATGCTGTTGACGCCGCCGCTGAACTGGCACTTGGCCGGATCGCGCGTGCCGGGTGCGCACCAGGCGGCCGCGACGGCACGGTCCCAGTCCGGCGCGTAGATGTTCCAGTCCCAGCCCAGGCCGCGGTCCAGCATGTCCTTGGAGAGATAGGCGTAGTTGGCCTGGCTGGCGCGCGAGGTGGCGACGAACGCGCCGAAGCGGTGGTCGCCCACGTTCCACACGGCCTTGGCGTTGAACTGGCGGGTGGTCTGGTTCTGGTACGGCGCGGCCCACATGTCCTGGTCCTGGTGCACGCCGGACACGTAGGC
>Ga0308172_1001743_pt1 | contig 13566 bp, 9 predicted proteins | sample PhyGR2_FD_202134 | JGI IMG/M metagenome (GOLD analysis project Ga0308172, IMG submission 202134) | Phyllosphere microbial communities from UC Gill Tract Community Farm, Albany, California, United States - DLSLSG.R2 | ecosystem: Host-associated > Plants > Phyllosphere > Unclassified | place: USA...
CGACTTTCATCTTGCGATAATTTCTGGGCTTCTTTCAATAGAGCCGATTCTTCTTTAACTCGACTCGTAATTGAGCAAGCCGTCAATCCCCAAGGATCAATCCAGCTTAGCGGATTCGGCGCATACTCATACAGATTCAGCCCGCCCGCCAGCCCAATCGGATCATGTTGGTAAAGCGTCCGCCGTTCGGATCGTACTATCAGCGTCGGTTGTAATTCACCATCATTTTTGTATCGCAGTTCATAGAATCTGGTTCTTTTGGCTTATCTTTGAAGTTATTTCATTCGTTTATCATATTTAGACTTTGCTTCAGTTCTTACAAATTCGCTTGGGTCGTTTTTAGCCATATCCTTTAGAATAAAGAGTGGCAAACCTTTATTGTAAGTTAATTTTGCTCTAATTCCCTCGTCTGCATCTTTAGAAAATAATTGATAAATCTCAATATCCAAAGGGTATTTTGAGGATATAGCATCCCTAATTACCGGATCGTTATCAAGAGAAAGAATATTAATTATCTCCATAGGGATTGACTTATTTCTTGCAACCCAAACTTTCATGTCTGGATGGTTTTCAATCAGTTCCATCCAAACATCAATGGGTGCTTCTTCTATACCAGTCCTGTTATATTCAGCAGGGATGTCACTATTTCTCAACTTTATGAATTCAGATGTTGTATTTATCATGTCTTTGGCTCATTTAATAGTAATACTATTGCAACTTTTCTTAGGAATACTTTTTCCTGTATTACCTTTATGTTTATCAGGTATGAACTGACCATGTTTATCAGCGTCAGCAATCCATTCTAAGGATGTTGATGTTTCTCTAAATACTTTATAGGCAGATCCGCCATGACCGGTAGTATCTTTAGACCACCACAATCCAGTTTGTCCATCCCTATAATATTTCTCTTTAAAAGGACCACCTTGCAAAATAGCAGTTGTTCTATCACCATCTATTTGCCAACCTGTTAGACCAAGCGGATCAATCCAGCTTAGCGGATTCGGCGCATACTGATACAGATTCAGCCCGCCCGCCAGCCCAATCGGATCCGGCTGGGTAAACCGCGCGCAGTCGGGATCGTAGTAGCGGAATAGATTGTAGTGAAGCCCGGTTTCCCTGTCGAGGTACTGCCCCTGCATTCGCAGGCTCTGCGCAAAGTCCGGCGCGTCCTGCCGCGTCTCACGCAGCAGCTTGCCCCACGCGCCGTTTCCCGCACGCCAGCGCACCGCGCCCGCCTCGTCGGTCAGCGCCTCCGGCGTGCCGTCCGGGCGGCAGTGGTACCAGTAAACCGCCGGGTTTTCCGCCCCGTCAATCCGCGCCAGCGGCTCGTAGCTTCCCGGCCCGGCCCAGACGTAAGTCAGCGGTACCCCGTCCTCAATTTCCTGCAGCAGCCGCAGCCCCTCCCAGACGAAGCGCGTGGTCTGCGGCTCCCCGCAGACTTCACCCGACGCATCCTGCCGCCAGCGGGTTTTGCTGACGCGCCGCCCCAGCGGGTCGTAGCGGAAGCCGACGTGAAGCCGCAACCCCCGGTCGTCGCGGGTGTCGTGCACCACCTCTGCCAGCCGCTGCTCCCCGTCGTAGCGGTAGCGCCAGCGCTCGCGCCCGCTGACCTTCTCCGCCACCCGCCCGTACGCGTCATACCGCCAGCGCACGCCGTTCAGCTGCGTGACCCGGTTGCCGGCAACCGCCCCCGCGCCCGAGTCGACCGGGTTGGACGCCGCGTCCCACCGCCAGCGCTCATGGTCCGCCAGCCCGCCGCCCTGGGCCAGCAGCCGCCCCGCGCCGTCGTATTGCCAGCTGCGCCACGCGTGCGGGTTGTCGTCATGCTCCTCGCGCACCGGCCGGTGCGCGTTGTCATACTGCCAGCTGCGCGACCATTGGCGCGGCGCCGGCCGCACCTGCCCGCCGCGGAACAGCTCGCGGCTGCGCAGCCGCCCGTGCCGGTCGTACGCCGTGCGGCTGGTCAGCGCCCCCTGGCTGCGGCTCACCTCGCGGTGCAGCGGGTCGCGGCGAAAGTCGCTTATCGCCAGGCCGTCCAGCGCGATGCCGAGCAGGTGCCCGCCGCCGTAGTACAGGTTTTTCAGCCGCCGCCCGTCCGGCAGCGTCACCGCCGTGCGGCTGCCCGCGGCATCGTGGGCGTACTCCATCCGGCCGTTCTCCCCACACTCCGCGACCGTGCGGCCGCAGCGGTCGTACTCCAGCCCCAACGCCTGCGGCCCGCCGCCGTGCGGGTGCGTGACGGCGCGCAGCAGCCGCCCGCCCGGCGAGTGCTCAAAGCGGGTGACGCCGTCCGCGGTGTGCCGCGCGGCCAGCAGCCCGCGCGCATCGTACTCATACTCCTCGGCGAGCGGCGCCGCGCCCTCCGCCGACAGCGCTCGCGAAACCAGCCGCCCGGCGGCGTCGTGGCGGTACGCGGTGGTGACGCCGTCCGGCGCGGTTTCGCTCTCCGGCAGGCCGCCCGGCCGCCAGCGGAAAAGGTGCCGCGCGCCGTTCTCATTCACCAGCGCCGCCAGCCGCCCCTGCGCGTCGTACTCGCGCCGCACCTCACCCCCCTCCGGATTGCGGGTGGCCACCAGCCTGCCGCAGGCGTCGTGGCGGAAGTGGTGGCGCTTCCCGGTGGCGTCGGTGAGCGTTTTCAGCAGGCCGCGCGCGTCGTACTCCCGGCTTTCCTGCCACCCCTCCGCCCGGCTCACCCGCAGCGGGCGGCCCGCCGCGTCGTACTCCATCCGGGTCTCCTCGCCGTCGGCGAGCATTTCAGCCTGCAGCCAGCCCCGCGAATGATAACGCCAGCGCGTGCTGCTGCCGGTGCAGTCGGTGGCGCGCGTCAGCTGCCCTGCGTCATCGTAGTCCCGGCGGCTGATCCCGCCGTTGGCGTCCGTCACCGCCACCACTTGCCCGTACTCGTCGCGCTCAAGGCGCGTGGTCTGCCCGCAGGCGTCAGTCACCGCCGCCAGCCCGTGGTGGGCGTCGTACGCCAGCCGGGTGACGCCGCCGTCGGCGTCGGTGATGCTGGCCGGCAGCGCGCGGTGCGCCAGCCACTCCGTCGCCCGCACGTGACCGGCGGGATCCTCCTCCTCCACCAGGTTGCCCGCGTCGTCATAGCGGTACAGCGTGGCGTGGCCGGCGGGGTCGATGAGCCGAGTCAGCAGCCCGTCGTCGTCGCGGGTGAACAGCCAGCTTTCGCCGCGCGCGTCGGTATAGCGGGTGACCTGCTGCTGCCGATCCCACCTGTGCCGGCGCACCGCGCCGTCACCGCCGGTGACGGTGGTCAGCCCGGCGGGCAGGTCGTAGCTGATTTCGCAGGCCGCGCCGCCGCTGCTGCGGGCGGCGACCACCCGCCAGTGGTCGTGCCGCCGCCAGCGGTATTCGCACTCGCGCCCGCCGGGCAGCCGCTGCCAGACCATCAGGCCCGCCCCGTCGTAGCGAAACCCGCGGGTGGCCACCCCGGCGGCGTCGGTCACCGAGGCCAGCCGGCCGCCCGCGTCGTAGCCATAGCACACCAGCGGCCACCGCCGCCCGCCGTCGTGATGACTGAGGGCGGTGACGCGCGCCGGGAAGTCCGGGCTATCGTAGTGCAGGGTGAGGTTAACCGCCCCGGGCTCGTCGCGGATGCGCACCGGCCGTTCATCGTCGTCGTATTCGCACTCCAGCCGGTTGCCGTACTCGTCGCTGAGCGAGGCCAGCCGCAGCCGCGCCGGGTTGCCGCGCAGTGGCCGGTACAGCCGCCACAGGCCGCCGTCGTCGGCCACCGCCAGTGCGCCGCCCGGTCCGGCGCGAAAAATTAGCCCATCGCCGCGGCTGAACAGCGGCTCATCAGGCGGCGGCAGCGTGAAGCGCAGCCCGCGCCCGGTTTCGTCCAGCCACAGCGCGTCGTCGCCGCGCAGCTCGATGCGGCTGTCGAAGGCGGTCATCCAGCCGCGGCCGAAAATGCCGGCCGTCCGCGAGCGGCTGTTGTAGCAGCGCTGCCAGCGCAGCGGCAGGCGGCCAGGCAGCACGAAGTCGAGGTCGTCGTCGCCATTAAGTACCTTAGCGCCGCTGGCGGCGTGCACCGGGTCCGGACTGGCGAAGGCGGCGTTTATCAGCAGGTCCGCCGCCATGCCGCCGCCGGCGCGGTACAGCATGCAGGGCAGGTTTTTCAGCACCGCGCCGGGGCGCCCGCGCATCAGGGGCAGCAGCATCGCGGCCGGCAGTAGCCACGGGGTGGTGCCGCTGCGGATTTGCCGCACCACCCGGGCGCGGCCGCCGATAATCACGTCGGGCGAGGCGCCGGCGGCCACGGTCGCACCGCAGGTGGTGCGGTCGCCGCTGCGCACCGCCGGCTGTCCGTTGATAAACACCGAGTCCGAGCCCTCAGCGAGCCAGTCCGGCCCGCGGTGGCGGTCGCAGCCGATAGTGTCCTGATGGGCCGGGTCGGCGGCCTCCGCTTCGGCCTCAACCGGCCGCCAGAAGCCGCTGAGCGTCTGCCCGGCGGCGCCGAGCAGCGCCGCGCCGTAGTCAAAAAAGTCCTGCGGCTGCTGCACAACCGCCTGCGGGCTGCCGGACGGACGCGGTTTGCCGGCGGCACGCGCGGCGGGCAGGCCGTTGATAAAGACGTCGGGAGAGCCGCTGGTGATGCGCCCGCAGGGGCGCGGCGGAAAGAGGAAACTGCCGATGCCGTCGGCGGCGCGGGAGATGTCACCGGTCACCCCGGCGAGGTTGGCCAGCAGGCCGCCGATAATGCCGCTGAGCACGCAGCCGGAGCCGACCGCCGCCAGCCCGGCGGCCAGCGCACCGGCCCCGGCCAGCGGGGCGGTAACCGCGGCGGCGGCGGCCACGGCGGCACCGGCTGCGGCGTACGCCGCGCCTTCGACCAGCAGGCTGGTGATTTCGGCAAACATGCTGGTGTGCACCAGCGCGTCGTTCTGGCGGGCGGCAAAATAATCACTCATAGTTCAGACGTCCTGTCCGGGTTGTTTTATCTCGTCACGACATCCGCGTGCAGAGGGGAGGCATCAGTTTTACTGATTAATTTCACACAGTGATTAGTTTTTTACCGTGACGGCGATCGCGAAGGCGATTCAACGGAAATCAGCAGAGCGTTGACGCGGGAAGCTAAAAATAAAAAATCCCGCAAATGCGGGATTTAAGATCGGGAATCTGTTTTCAGTTCCCGTTGACGTGCAGGGTGTAAACCCTCAGCGCCGGCGTTGAAATCACCGCCTGGGAGGTAACTTAATAGAAATCGCAGGCCGCAGCTTCTGACTGAGCCAACCAGACCGGCTTGGTGCTGGTTTTGCTCCAGAATCGGTGCAGATAGCTGTAGAAACGAGCACGATCCTCACGGAATAACATCACCGGCAGCGCCAGCACACCAATGATGACAGCCGCTACGCGACGCAGAATAACTTTATACAGTGAATAGTTCTGATACATGGCCACGCCTCCGAAATTGAAATAAATGCTGTATGTAATCTGTCCAATTAATATACGCTGCCTGATGTAATTTTACTACTGATCCGACCACTTTTTTGGCGAAAAATACGCTGTTTTTAGCTATCGCTGTAATTGAGTTACAGAATTGTTATCAAATAACGACAAAGTGTTACCGCAGCGGCGATTTTTATACTTTTTTTATATCCTGCCCTGCTTTCTATACACCTTCTTTGCACGCCGATGATTACTCTGCGCTTATCTGAATCACACCCCGGAGGTGTACTGTGAGTGTTGAGATTATCGCTGGCGTGCTACTGGTTGCATTACTGACCGGCTACCTGATTTACGCCCTGATTAATGCGGAGGCGTTCTGATGGCCGCCTCCGCAAGCCTGTTACTGTTTAGCTTTGTGGCGCTGTTGCTGATACTGGCGCAACCACTGGGTAAAAGCATGGTGAAATTGGTTGATGGCCACGCGGGTCCGTGGCGGGCTGGCTTTGAACGCCGCCTGTGGTGGCTGTGTGGTATCCGCCAGAAAGAGATGGGCTGGATCAGCTATTTTTGGGCGATTATCGCGATCAATCTGCTCGGCGTACTGGTGCTGTTCGCCATCCTGATGTTGCAGGATCGCCTGCCGCTTAATCCGCAACACTTTCCGGCGATGAGCTGGCATCTGGCGCTTAACACGGCGATAAGTTTTGTCACTAATACCAACTGGCAGGCCTACAGTGGCGAAAATACCCTGAGCTACTTTAGTCAGATGGTTGGCCTGACGGTGCAGAACTTCCTTTCAGCCGCCAGCGGTATTGCGGTCGCGCTGGTGCTGATTCGGGCTTTCTCACGGCAAAGCGTGGATACCCTTGGTAACGCCTGGCAGGATCTGTTACGCATTACTCTTTATCTGCTGCTGCCGCTGTCATTAATCCTTGCGCTGTTTTTTGTCAGCCAGGGCGTACTGCAAAACCTTAGCGCTTATCAGACTCTTCATACACTGGCCGGATCGAGCCAGACTTTACCGATGGGGCCGATCGCTTCGCAGGAGTCGATTAAGCTGCTGGGCACTAACGGCGGCGGTTTCCTTGGCGCTAACTCAGCTCATCCGTTTGAAAACCCCAATGCCCTGACCAACATTGTGCAGATGCTGGCGATTCTGCTGATTCCGGCAGCGCTTTGTTTCACCTTTGGCGAAGCGGTGCGTGACCGCCGCCAGGGCCATGCGCTGCTGGCCACCATGACGCTGCTGTTTATTATCGCCGCCAGCGTGGTGATGTGGGCCGAGCTAAAAGGCAATCCTCACCTGCTTACGGCTGGCGCTTCCTCGCCGTTTAATATGGAAGGCAAAGAGGCGCGCTTTGGCATCCTCAGTTCCGCACTGTATGCGGTAGTGACTACCGCCGCCTCCTGTGGTGCGGTTAATGCCATGCATGACTCCTTTACCGCACTCGGCGGTATGGTGCCAATGCTGCTGATGCAGATTGGTGAAGTGATTTTTGGCGGCGTCGGCTCTGGCCTGTACGGCATGATGCTGTTTGTTTTGCTGGCGGTATTTATTGCCGGGCTGATGATTGGTCGATCGCCGGAGTACCTCGGTAAAAAAATCGATACCAAAGAGATCAAAATGACCGCGCTGGCGATTCTGGTTACACCCACGCTGGTGCTAATCGGCAGCGCACTGGCGATTGCCACCGACGCCGGACGCGCAGGCATCCTCAATCCTGGATCGCACGGTTTTAGCGAAGTGCTGTATGCGCTCTCGTCGGCTGCCAATAACAACGGTAGCGCCTTTGCCGGGCTCAGTGCCAATACTCCGTTCTACAACCTGTTGCTGGCGTTTGCCATGTTTGTTGGCCGCTTCGGCATTATTCTGCCGGTGCTGGCGATTGCTGGTTCACTGGTAGCGAAAAAAGCGCAGCCGGCCGGAACCGGCACTCTGCCGAGCCACGGCGCACTGTTTATCGGATTGCTGACCGGCACCGTTCTGCTGGTTGCCGCGCTGACGTTTGTCCCGGTGCTGGCAATTGGCCCGGTGGCTGAACATCTTCAATTGACTCATTAAGTACCGGAGCAGTTTATGACTCGCAAGCAACAACCTCTATTTGATGCGGCAATGACGCGTCAGGCGCTGGTCGATGCGCTGAAAAAATGCGATCCCCGCGTGCAGTGGCGGAATCCGGTGATGTTTATCGTCTATCTCGGCTCGATTATTACCAGCCTGATCGCCCTGTCGATTCTGTCAGGTTACGCCAGCGGCAACGCCGGGTTTACCGCCGTCATCGCCATCTGGCTGTGGTTTACCGTGCTGTTTGCCAACTTTGCGGAAGCGATAGCTGAAGGCCGCAGTAAAGCGCAAGCTAACGCGCTTAAGGGAATGAAGAAAACCAGCTGGGCCAATAAATTGTCAGCTGCACGCCACGACGCACCAGCCGAACGCGTTACGGCAGAATCGCTGCGTAAAGGCGATATCGTGCTGGCCACAGCGGGCGATACTATTCCCTGCGACGGTGAAGTACTTGAAGGCGGCGCTTCGGTAGACGAAAGCGCGATTACCGGCGAGTCCGCGCCGGTGATTCGAGAATCAGGCGGTGACTTTGCCTCGGTAACCGGCGGCACGCGGGTGTTATCTGACTGGCTGGTTATTCAGTGCAGCGTTAACCCAGGAGAAACCTTCCTCGACCGGATGATTGCCATGGTTGAAGGAGCAAAACGCCGCAAAACGCCAAGCGAAATCTCCCTGACTATTCTGCTGGTAGCACTGACGCTGGTGTTTCTGTTTGCCACCGCCACGCTCTGGCCTTTCAGCTGGTTTGCCGGTCAGCCGATCAGTATTACGGTGCTGATTGCACTGCTGGTCTGTCTGATTCCGACCACCATTGGCGGATTATTATCGGCAATTGGTGTCGCCGGGATGAGCCGGATGCTGGCCGCTAACGTTATTGCCACCAGCGGCCGCGCGGTGGAAGCCGCTGGTGATATTAATGTGCTGCTGCTGGATAAAACCGGCACCATCACGCTGGGTAACCGCCAGGCCTCTGCATTTTTAACCGCGCCTGGCGTCAGCGAACAACAGCTGGCGGATGCCGCGCAGCTGGCTTCACTGGCCGATGAAACCCCGGAAGGCCGCAGTATCGTGGTGCTGGCAAAACAGCGCTTTAACCTGCGCGAGCGCGATCTGCACGCACTGAACGCGACCTTTGTGCCCTTCTCTGCCCAGACCCGCATGAGCGGCGTCAATATTCAGCAGCGCATGATTCGCAAAGGTGCGGTGGATGCGATTAAACGCCACGTCGAGGCTAACGGCGGTCAGTTCCAGCCTGAAGTGATGACGCTGGTTGAACAGGTGGCACGCACCGGCGGTACGCCGCTGGTGGTTGCCGAAGGCAATGTGGCGCTGGGGGTGGTAGCGTTAAAAGATATTGTGAAGGGTGGGATAAAAGAGCGCTTTGCCGAACTGCGCACCATGGGGATTAAAACCGTGATGATCACCGGTGATAACCCGTTAACCGCCGCCGCGATTGCCGCAGAAGCCGGTGTCGATGACTTTTTGTCAGAAGCTACGCCGGAAGCCAAACTGGCACTGATTCGTCAGTATCAGTCCGAAGGCCGGCTGGTGGCGATGACCGGTGATGGCACCAATGATGCGCCCGCGCTGGCACAAGCCGATGTGGCGGTGGCGATGAACTCAGGTACGCAGGCGGCAAAAGAAGCGGGCAATATGGTCGACCTCGATTCCAACCCCACCAAACTGATTGAAGTGGTGCATATTGGCAAACAGATGCTGATGACACGCGGTTCACTGACCACCTTCAGTATTGCCAATGACGTAGCAAAATACTTTGCCATTATTCCGGCGGCGTTTGCCGTCAGCTGGCCACAGCTGAATGCACTGAACATTATGCATCTGCACTCTCCGGCCTCGGCGATTTTGTCAGCAGTGATGTTTAATGCGCTGATTATCGTCTTTCTCATCCCACTGGCATTAAAAGGGGTCAGCTATCGGCCGCTGGGTGCGGCTGCGCTGCTGCGACGCAATCTGTGGATTTATGGCGCTGGCGGTATTCTGGTGCCGTTTGTCGGTATCAAAGCTATCGATCTGCTGTTAACCATGACCGGTCTGGTTTAAGGAAACGTTATGTCCATTTTACGTCCGGCACTGCTGGTGTTTATTCTGCTTTCACTGATTACCGGTGCGGCTTACCCGCTGTTGGTTACCGGGCTGGCGCAGGCGATTTTCCCGTGGCAGGCCAATGGCTCGTTGATCGAGGTGTCAGGCCAGCCGCGCGGTTCTGAGTTAATCGGTCAGGCATTTACCCGGCCGGCAGATTTCCAGGGCCGTCCATCCGCCACCGCCGACGCGCCTTATAATGCACTGGCGTCTGCGGGTAGCAATCTGGCAGCCAGTAATCCAGCGCTCGATCGCTTGTTTGCCGAACGCATTGCGGTACTGCGCGCGGCTAATCCGCAGGCCAGCCGCGAGGTGCCGTCAGATTTGGTGACGGCTTCCGCCAGCGGCCTTGATCCCGAAATCTCAGCGGCTGCGGCATACTGGCAGGCTGCGCGCGTAGCACAGGCGCGTAACATCCCGCTGGCAGAGGTCGATGCGCTGATTGCACAGCACATCAAACAGCCGCTTTTGAAATTTACTGGCGAAGCAACGGTAAATGTCTTTATGCTGAATCTGGCGTTAGAACAAAAGAACGCGCAGTCGACCCGATAATAAGGAACCTTCATGAACCAGGAGCTACAGCGTCCGTCACCGGAAAAGCTGTTGCAGCAGCACAGCACCCCGCCGCGCGGTAAACTAAAAATCTTTTTTGGTGCCTGCGCCGGTGTCGGCAAAACCTTCGCCATGTTGCAGGAGGGGCGTCGGCTGCGCGAGCAGGGTCTTGATGTGCTGATTGGTGTGGTAGAGACCCACGGGCGGCGTGAAACGGCCGCCTTGCTGGATGGACTCAGCGTATTGCCGCTGAAAATATCCACACAGCAGGGCCGCCAGTATCCGGAGTTCGACCTCGACGCCGCACTTGCCCGTGCGCCAGCGATTATTTTGATCGATGAGCTGGCACACAGCAATATTGCCGGATCACGCCATCCGAAACGCTGGCAGGACGTCGAAGAACTGCTGAACGCCGGGATCGACGTGTTTACCACGGTCAATGTGCAGCACCTGGAAAGCCTGAATGATGTGGTCGGCAGCATTACCGGCATTCTGGTGCGCGAAACCGTACCGGACCCGATTTTCGATCTGGCCGATGAGATTGTGCTGGTTGATCTGACGCCGGACGATTTAAGACAGCGGCTGGCCGAAGGTAAAGTGTATATCGCCGGGCAAGCCGAACGCGCTATCGAGCATTTCTTCCGTAAAGGCAATCTTATCGCGCTGCGTGAACTGGCGCTGCGCCGAACCGCCGATCGCGTCGATGATCAGATGCGTGCCTGGCGCGATCATAAAGGGCGTGAGCAAGTCTGGCATACCCGCGATGCGGTATTGGTGTGTATCGGCGAAGGCGCCGGCAACGAAAAACTGGTGCGCACCGCTGCGCGTCTGGCGGCAAAGCTGGATGCGCCCTGGCACGCGGTGTATGTAGAAACGCCACGCCTGCATAAGTTGCCTGGCGATCAGCGACGCCGCATTTTGCAGGCGCTGAAACTGGCACAGGATCTTGGCGCAGAAACCGCCACTCTTTCCGACACTCACGAAGAGCTCTCGGTGCTGCGCTATGCACGTGAACACGATCTCGGCAAAATAGTGATTGGCCGTCGATCCTCACAGCGCTGGAAACGCGATGGCTTTGCTAACCGACTGGGCAAACTGGGGCCGGATCTCGATCTGCTGATCGTTGCGCGTGATGAACCCGACTCCGCGCTGTCAACGCGCCCGGTCAGTAGTAAAAGTCCCGCAGAAAAATGGCGTAAGCCGCTGGAAGGCTGCGCGCTGGCAGTCGCATGGTGCGCGACGCTTACCGTCGGCGCCAGCTGGCTGTTTCCGCAGGTAGCCGATGCCAATCTGGTGATGCTGTATCTGCTCGGCGTGGTGATCGTCGCGCTGCTGTATGGTCGCTGGCCATCGGTGGTGGCATCGCTGATTAACGTCGCCAGCTTTGATCTGTTTTTTATCGCGCCGCGCGGCACTCTGGCAGTATCGGATCTCGAGTATTTACTGACCTTCGCCATTATGCTGGCGGTAGGGATAATTATCGGTAATCTGACCGCCAGTATGCGCTATCAGGCGCGGGTGGCGCGCTATCGTGAAGCGCGCGTGCGTCAGCTGTATGAGGTTTCGCGCGCGCTTAGCCGCACCCGTAGTCAACAGGATATTATTGCAGTCAGTCAGCATTTTATTGATAACACCTTTCGTGCCAGCAGCGAGCTATTAATTCCGGACGCCCACGGACAGCTACCGCAGCCGCGCCAGGCCGATGCCGCTATTGCGCGCTGGAGTTTTGACAATAATCAGCCGGCCGGTGCCGGGACCGCTACCCTGCCCGGGCTGCCCTGCCTGATTCTGCCATTAACCATGCAGGAAAAATGCTGGGGACTGCTGGTGATCGAACCGTCCAGCCTGCGGCAACTGATGATCCCGGAACAGCAGCGGCTGATTGAAACGGTAATTGTGCTGATCGCCAGCGCGCTGGAACGTCTGGCGCTGACCCACTCTGAAGAACAGGCGCGCTTCTCCGCTGAAAGTGAGCAGTTACGAAACTCTCTGCTGGCGGCGCTTTCTCACGATTTACGCACTCCGCTAACGGTGCTGTTTGGCATGTCCGAAATCCTGACGCTGGATTTATCCGCAGTGAACTCACCTTACGCGCCGCAGGCAAATCAGATTCGCCAGCATATTATTAATACAACCAGGCTGGTGAATAATCTGCTGGATATGGCGCGCATCCAGTCCGGCGGTTTTGTGCTGCGTAAAGAGTGGCTGACGCTGGAGGAGATTATTGGCAGCACCCTTAATGCCATCGCGCCGCTGCTGAATGGACGCCGTATTCAAACCGACCTGCCGGCTGAGCTATTACTGGTTGAGGTTGATGGCCCGCTGATTGAGCGGCTGCTGACCAATTTACTGGAGAATGCGATAAAATATGCCGGTCATGCAGCGCAAATTGGTATTCGTGCGCGCCGCACGGACAATCTGCTGGATATCGAAGTGTGGGATGACGGGCCAGGCATTTTGCACGGGCAGGAAAAGCAGATCTTTGATAAGTTTACCCGTGGCAATAAAGAGTCGGCGATCCCCGGCGTTGGTCTGGGGCTGGCTATTTGCCAGGCGATTGTTACCCTGCATCAGGGTGAAATTAGCGCTGAAAATCGCCCGTCCGGTGGTGCCAGTTTTCACCTGCGTCTGCCACAGGATAAGCCGCCAGAATTAGCCCCCGAAGAGCCAGAGGAAATGTGACCACAGTTCTGATTGTCGAAGATGAAAAAGAGATTCGTCGCTTTCTGCGCATCGCGCTGGAAGGCGAATCGTTGCGGGTATTTGACAGCGAAACGCTTCAGCGCGGATTAATTGAGGCCGCCACCCGTAAACCGGATCTGGTGATTTTGGATCTTGGGCTGCCTGACGGCGACGGCATTGAATTTATCCGCGATGTGCGCCAGTGGAGCGCCGTGCCGATTGTGGTGCTGTCGGCGCGCAGTGATGAACAGGATAAAATTGCGGCGCTGGATGCCGGTGCCGATGACTTTCTGTCGAAACCCTTTGGCGTCGGTGAGCTGCTGGCGCGGGTGCGCGTAGCCTTACGCCGTCAGGCCTCCACCAGTCCGCAGGCGACGGTTGCCTTTTCTGCCGTGACGGTGGATATTGCCGCCCGGCGCGTGACGCGTGACGGCCAGGAGTTGCACCTGACACCGATTGAATTTCGTCTGCTGGTAACATTACTGAATAACGCCGGAAAGGTGCTGACCCAGCGCCAGTTGCTGACACAGGTGTGGGGGCCGAATGCGGTCGAGCACAGCCACTATCTGCGCATCTATATGGGGCATTTACGGCAAAAACTGGAAGCCGATCCGGCACAGCCCAAACATCTGCTGACCGAAACCGGCATTGGTTATCGGTTTATGCCTTAGGAGCCGTTTTCGGCTCCCGGCATAATGATAAATTGCTGCTAACCGATAAAGTTAAGCGTTTTTCAGCACTTCACTGACAATCTCTAC
>Ga0308172_1001752_pt1 | contig 13459 bp, 19 predicted proteins | sample PhyGR2_FD_202134 | JGI IMG/M metagenome (GOLD analysis project Ga0308172, IMG submission 202134) | Phyllosphere microbial communities from UC Gill Tract Community Farm, Albany, California, United States - DLSLSG.R2 | ecosystem: Host-associated > Plants > Phyllosphere > Unclassified | place: USA...
GTGTGGGTTCGCGGGACCCTGAGCCGCATGGATGCGGCGACGGAGCTTACAGGGACGTACTTGCAGCGTGTCCCGCGAACCCACACACCCCCGCCCAATCCAGCGATCGTTGCGCCAGAAGCCGTTGCCGTTGCCGTTGCCGTTGCCGTTGCCGTTGCAGTTGCCGTTGCCGTTGCAGTTGCTTTGGCTTCGCTCTGGCTTTACGAGGAGCCGGCCAGCGGCCGGCACTACCCACAGCCGCCGGCGGGCGGCCGACACCGCCACGCGGCCAGCGGCCCGCACCCGTGCGAAGGGGTCAGCGGGTGGGGCGTTCCAGGTGGGTCAGGTACAGGCGCAGATCGAATTCCAGCTGGTGGTAATCCGCTTCCATGTGCGTGCACAGCTGGTAGAACGCCTTGTTGTGGTCCGATTCCTTCAGGTGGGCCAGCTCGTGCACCACGATCATCTTCAGGAAGGGGGCTGGCGCCTCGCGGAAAACTGTCGCGATCCGGATCTCGCGGCTCGCCTTCAACCGGCTCCCCTGAACCCGTGACACCGTCGTGTGCGTGCCCAGCGCATGCTTCAGCACCTGCAGCCGGCTGTCGTAGACCACCTTGGACAACGGCGCCGACTGCCGCAGATAGCGCTCCTTCAGCCCCTGCGTGTAGTCGTAAAGCTGCCGATCGTTGCGCACCGTGTGCAGGTCCGCGTAGCGCTTTTCCAGCCACGGCCCCAGGCGGTCGCCCGCGATCAGCTCGCGCACCTGCTGCTGCAGGGCCTCGGGGTAACCGGCTAGGTACTTCAGGGCGGTCATGGACGACGGTTGGGGCTGGGCGGGCAGACCAGTATGATGGCCTCCGGAATCCCGCAACAACAGATGCAAGCGTATGGCGAAGGCAAATCCCCTGCAGGAGCAGCTGCTCAAGGCCGGGCTGGTCAAGAAATCCCAGGTCTCCCAGGCCGCCCGTGAACAGGTGAAAGCCCGCCACGGCAAGGCCCCGGTCGCGCCCAGCGAAAGCCAGCGCGAGGCCGAGCGCCTGCGTGCGGAAAAAGCCGAGCGTGATCGCGCGCTGGAAGCCGAGCGCAAGGCCAAGGCCCACGCGCAGGAGCTGCAGGCCCAGGTCCGCCAGATCATCGAGGCGCACAAGGTCAAGCGTGAGGGCGAGAGCGAATACCGCTTCAACGACGGCACCGTGATCCGCACCCTGCTGGTCAACAACGTGCTGCGCCGGCAGCTGGCCTCGGGCAGCCTGGTGATCGCCCGCCACGGCGAGGGCTTCGAACTGCTGCCGCGTGCGGCGGCCGAGAAGGTCCGCGAGCGCGACGCGAGCGTGATCGTGCTCGACAACAGCCAGCCCGGCAGCGAGCCGAGCACCGGCAACGCCGAGGATGATGCGTACTACGCCCAGTTCCAGGTGCCCGACGACCTGGTCTGGTAAGCGCTGCCTGAAGCATTCACCCGGCGCCGTGCGCGTTCAGCCCCACGTCGGTTGGCCGCGTCGGGCCGGGTCTATGCTGGTGCTCTGACACCGGCATGGGAGACACATCATGGCGACAGGTTGGGCAGGCGACGGCGCGGTGCAGGACCAGATCGACGCCACCGTTGACGACGCCATCCAGCGCGCCCGCGCGCAGCTCAAACAGGGCCCCGGGCTGACCCACTGCGAACACTGTGACGCGCCCATTCCCGAGGCGCGGCGCAAGGCAGTGCCCGGCGTGCGGTTGTGTGTGCGCTGCCAGGAAGAAGAGGACGCGGCGCAGCAAGAAAATGGCGGCTACAACCGCCGCGGCAGCAAGGACAGCCAGCTGCGCTGAAGCGCGCGAGTCGTTCTCCTGTCGTGCGTCGCGGCAGGCGTGAACGGTGCTGCGCTGACCTCGATGGACGGCAGCCCTATGCGTGGTTGTGATCACCGCGACGCGCCATACTGGTGCGAGATAGCACCCTCTACCAGGCGCAGGCGGATGACCACCGTGCATGAAGACGAGCCTCTCCATCGATTGTCGTCATGGATTGGAACCGAGGACTCGAACTGGACCCACTACAGCAGCGAACTTGTCGCGAAGACAGTGCTGGTGGATTTCAGGGACCGGCAATGGGACCAGTTGCAGAGTGAGATATTGAATCAGCCTGAGTACTGGCAGCACCGTTGCGCAGTAGCGCTGGGGCAAGACAGGACGGAGCGCGCCATCGCCATCATGAAGCTGCTGCTCGTTCATTCGCAGCATCGAAACGTGAGGATAGAGGCGGTATACGAACTGGACTGGGCCGAAGTACCCATGGAAAGCGACCATGGGCCTTTGATTCGGGCTCTGATCGCATCCATCCCGGTGGATGAGATCGAGCCTGAGTTCTACAGCCTGCTGGCAAAAGCCGATGCAGCAAAGCACTGAGTGACGTTGCACGGCGCTGGCAGCCCGACCCGGCGCAGGCCGCCATCACCTACGGACGCCTCGGGCGGCCGTGTTGGATGCCAGCGACATTACGACGTCCTCAACCATCGCCTTGGATGCCGCCCGGGGCCTGCGACGGATCACGCCAGCGGCGCACGGTGCGCTGGAAGAACATGTTGTTGGGAATCTGCAGCACGGTCCCTTCGTGGTGGCCGTCGGTTTCCTGCAGCGTGGTGTAGATCAGGTTCACGTCGATCACGCGGCCCTTCAACCCCGGCTTCTCGCCGTTCTCCAGCAGCTCGATGTAGTCGTGCAGGCGGAACGGGCGCGTGGTGAAGATCAGCAGCGTGCAGAAGATGTTGGACAACACGCTCCATGCGGCGAAGAACGCCACCGCACCCACGGCGGCAAAGCCGGTGAAGGCGGTCCACAGCACGCTCGCCTTGACCCCGACGATGCTCAGGATCACCAGCAGGGCGGTGGTATAGACCACGAAACTGAAGGCACGGCGCACGCCCATGATCATTTCCGGAGGCAGCGTGTAGTGCTCGCCGACGCGGCGCATCAGCCGCCGCGCGACCAGGCGCAGCAGCCAGGCGGCCAGCAGGGTCAGCAGGATCTGCAGGGCAGGAACCCCGTAATGCAGCCATTCGTGGGTCCAGGTAGGCAGATGGTCTTTCATGTGCAGCGTGGATCCTTGCAGCGATAGTGCGTCGAGCCCCTATCTTAATGCGGCTGCGCGCCGAGGGCCGCCCTCGTCGTTCAAACCACGGGCTGCGATGCCAGCCGTGCGATCAGGACCGAGGCGCAGACCGGGGCATGCGCGGCATATTGCACGCACAGGTCCGGTTGCGGCGACACCGACAGGCGGACAGTCACCGGGCTCCAGGGAAGGGTGCAGCTGCTGGCCAGCGACAACAGCAGGACGAGGCAACTGGTGGACATGATCGGTTCCTTGGCGATGGCCCGTGGGGTACGCAGGCTTGGATGCGGGCGGCGGCGAAAAGGTTTAGAACCGGCACCGGCGACTATCGCGACACCCGGTTTAAACCTTTTCGGTGGACCCCGCATCCAACGGATATGCTCAACGCCACCATGCCCGCATCCCGTGCCCCGACCGAGGCCGATCCCGCCGACGACCACGCCCTGGTCCGCGCCGCGGTCGCGGGCAACATGGCCGCCTACGAACAGATCTACCGACGCCATTCGCCGCGCATCTACGCCGTGCTGTGGCGGTTGTGTGGCGGCCACGCCGCACGCGCCGAGGATGCCCTGCAGGACGCGTTCCTGCAGGCATGGAAGGCGTTGCCGGGCTTCCGTTTCGACAGCAGCCTGGCCACCTGGCTGCACCGGCTGGGGGTGAACGCGGCGCTGATGGAACTGCGCGCCAGTGCGCACTGGCACCTGACCGATGCCGGCGAGGAAGGGCAGGACAGCCTGGCCACGCTGGTGGCGGTGGACCGGTGTGCGGGCACCACGCTGGACCTGGAGCGCGCGCTGGAAACCCTGCCGCCGCGCGCCCGTGCGGTGCTGGTGCTGCATGACATAGAAGGCTGGAAACACCACGAGATCGCCGAGCAGCTGCAGATGGCTGTGGGCAGTTCGAAGGCGCAGTTGCACCGTGCACGCGGACTGTTGCGCGCACGCCTGGGAGAAATCGCATGAACGACATGAACCACCCCGACAACTCCGATGACCTGCAGGCGCGGTTGCGCGCGCTGCCGGCCGAGCGGCTGCCGCCGGCACGGGTATGGCAGGGCATTGCCGCGCAGCTGCCGGCCATGCCGATGCCCGCACAAGCACCAGCACCGGCACCGGCCGCCGTGACCGTGTTGGCCCGGCGCCGACGCTGGCCGCTGCGGATTGGCCTGGGCATGGCCGCCGCACTGGGCCTGCTGATGGTGGTGCCAACGCCGGTTCCGCAGACCCCGCCGCCGACGCTGGTTCAGCGCCAGGCCGAGGCGATGGTGGCCGAGTACCAGCAGGCGATGGCGACCCTGCCCACCGCCCAGGTGGGGGGCGAATGGCAGCCGGCACTGCGCGAGCTGGACAGCAGTGTCGACCACATCCGCGCCGCCCTCACTGAAAACCCCCGCTCGCGCGTGCTGCTCGGGCAACTGCAGCGCACTTACGCGCTGCGGCTTGAACTTACCCAGCAGGCCGTGATGGCCGCTGGCCTGCCATCCTGAAGGAGATACCACCATGCACCATTCATTGCGTCTGATCGCAGCCCTGGCCCTGCTGCTGCCGTTGGCAGCGCAGGCGGCCACCCGTGTCGATGAGCGCGCCCCGCTGGGAGCGGGCGGGCGCGTGGAAGTGAGCAACATCGCCGGCAAGGTCAGTGTGCGCGGCTGGGACCGCAACGAGGTCGCGTTGACCGGTTCGATGGCCGATGGGCTGACGCTCAAGCAGGACCGCAGCGCCAACCGGGTGCGGTGGGAGGTGGTCTATCCGCGCGGCCGGAGCAACGGAGGCGCAACGCTGGAACTGCGCGTGCCGCGTGCGGTGGAAGTACAACTGGGGACGGTCAGCGCGGACATCGATGTGGCCGACGTGGATCTGCGGCGGCTGCAGGCCAATGCGGTGAGCGGCGGCATTTCGGCCGCCGGGCGCAGCGGCGAGACTGCGTTGACGACGGTCAGCGGCGGGATCCGTTCGCAGGTGCAGACGCCGCGATTGGACCTGCGGGCGGTCAGTGGCGGGATCCAGGCTGGCGGCGGTGCGTCGGGCGAGGTGGCGCTGGAGACGGTGTCGGGCAGCATCAAGGTGGACGCGGGCCGGGTGCAGCGGCTGTCGGCTGAAGCGGTGTCGGGCAGCCTGACGGTGGCGGCGGCCGGGTTGGCGCCGGGCGGCAAGGTGACGTTGCAGACGGTAAGCGGGTCGATCGGGCTGCAGTTGCCGCGGTCGGTGTCGGCGCAGCTGAGCGTGAAGACGTTCAGTGGCGACATCCAGTCCGATTCGGGCACGGTGGAGCGGCCGCGGTACGGGCCGGGCCGGAGTCTGGATGCAAAACTGGGGGGCGGCGACGGCGACATCGCGATCAATGCCCATTCGGGCAGCGTGCGGGTGGGGCTGGGCGGGCGTTGAATGCGGCCCCCGCACCGGCACGGGGCCGGTGCGGACGGCTGCAGGTCAGCCGGTTTTCTTCAGTGCCAAGGTGTTGCCAAGCACTTCGATCTTGCCACCGCCCTTGCGGAACGCGGCCAGGTCGGCTGCGATGCTGGTGCTGTTGACGGCCGTGCTGGAACCCTGCTTACGGTCGACGCGAACGGTGTTGCCTGCCTTGGGGGAGGTCTTTGGCGTACGAGCCATGGATGCTCCTGTCATGGTTGGAACGAGGGAAAAAGCGTCGACAGATCGTGCTGTTGTCGACGGTAGTCCTGCCGCACAAGGCGGCAGTCATCGCCGCCCATGTCAAACTGGCGGCAGATGGCGGGACGCTGCGAGTAGATGGTGCAGCGCAGGTGATAGGGGTCGATGGCGGCGCACCAGCCTTCGTCGTTGCGCGCCATGACGGTGCGGCCGGCTTCATCGGTATCCAGCAGGTAGCTGGGTACGTTGTCGTCGGGCATGACGGTCACCGACATCCGGCAACAGACCGCGTCACAACGGCGGCAGTCGATGGGGTCGGGTTCGGCAGCGGTTACTGGGGCTGGTACAACCAGGCGTTCGCCCAATCGGATATCTCTTGGCGGCTCAGGGCGCTACATGCTGGGAACGAGCCGGATCACAGCGTAAAAGCGATCCCGGCGCCCGGGACATGTCCAAGGCGGCAGCATCGAGAAGGACGGTGGCCTGTACTAGGCCCGGGACGACGTGCGCATTGCGCATTGACGCCGAAAGATGATAGCGCTTTTGGCGTAACGTTTTGTTAATGCTCGGGGGTGCTTTGGCGAAACCCTTGCGGGGCTTGGCTTTCAGTCTTCCTTGCCTTCCCTTTGATGGGGGTGGGAGGGGTGGAATTCAAGAGCGAAGGGCGAGGTCCAGAGCCAAGTCGAGATCCAGGTCCAAAGCCAGAGCCGAAGCCGAAGCCGAAGCCGAAGCCGAAGCCGAAGCAAAGGGCCTTGGGCTGCGTGTTCCTTGGTGGGGCGCGTCGTGTGTGGGTTGGCAGGGCACGCTGCAAGTACGTCCCTGTAAGCTCCGCCACCGCATCCATGCGGTGGAGGGCCCTGCCAACCCACACACGACGCACCTGCACACAGGGTCGGGGCGCAAGGGAATAGCCGGAGCAACGGCAGATAAGCCGGTTTGGCTGGCGGGCCGGGCACGCCGATTGATCGGCAGCACTGTCTGAGGCTGCGGCTGCGGCTTAAGTTTGGATATGTGGATGGGTGTGGCAGTGGGCAAAGGCCGCGAGAGCGGCAGCACCTGTAGCTGCTGCTTTGGCTGTTGCTTTCGCCGTTGCTTCGGCCTTTGCAGTGGCCTTTGCAGTGGCCTTTGCTGTTGCTGTTGCAGTGGCAGTTGCAGTTGCTTCGAAAGTGCCGAGCTACGCTCGGCATCCTCCCCCCCAAAAAAAAGCTGCGGTGCTTTTTGCATGCGCACCGGCCAACTGTCGGGGGGGCGGGGTGGGTGAGGTTGCGGGGCCCTCCACCGCATGGATGCGGTGGCGGAGCTTACAAGGACGTACTTGCAGCGTGCCCCGCAACCTCACCCGCCCCGACCCAAACCAGAAGGCCGTCAGCCCTGCCGTAGATTCACCGCTGTTCCGCAGCCGCCCACGCCAACCCGTGGACTACGCCGAAGGAGGGGTTGCCGCGGATCAGGGTTGCGCCCGGGAATGCTGCCGCCACAGCGTCCTGCAGGTACCCCGCGCGCGACATCCCGCCGGTCAGGAACACCGCGGCCGGGTCGTGGCCGATGTCCGCGCGCACCTGCTCCAGCAGCGTCGTCAGCTCGGCCAGGTAGTTGCCCGCCGCCGCTTCCAGCCGCGCACGTTCCACCTGCACCGCCATCCCGCGCTCGATGAAATCCAGCGCACTCTCATGCGCCACCGCGCTGCTCAGCGCGATTTTGCACTGCTCCACCTCACGGTACAGCCGCGCCGTGTTGCCCGTGTCCTGCAGCGCCTGCAACCGCTTGCCCCACGGCGCTTCCGCATCGCGATAGGTGTGCTGGCGGAAATCCCGCTGACGGGTCATGTCCTGCACCATCGCCGCTTCCACATAGTGGTGCGCCGGCACCCGGCTCACGCCGCGGCCGAACAATGGCATGTACGCGCCCAGGCTCAACGCCAGATCGATATCCGTACCGCCGCGCGCGATACCCCATGCGCGGTGGATCTTCGGGGCGTGCTGCCCACCCACCCGCGCATGCGCGACATCGGTCGTACCGCCGCCGATGTCCACCACGATCGCCTCGTGCTCCTCCGCGCTTTCAGCGTGGTAATGCATCGCCGCCGCGGCCGGCTCCTCAAGGAAATCCACATCGTCAAAGCCCGCCGCGATCGCCGCGCTGTGCAGGATCTCCAGCGCCTGGTCGTTGCCGGCCGCGCCGATCGAACTGCGGAACTGCACCGGGCGCCCCAGCGTGGCCGTGCGCACCGGGCGGTCCAGCTGGCGCGAAGCGGTCAGGCGAATGTGTTCCAGGATGTGGGTGGCAATGCCGGTGATGGTCTGGCGCGCGCGTGGATGCAGGTTGTAGCCCAGCATCGACTTCGGGCTCTGCACCAGGTTGCCCTCGTTCTCTTCGAAATAGGCTTCCAGCGCCTCATCGCCATACACCGCGTTCTGCAGCAGCTTGGTCGAGGTCAGCGGCGCGCGCATCTGCTCTTCCATCCACTGCCGGCGCACCACGCGCAGCGCTTCGCGGCGCAGGGCGTCGTGGGCGCGCTCCTGCCCGGCGGCACGCGCATCGCGCGCGGCGGCGTCGATCAGCCGGGCCAGCTCGTGTTCCAGCGCCGGGGTCAGCTCGAAGTCGTTCGGGTCGCGCATCACTTCCGGGAAATACACCGTCGTGCGGAACTGCTCGGCCTGGCCGAACTGGATCGGCACGACCCTTCCGTCCACCACCGCGGCGGCGGCGGAGTTGCTGGTACCAAAGTCGATGCCGATTTTCATGCGGGGCCGGGCCGGAGGTCAGGGGGCGCGCACTGTGCGGCAAGCGGGCCAGCGGTGCAAGGGCCGGAAGGCGGGCGGTTACAATAGCCGTTGTTCAGTTTACGAAGGCGTCACCATGTCTACCGCTCCTGCCTGCCCGCAATGCACCCTGGAAAACACCTACGCCGATGGCGCGCTGTGGATCTGCGCCGACTGCGGGCATGAGTGGACCGCCGCCGAAGCCAGTACCGGGGGCGTGGTGGTGCGCGACAGCAACGGCAACGTGCTGGCCGGGGGCGACACCGTCACCGTGATCAAGGACCTGAAGGTGAAAGGCTCCTCCATCCCGCTCAAGCAGGGCACGGTCATCCGCAACATCCGCCTGGTCGAGGACGACGCCGAGCACATCGAAGGCAACTCGGACAAGATCAAGGGCCTGGTGTTGAAGACCTGCTTCCTCAAGAAGGCCTGAGCCGGGCTCAATTGACCGCCGCGGTGCCTTGCCGCAGGCGGTGCAGGGTGTCCAGTTTGGCCTGGTACTGCGCCTTGAGATAATCGGCGTTGGTGCCGGCCAGGTCACGCGCCTTGGACATTTCCACCGAGGCGCGACGGTTGTCGCCGGCCAGGAAGTAGGCGCGGGCCAGCCCGAAATGGAACTGGTGCGCGGTGCTGTACAGGCTGATCGCGCGCCGGTAGGCACGGATCGCGTCGGTGTAGTCGTGGCGCTGCTCGGCCTCGTTGCCCAGGCGGAACTGTACGAACGGATCGCTGTGCTGCACCTGCTGCAGGCGTCGGGCCAGCAGGCCGGCCTGGCGGGTGTCGCCCAGCCGGCGGTACAGCGCGCTGGCGTTGGTCAGGCTGGCGGCATTGCGCGGCTTGATCCGCAGCGCGGTGCGGTAGTCACGTTCGGCATCGGCCAGGTTGCCGCTGCGGGCATCCAGCACACCGAGGTTGTTCCAGCTGGCCACGAAGTCCGGCTCCTGCGCCAGCGCCGCCTGGAAGTAGGCGCGCGCCTGCACCAGGTTGCCCTCGCTCATGTGCATGGCGCCGCGGTTGTTGTAGAAGTGCGCCAACGCACGCGGCGGGTCGATCTGCTGCGGGCCGTAGCGGTCGTAGAGCACGTTGCGGTCTAGGTCCACCACGGCGATGCGCCCGTCCAGGTTCACCCCGGCGTTGACGTGGCCGATGTTGTAGATGGCGCCCTGGTCTTCATGCCAGGTGACCACCTGGGCCACCTCCTGCACGCGCGCATCGATGCCGGCCGCGCGCGCCAGCGTGACAAACAGCAGGGTGAAGGACAGGCAGTTGGCGCGCCGGTTCTGCCAGGTTTCGGTCAGGGTCTGGGTGGCGTAGGGGTCGTAGGACAGGTGCATGGCGTCTTCATCGAAGATCAGGTGCACCAGCCGCTGTACGCGCTGCTCGCGCGAATAGACCGGGGCGATCACCCGCTGTTTCAGCAGTGCCTGCAGCTCCGGCGGTATCGCCAGGATCTGTTCGGGCGTGGGCGGGACGTCGACGATCGAGGGGGCCGGCGCGGGGACCGGGTCAGCGGCGGTCGCCGGCGGCGCTGACAGCGCCAACAGCAGGGCCGGCACGTACAGCATTTTCCAGGCGGACATGTCGCTCACCTCGCAGGGACGGTCGTTGCCGACCCCAGTCTAGGCCTGCGTCGGGCGGTCGGGGTGCCGTCTGTCGGCGCGATCACCATCCACAGCCGGTGTGGACCAGCCATGGGCAAACCTGTGGATAAGCCGGTGCACGCGCCGTGCGGCGGGCCTTGGCGATGGCTGATCAAAAAACCGCCACCAGCGCCTGCTTGCCAGCCGCTGGCGGGACCGCCACTGTTGGCGGATGCGCTTTGAACCGATGACCTTGCCGGCGGCCATGCAGGCCGACCTTGAAGCCGCCTACGCGATGCCGGCGCGGGCGTACCACAATTTTTCGCACGTGCAGGCGGTGCTGCAGCACTGCCGCGCGGTGGCCGACGGGCCGGGCTGGGAGCACCCGCGCGAAGTGCAGCTGGCCGCGCTGTACCACGATGCGATCTACGACGCCGGGCGCAGTGACAACGAGGCGCGCTCGGCCGTGCTGGCGCGCGAGGCGATCCAGCGCTGGCTGCCCGATGCCGGCATCGACGTGGCCCGGGTGGTGCAGCTGATCGAACTGACCGCCCGCCACGGCGCGTTGGGCGCGGCCGACATCGATGCCGAGGCGGCCCTGTTCCTGGACTGCGACATGGCCATCCTGGGTGCGCCGGCCGCCGTGTTCGACGCCTATGACAAGGGCATCGCCGAGGAGTACGCCGGCCACGTGCCGGGATTCCTGTTCCGGCTCAACCGGCGCCGCTTCCTCAAGCAGCTGCTGCTCAAGCCGCGCATTTTCCTGAGTGCGTTCTTCCACGCGCGGTTGGATGCCGCCGCGCGCGCCAACCTGCGTCGCCGCATCGGATAATGGCGGAGGGCGCCGGTCCGGCGCCCTCGTTCTCCCACCACCACGTCCCGCCTGCCCATGTCCCTGCCTGCCGTTTTCCCCGATCCCGACCCGCGTCCGCAGCCGCCGGAAGAACCCGGCCCCAATGAGTGCTGTGGCAGTGGCTGCCCGCTGTGCGTGCTGGATCTGTACAGCGACGAGCTGCAGCGCTACCGGGCCGCGCTGGCGGCGTGGAAAGTGCGCCACCCTGACGCCACCGACTGAGCGGGGCCGCCGGGATGACTATCGCACCCGCTGCACACGGTGTATCGCCCCGGCACGGCCATGCCGCGCTGCTGGCGGTGGCGGCGCTGATGGTGTTTGCCGCCACCGCGCTGTGGCTCCAATGGGCACGCCAGGACCTGGACTGGGTGCAGGCCACGCTCAGCCTTTACCTGCACGGCCCGGGCGGGCTGGCGTTGCGCAGCGCGTACTGCGTGCTGGCGGTGGCAATCATGCTGCTGGCCTGGTCGCTGTATGCCGGCAGCCGTTCGCCCCGGCGCAGCAGCGCCGCACCGCTGTTGTTCTGCGTGGCCGGGCTGGGCCTGATGGGCGTGGCGATCGGCGACAGCTGGTTGCCGGCGCTCGCGCCGTTGGTGGCGCCGCTGGTGCACGGGTTGGCGGCCAATACCGCGTTCCTGTGCGTGAGCGCGGGCATGCTGCTGCAGAGCTGGTACCTGCGCGCCGACCCGCAGTGGTCGCGCTGGGCAGCCTCGGCCTGGTGGTGGGCCTGGGGCTGCTTCGTGCTGCTGTGGCTGCACGTGCTGTGGCGCGGTCCGCCGCGCGGGGCAGGGCAGAAGCTGGTGATTGCCGCCGTGGTGGTGTGGCTGCTGGGGGTGGCGCTGTGCCAGTGGCGGCACGCGCGCCGCCGGGCCGGTTGAGCGGCGCGAGGTTGCAGCCAGTCTGTGTACATGCCGTTGCCGGGGGACCGGCGTATCGTGGCGTGGACTCTTTTGGGATGCGTAACGATGCGGCGAGCCGGGTGGGGGAAGGTTCTGGGTCTGGTGATCGGGGGCTGGGTGTCGATGGCGGCTGCCGCGACCCCGCAACAGGTCAGCCATGGGCGGTTCCAGCAGGTGCCGGTGTACCTGCCCGACGGCCACCCGCAGCGGGTGGTGGTGTGGTTCGACGGCGGCCACGAGCGTGAGCGCAGCCGCGGGCGCATCGACGCCCTGCGCGCACAGGGCGCGCTGGTGGCCCAGGTGGACGTGGCCCGGCTGCGCCAGGTACTGGCCAAGGAAGGCAGTGGCACCTGCGCATTCGGCGCAGGTGACGTGGAGAATTTCTCGCGCTGGTTCCAGGCCTACCTGCACGTACCCGGCTACCACCTGCCGCTGATCGGCGGTGACGGCGAAGGGGCCGAGTTGGCCTACGCGGTGGCCGCGCAGGCCGATACGCAGGTGTTCGCCGGTCTGCTGACCACCGGGTTCTGCCCCGACCACGCGCGTGAGCGCAAGGTCTGCGGTGCGGGCAGCAGCCATGGCCGGCTGCAACCGGCCGAGCTGAATTTTCCGTGGTTGAACGCGGCGGGCGAGCGCCATTGCACCGCCGGCAACGCGGCCGCATTCGTGCGCAAGGTGGCGATGGGGCGCGATTTCCAGCGCACCGCCGATGGTGACGACCTGCCGGGGCTGTTGGCGGCCGCGCAGGTGGTCGGGGCGCAGAAGGGGGTGAGCCTGGCACCGCCGCCGGATGCGCTCAAGGGCCTGCCCGTGGTCGAGGTGCCTGCCAGCACGCCTGGTGACACGTTCGCCATTTTCGTGTCCGGCGACGGTGGCTGGGCCGGGCTGGACAAGGAAGTGGCGGCGGCGCTGGGCGAGGCAGGGGTACCGGTGGTCGGCGTGGATTCGCTGCGCTACTTCTGGACGGCACGCACCCCGGAAGGGTTCGCCCGCGACCTGGAGCGCATTGCCAGCCACTACAGCCAGCAATGGCAGCGCAAGCGGGTGGTGCTGGTCGGGTTCTCGCAGGGCGCCGACGTGCTGCCGGCGGCGATCAACCAGCTGTCCCCGGCCACACGCGCCAACGTGGCGATGATCGGCTTGATGTCGGTCGGCAAGAACGCCGACTACGAGTTCCACGTCAGCAACTGGCTGGGCGGTGGCGGCGGTGGAATTCCGATTGCGCCGGAGATCGCCAAGCTGCCGGCGGGCAAGACGCTGTGCCTGTATGGCGAAGATGACGACGACGCACTGTGCCCGTCGCTGCCGGCGGGCAATGCGCAGGTGATCAAGCTGCCGGGCGACCACCATTTCAAGGGCGACTACGACCGCCTGGCGCAGACGCTGCTGGACCATCTCCCCGCCCGGTAGACCCGACCGTTGGTCGGCTGCCGTAACACCATGCGGGGTAGAGCCGACCGTTGGTCGGCTGCCATAACGCCATGCGGGGTAGAGCCGACCGTTGGTCGGCTGCCATAACGCCATGCGGGGTAGAGCCGACCGTTGGTCGGCTGCCATAACGCCATGCGGGGTAGAGCCGACCGTTGGTCGGCTGCCGTAACGCCATGCGGGGTAGAGCCGACCGTTGGTCGGCTGCCGTAACGCCATGCGGGGTAGAGCCGACCGTTGGTCGGCTGCCGTAAC
>Ga0308172_1001761_pt1 | contig 13398 bp, 11 predicted proteins | sample PhyGR2_FD_202134 | JGI IMG/M metagenome (GOLD analysis project Ga0308172, IMG submission 202134) | Phyllosphere microbial communities from UC Gill Tract Community Farm, Albany, California, United States - DLSLSG.R2 | ecosystem: Host-associated > Plants > Phyllosphere > Unclassified | place: USA...
TTACAAGGGCAATAATTATGGCCTTGCTGAATATTTTTGACATTGCCGGCTCAGCGATGACCGCGCAATCACAGCGATTAAACGTCAGTGCCAGTAACCTGGCGAACGCCGACAGCGTCACCGGCCCCGATGGCAAGCCTTACGTAGCAAAGCAGGTGGTCTTCCAGACCGATGCGGCGCCGGGCTCAGCGACCGGCGGGGTGAAAGTCGCCGGAGTTGTCGAGGATCCGACGCCAGCCAAACTGGTTTACGACCCGGGCAACCCGATGGCCGATGCCAAAGGCTACGTGAAGATGCCGAACGTGGATGTGGTCTCCGAAAGCGTCAACACCATGTCAGCATCACGCAGCTACCAGGCCAACGTGGAAGTGCTGAACACCGTGAAGTCGATGATGATGAAAACCCTGACGATTGGGCAATAACGGAGAAAAACCATGGCTATCGCGGTAGGCGTTAATGAAAAACTGGACCCGTCGGTTCTCAGCTCCTCCAGCACCGGCACCGGCAACAATGCGCAGGATCTGCAGAACCAGTTCCTGACCATGCTGGTCACCCAGTTACAGAACCAGGATCCCACCAATCCGATGGATAACAGCCAGCTCACTACGCAGCTGGCACAGATCAATACCCTGAGCGGGATTGAAAAACTGAACACTACGCTGGGATCGATCTCCGGCCAGATCAGCACCAGCCAGTCGCTGCAGAGCTCCACGCTGATTGGGCATGGCGTGATGGTCAACGGCAGCCAGATTCTGGTCGGCAACGGCACCACAACGCCTTTTGGTGTTGAGCTGGGCTCCGCCTCGACCGGCGCCACTGCCACCATTAAAGATGCCAGTGGCGCGGTGATCGACACCGTCGATCTGGGCGCGCTGAGCGCTGGCGTGCACACCTTCTCGTGGGACGGCAAGCTGACGGATGGTTCAGTGGCCCCGGATGGTAAATACAGCGTTGCGATTGCCGCAAGCAATGGCAACACACAACTGGTGGCACAACCGCTTAACTACGCCTACGTCAATGGGGTGAGTACGGCGAACGACACCACCAAACTGGATCTCGGCACCATGGGCTCCGCCACCCTTGACGACGTACGTCAGATTCTCTGATTAACCTGTAGACAGGAAACACAAACATGTCATTTTCCCAAGCGGTCAGCGGCCTTGGTGCTGCTTCAAGTAACCTTGATGTCATCGGTAACAACATTGCTAACTCCGCGACTGCGGGCTTTAAATCCAGCACCATCGCGTTTGCCGATATGTTTGCCGGTTCTAACGTCGGTCTCGGTACCAAAGTGGCGGCCGTGATCCAGAACTTCAACGACGGTTCCACCACGACCACCAGCCGTGGCCTGGACGTGGCGCTGAGCGGTAACGGTTTCTTCCGCATGACCGACAGCAGCGGCGGTGTGTTCTATTCCCGTAATGGTCAGTTCACCCTTGATGCTAACCGTAACCTGGTCAACACCCAGGGTCTGAACGTGACCGGCTATCCGGCCAGCGGTTCACCGGCTACCATCCAGGCGGGTGCAAACCCGGTGGCGATCCGTATTCCGACCGAGCAGATGTCAGCCCGTGCCACCACCACGGCTGGCCTGGTGGCCAACCTGAACTCCACGGACACCACGCCCTCTGTGACCACCTTCTCGACGGCGAACGCAGACAGCTACAACAAGAAAACCACGGCAACCGTGTACGACTCGCAGGGTAATGACCATGCGCTCGACATGTACTTCGTGAAAGACACCACCAGCAACAGCTGGACCGTTCATACCATCGACGGCACCACGGGCAGCTCGGCGGGCGACTTCCGCATGACGTTTGATACCAGCGGTAAGCTGACGGGCGTCTCTAAGCTGGATGCAAACGGCGCGGTAGTGAGCACCACCACGAATGGTACCGTTGGCCTGACGCTGAACGTGGGCGGTGCCAACGGCGCGGTAGCAAACCAGCCGATCACCCTGAGCATGCTGGGCAGCCTGCAGCAGAACACCGGCGCCACCACCTTTGGTAGCCCGACGCAGGATGGTTATGCACCAGGCGATCTGACCAGCTACGCCATCAATAATGACGGCACCATCACCGGCACCTACTCCAACCAGAAAACTCAGCTGCTGGGTCAGATTGTGCTGGCAAGCTTCTCTAACCCGGAAGGTCTGCAGTCACAGGGCGACAACGTCTGGGCGGCATCAAGCGCATCCGGTCAGGCAGCAGTCGGTCTGGCTAATACCGGAACCTTTGGTTCACTGACGGCGGGCGCGCTGGAGTCCTCTAACGTCGATATGAGTAAAGAGCTGGTCAACATGATCGTGGCCCAGCGTAACTATCAGGCGAACGCGCAGACCATCAAAACTCAGGACCAGATTCTCAACACGCTGGTTAACTTACGTTAATTCGCTAACAGGATTGCCATATGGATCACGCGATATATACCGCGATGGGCGCGGCCAGCCAGACGCTGGATCAGCAGGCGGTCACCGCCAGCAACCTCGCCAACGCCTCAACACCAGGTTTTCGCGCCCAGCTCAATGCGCTGCGCGCGGTACCGGTGAATGGCTGGTCACTGCCAACCCGTACCCTGGTCACCGCCTCCACACCCGGCGCCGACATGAGCCAGGGCGCGATGGATTACACCGAGCGTCCACTCGATGTGGCGGTGCAGCAGGATGGCTGGCTGGCGGTGCGTACCGCTGACGGCAGCGAAGCCTATACCCGCAACGGCAATATGCAGATCAGCCCGAACGGCACGCTGACGGTTCAGGGCAATCCTGTGATGGGCGACGGCGGTCCGATTGTGATCCCGCAGGGCACCGAAATCACCATTGCGGCTGACGGCTCTATCACCGGCCTGAATGCCGGTGACTCGCCTAACGCCACGGTTCAGCTGGGTAAGCTGAAGCTGGTCAGGGCCACCGGCCAGGAGCTGCAGCGCAGTGATGACGGGATGTTCCGTCCCACGGCTGCGACACAGGCAACCCGGGGGGCGGCGCTGCAGGCTGACGCCACCATGCAGGTGATGCCTGGCGTGCTGGAAGGCAGCAACGTCAAACCGGTGGAAACCATGGTCGATATGATCGCCAACGCCCGACGTTTTGAGATGCAGATGAAAGTCATCACTAACGTCGACGAAAATGAACAAAAAGCCAATCAGCTCCTGAACATGAGCTAAGGCGCGAGGATAACAACATGATTCGTTCTTTATGGATCGCTAAGACCGGTCTTGATGCGCAGCAGATGAACATGGACGTGATTGCCAACAACCTGGCTAACGTCAGCACCAATGGCTTTAAGCGTTCGCGTGCCGTGTTCGAAGATCTGATGTACCAGACCATGCGCCAGCCGGGCACGCAGTCGTCCGAACAGACGACACTGCCTTCCGGTCTGCAGATCGGCACCGGTGTCCGTCCGGTCACCACCGAGCGTCTGCACACCCAGGGCAACCTGTCGCAGACCAGCAATTCAAAAGATATCGCCATTAACGGCCAGGGCTATTTTCAGATTCAGATGCCGGATGGCACCTCTGCTTATACCCGTGACGGCGCGTTTCAGGTGGATCAGAACGGCCAGCTGGTGACCAACTCCGGTTTCCCGGTGCAGCCAGGCATTACCATTCCGGCCAACGCCACCAGCATCACGGTTTCGCGTGATGGTGTGGTCAGCGTGACGCAGCAGGGCCAGGCCCAGGCCGCGCAGGTGGGTCAGTTAACCCTGAGCACTTTTATGAACGATGCCGGTCTCGATAGCGTGGGTGAAAACCTCTACAAGGAAACTCAGGCGTCGGGCGCACCGACTGACAGCACACCAGGCCAGAACGGCGCGGGTCTGCTCTATCAGGGCTATACCGAAACCTCAAACGTTAACGTGGCGGAAGAGCTGGTCACCATGATTCAGACGCAGCGTGCTTACGAAATCAACAGCAAGGCGATCAGTACCTCTGATCAGATGCTGGCGAAATTAACGCAGATTTAATCCCGAACAGGGCCAGCCCGTGCTGGCCTGAATGACAGACATTAATAAGGTCGTGACGCCGTGGCGAAGCAACAGATTCTCAAGCCTGGACATTGGTTAGTCGCCTCGCTGCTGCTAACTCTTAACGGTTGTGCCCTGGTCCCCCGGACCCCGCTGGTCGAAGGCGCAACCACAGCACAGCCGATGCCGTCCGCGCCACCGGTGGTAAACGGCTCCATTTTCCAGGGCGTCGCGCCGCTTAACTACGGCTATCAGCCGCTGTTTGAAGACCGCCGTCCGCGCAATATTGGCGATACCCTGACCATCACGCTGCAGGAAAACGTCAGTGCCAGCAAAAGCTCTTCCGCCAATGCCAGCCGCGATGGCAGCAACAGCTTTGGCCTGAACGCCGTGCCGACCGGTCTGGCGGGCCTGGTGGGTGCCGGTGGCGAAAAAGCCAATATCAGCGCGGAAGGCAAAAACGATTTCGCCGGGAAAGGGGGCGCATCTGCCAACAACACCTTTACCGGCACGATTACCGTCACGGTGGATCAGGTGTTGTCGAACGGCAACCTGCACGTGGTCGGTGAAAAACAGATCGCCATTAATCAGGGCACGGAGTTCATTCGCTTCTCAGGTGTGGTCAACCCACGCACCATCAGCGCCAGCAACGCCGTGTTATCTACCGCTGTCGCCGATGCACGTATTGAGTACGTCGGAAATGGCTATATCAATGAGGCGCAGACCATGGGTTGGTTACAGCGCTTCTTCCTGAACATCTCGCCGATGTAAGAGGTTTCAATGAAAAAGTTAACGCTGTTGCGCGCCGGGCTGGCGCTGCTGCTGGGCGTCAGCCTGCTGGCAAAAGCCGATTTGATTCGTGACTTAACCACCATCCAGGGGGTTCGCGAGAACCAGTTACTGGGTTATGGCCTGGTCGTGGGTCTTGATGGTACGGGTGACCAGACGACCCAGACGCCGTTTACCACTCAGACCGTCAGCAACATGCTGTCACAGCTGGGGATCACCGTGCCGGCAGGCACCAACATGCAGCTGAAAAACGTGGCGGCGGTGATGGTCACCGCAAAACTGCCCGCGTTTGCCCGTCAGGGACAGAACCTGGATGTGGTGGTCTCTTCGCTGGGTAACGCCAAAAGCCTGCGCGGCGGCACGCTGTTAATGACGCCGCTGAAAGGGGTCGATAACCAGGTCTATGCGCTGGCGCAGGGAAATATCCTCGTCGGCGGTGCAGGCGCATCGGCAGGCGGCAGCAGTGTTCAGGTTAACCAGCTTAACGGCGGCCGGATTACCGGCGGGGCCACGGTAGAGCGTGAACTGCAAAGCAACTTTGGTTCGCAGAACACCATTAACCTGCAGCTGAACAACGAAGACTTCTCCATGGCGCAGCGGATTGCTGATGCCATTAACGCGCGTGGAGGGTATGGCTCGGCTCAGCCGCTGGATGCGCGTACCGTACAGATCCGCGTCTCGCCAAACAATGGCGCGCAGGTGCGTCTGCTGGCCGATATCCAGAACATTAACGTCTCGATTCCGGTTGAGGATGCCAAAGTGATCATCAACTCCCGTACCGGATCGGTGGTGATGAACCGCGAAGTGACGCTGAATCAGTGTGCGGTGGCGCAGGGCAACCTCTCTGTGACGGTCAACCAGCAGCAGAACGTCAGCCAGCCTGATACCCCGCTGGCCGGTGGTCAGACGGTGGCGACAACGCAGACCCAGATCGATCTGCGTCAGAGCGGCGGTGCGCTGCAACGCGTCAACGCCAGCGCCAACCTGAACAACGTGGTGCGTGCGCTGAATGCGCTGGGCGCTTCACCTATCGAGCTGATGTCGATTCTGCAGTCAATGCAGAGCGCCGGCTGTCTGCGTGCCAAACTGGAAATTATCTGATGGCTGATATGCAATCTGTGATGAGTGCGGCTTACGACAGCCGCTCCCTGAATGAACTGAAACACCAGGCCAGCAACGACCCGAAAGGGCATGCGTTGCAGGTGGCGCGTCAGGTCGAAGGGATGTTTGTACAGATGATGCTGAAGAGTATGCGCGAGGCGTTGCCGCAGGACGGCATTATGAGCAACGAACAGACCAAACTCTTCACCTCTATGTATGACCAGCAGATTGCGCAGGAGATGGGAAAACGCGGGCTTGGCCTGGCGGAGACCATCGTCAAACAGATGCAGCCCGCTGTCGCGCCGGATGAGAAAGCCGGAACGGTGCCGATGAAGCTGGATAACAGCTTCATCCTCAGCACCAGCGGGGCGACGCCGATGGCGGCGCAGCAGCTGGAGCAGATGGTGCGTAAAGCTATGCCGCGTCTGCCTGCTGCTTCGCCAACCGGCCTGCCCAGCGATAGCCGCGAGTTTATTGCACAGCTGACGCAGCCCGCGCAGGCGGCCAGTCAGCAGAGTGGTATCCCTCATCACCTGATTCTGGCGCAGGCGGCGCTGGAGTCGGGCTGGGGCCAGCGTCAGATCCTGACCCGCGACGGCAAACCGAGCTACAACGTCTTTGGCATTAAAGCGAGTGGCGACTGGAAGGGTGACACCACCGATATCATGACCACCGAATATGAGCAGGGCGAAGCGAAAAAAGTCCGGGCCAGCTTCCGGGTCTATAACTCCTATTTCGAGGCGCTGACCGACTACGTCCGGCTCCTGACGAAAAACCCACGCTATGCGGCGGTCACTAATGCATCGAGTGCAGAGCAGGGCGCGCAGGCGCTGCAGGCGGCGGGCTATGCCACCGATCCTAAATATGCGCAGAAGCTGGTGGGAATGATTCAGCAATTCAAAAGTATGGGCGACAAAGTTGTTAAAGCGTACAGCCAGGATATTGGCGACCTGTTCTGATCATTGCGCCTCAAGTTTCACTTAAGCAAGCCGATAACATCACCATAAGCCAGATGCGTTTTCGCCCGCTGGCGTTCATTCAGATCTCTGCCAGCCCGGTTGACGGGGGAACGTAAGGAACCGAGATGTCCAGCATAATTAACTCCGCGATGAGCGGATTGAGTGCCGCACAGGCCGCCCTGAGCACCACCAGTAATAACATCACGAATTACACCGTGACGGGCTACTCCCGTCAGACAACGGTGCTGGCGCAGGCAAACAGTACCCTGCAGGGCAACAGCTATTACGGCAACGGCGTCAAAATCTCCGGTGTACAGCGCGAGTATGATGCTTTCATCGCGACGCAGTTGCGCGGTGCCAGTGCCAGCTACAGTGCTGTCGATCTCCAGCATAGCCAGATCTCTAACATTGACGATCTGCTGTCGACCTCGACCACCAGTCTCTCCACCTCCCTGCAGGGCTTCTTTACCAACCTGCAGAACGTGGTCAGCAACGCCAACGATCCCTCAGCGCGTCAGTCTATGCTCAGTAACGCCCAGGGACTGGTCAGCCAGTTTCAGACCACGGCGCAGTATCTGAACAACATGCAGAACAGCGTCAATTCTGATGTCGCCTCCAGTGTGAAGCAGATCAATACCTACAGCTCGCAGATTGCCGATCTCAACCAGCAGATTGCCAAACTGACAACCGGCAACGGTGCCGAACCTAACGATCTGCTGGATAAACGCGATCAGCTGGTCAACGAGCTGAATAATGTGGTTGGCGTAACGGTTTCGCAGCAGGATGGCAATTACACCGTATCCATGGCCAACGGCCTGACGCTGGTGAACGGCTACAAATCCAGCGATCTGGTGGCGATGAACTCCAGCAGCGATCCGACTCGTACCACCATCGGCTATGTCGATAAGCAGGCGGGCAACGTCGAGATCCCGGAAAAGTTGATCACCACTGGATCGCTGGGTGGTCTGCTGGCGTTCCGCTCTCAGGATCTCGATCTGGCACAGAATCAGCTTGGACAGCTGGCAGCGGCCTTTACCTCCAGCTTTAACGACGTGCACAAACAGGGCTTTGACAGCAACGGCAATCAGGGTGTCGATTTCTTTAACATCGGCACTCCGCTGGTGGTCAGCAACAGTAAAAACAGCACCGCTGCGTCGGTCACCGCCGAATGGACCGATACCAGCGCACTGAAAGCCTCTAACTACACCGTCAGCTATGACGGCAGCAAATGGAGTGCCACCCGTGCTTCAGACAGCACGGCGGTCACCATTGCACAGGGAACCGACGCCAGTGGCAACACGACGCTGAGCTTTGATGGTCTGAAACTGACCGTCGCGGCCACCCCGGCACCTGCCGCGAAAGACAGTTTCCTGGTGAAGCCGGTTCAGAACGTCATTAACGACATGTCCGTAGCGATCACCAGTGAATCCCAGGTAGCCGCGGCGAGTGCCGTGGGTGGCGAAAGTGATAACCGTAATGCGCAGAAGCTGCTGAACCTGCAGGATGTGAAGCTGGTGGGCGGTAATGCCACGCTGTCGCAGGCTTATGCGAGCATCGTCAGCACCGTGGGTAACAAAACCAGCTCGCTGGAAACCACCAGTACCACCCAGAAAAGCGTGGTCAGTCAGCTGACCGATCGCCAGCAGTCGGTCTCTGGCGTCAACCTCGATGAGGAGTACGCCAACCTGACCAGATACCAGCAATATTACATGGCCAATGCACAGGTGCTGCAGACGGCCAGCACCGTGTTTAACGCATTGATCAATATTCGCTAAGGGCAGGAGATAACATGCGAATCAGTACAAATATGATTTTTGACCAGCAGGTGCGCGGCATTACCGACTCGCAGGCCTCCTGGCTGAAAGTGGGCGAGCAGCTCTCCAGCGGCCGTCGTGTCACTAACCCGTCGGACGACCCGATTGCCGCGTCACGCGCGGTGGTGCTGTCACAGACCCAGCAGCAGGGGAGTCAGTATGCGCTGGCGCGTACTTTTGCTGAGCAGGGGCTCTCCCTGGAAGAGAATGCGCTGAAAGGCGTGACCAGCAGTATCCAGAGCGCACAGACGCTGATCGTCAACGGTTCAACCGGTACACTGAGCGACGATGACCGTGGCTCGATCGCCACCCAGCTGGAGGGAATTCGTGCCCAGTTGCTGAACCAGGCAAACAGCCAGGATGCCAACGGACGCTACATCTTTGCCGGTTATAAAACTGACAGCGCCCCTTTTGTTGATGGTGCCGGAACCGGCGTCAGCTACGCGGGCGGCACAGAAGCGATCACCCAGAAGGTCGATACCAGTCGTACGATGACCGTGGCGCACACCGGTGACAATGTCTTTATGTCTGTCACCAGCAACGCAACCAAAGAGCCGGATGGCAGCGCCAGCGAAACCAACCTGTTTAAGATGCTGGATAGTGCGATTGCCGCACTGAAAGTGCCGCAGGATGATGCTGACGCCGCAACCAAAAAGACTTTCCAGGACGCCATGGATAAAACCAACCGCGGCCTGGGCAACGCGCTGAATAATGTTTTAACCGTGCGTTCTGAGATTGGTACGCAGCTGTCTGAGATCGATACGCTGAATGCGCAGGGTGATGACCGCGACGTTATTTATAACTCCCAGATGAGTGACCTGGTGAACGTGGATTACACCGAGGCCGCTTCCAGCTACACCATGCAGCAGACGGCACTACAGGCTTCTTATAAGACCTTTACCGACATGTCGAAGATGTCACTGTTCAAGATGAACTCGTAATCTGACCTGAAAATTTGAGCGTACTTTAACCGGATACGCTTAGTTTTTCCCACTCTCCCGCTCAGGGAGGGTGGGATTTTTTTTGCCTGCGATTCCGCGACTGGCGGAGCAGGGGGAAAGAATGGCAGCCATAAAAAAACCCCGGCTAAGGCCGGGGTTCAGATGACAACTGCGGAGAGATTACGGCTTGGTTGCCGGGGCTGTTGCGTGATGCGTGGCGCTGTGACCGCCTGCCGAACCGCGACCGTCGAACTGATAGGGTGAACGTACCCAGTCACTGTGCGGAGCCGGTTCTGACTGCCACGCTGGCGCCGGGGCTTTAGTCATTGGCGCAGAGGCGAAGTGCTTCCAGCGCGTGCCGTCATTGGCTACCGCAGCAGCAGGTTCGGCTGCTACTACAGGCTCGGCTGCTACCGGCTCGGCTGCGGTCACCGGTGCTGCAGGCGCAACATCGCGCGCGGCAACCGGTGCGTGAGGTTCCTGAACCGGGGCGGTGTCCGCATCGGCTGCGACCGGGGCCTTCAGGACCTCTTCAACCTCGGCGGCAATCGCTTCGCTGACATCAACGGCAGCGTGCTCAGCAACGTCAGCTGGCTGTGCGGCATCCGCAGATGTCGCAACCGGGGTTTCCGTGACCGGTTCAGCAGGAACGGCTTCCGCCGCGACCACGTCTGCTTTCGCTTCGTCTGCAGCGGGGACCACAGAAGGCTGCTGATCAACCGGTGCTTCGATAGCACGGGTGTCATCAGTGTTCACCACCGGCACGGGCGTTTCTGCCAGTGGCTCGGCCTGCTGTACTGAGGCGTCAGTCTCGGGTTCAGCCTCGGGTTCAGCCTGCTGAACTGGCGCATCGGCCTGCGGCGCAGCCTGCTCTGCAGAGACGTCTGTCTGTGCCGCGGATTCAGCCGCAGCCGGCAGCGCAGTGGCTTCTGCGCTCTCTTCAGGGCTGTATGCTGGCGTCTCATGCGTCACATTCTGAAGCTGCTCTTCGCTGGCCTGGCTCACCGGATAGCGAACCCAGACTTTACCGGATGCCATCTCAGGCGAAGCTGCTGCTGCTGCCAGAGGCATTGCTGACTGCGTCGGGTAACGCTCATCACGGTAACGACGACGACGTTGTCCGCTGACGCGCAGATGACGCGGTGAACGGCGTGAGCGACGCGGCATATTCGCACCGTCGCGATTCTCGTTGTCATCCTGTTCGTCAATCTGAGCACCCTGCAACTCAGGCTGCGGCTGAGCAACGTCTGCCTGCTGAGGCTGAGGCTGACGCACGTCGGCCGGCTGCGCATTGTCACTGGCGTCGGCTGCGACAGGCTGACGGTTGTCATCAACGCGGACCTTCTGGTTCAGCTGACGCGGCTTACGACGCGGCATAACCTGAACGCGTTCCTCTTCCTGTGCGTCAGTCGCTTCCGGCGCATCTGCCACGGCTGACTGCTCAGCGGCTTTGGCGGCTTCTTCACCCGCGCGCTTCTCTTCCTGGCGACGACGCTGGCGCTCAGCACGCTGTTCACGACGCTGTTGCTGCTGCTCTTCACGCTGCTGACGCGCTTCTTCGCTCAGTGCCGGACGCTCTTCGCGAGCCTCGCCAGACTGAGACTGACGCTTGTTGCGGCGATTATCGTTGCCATCACGCGGCTCGCGGCTTTCACGTGGCTCACGGCTCTCACGCGGTTCACGTGGCTCGCGACTTTCACGCGGTTCACGGCCTTCGCGTGACTGTGCATTGTCACCGTTACGCGGCGTGCGTTCACGACGATTGTTGTTGCGACGGTTGTTATTGTTGCGACGCTCGCCGCCACGGGAAGCGCTCTGCTCCTGCTCACTCTCTGCGGCTTTCTGCGGTTCAGCGACAGCGGTGGCCTCAGGCTTAGCGGCAGGGGCTTCTTCACCCGCGAACATTTTTTTCAGGCCACCCAGCAGGCGTCCGAAGAAACCGGTGCTGACGGTCGCTGACGGTGCCACCGCTGGCGCGCCTTTTGCTGCGGGCTTGCTTTCGGTGCGCTTCGCTTCAGGGGCGACTTCAACCGGGGCCGGTGGCGCATCAGGCATCACAAAGGCGGCCAGTGCTGGCTGCTCAGGACGACGACGCTCAGAATGCTCCTCATCCGACGGCATCGCCATTTCGGCTTCATGCAGCTTCGGCAGGTGATAACTCAGGGTCTGCGTCTCTTCGCCTTTGCGCACGCGCAGCACGGAGTAGTGTGGGGTCTGCATCTTGTCATCAGGAACGATGATCGCCCGCACGCCACCCTGGCGTTTTTCAATCGCGTTGACCGCTTCACGTTTTTCGTTCAGCAGGTAAGAGGCCACCTGAACCGGAACAATCGCGTGCACTTCTTTGGTGTTGTCTTTCAGCGCTTCTTCTTCAATCAGACGCAGAATCGACAGCGCCAGCGACTCGTTATCACGAATGGTGCCGGTGCCGCTACAGCGCGGGCAGACGTGATGGCTGGATTCGCCCAGTGACGGGCTCAGACGCTGGCGTGACATCTCCAGCAGGCCGAAACGTGAAATGTGGCTGATCTGAATACGGGCACGATCCTGACGGACCGCTTCACGCAGCCGATTCTCGACGGCGCGCTGATGGCGAACCGGCGTCATATCGATGTAATCGATAACGATCAGACCGCCCAGGTCGCGCAGACGCAGCTGACGGGCAATCTCATCGGCCGCTTCCAGGTTGGTGTTAAACGCCGTCTCTTCGATGTCACCGCCGCGTGTCGCACGGGCTGAGTTGATATCGATAGCGGTCAGCGCTTCCGTGCTGTCGATGACGATGGAGCCCCCGGACGGCAGGCGAACCTCACGCTGGAACGCGGACTCAATTTGCGATTCGATCTGATAGTGGCTGAACAGCGGGATTTCACCGGTGTAGAGCTTGATTTTGCTGCTGAAGTCCGGACGGCCCAGCGCAGCGATGTGCTGACGCGCCAGCTCCAGCACTTTCGGGTTATCGATAAGGATTTCGCCGATGTCCTGACGCAGATAGTCGCGGAAGGCACGCACAATCACATTACTTTCCTGATGGATCAGGAAGGGTGCCGGGCGGCTCTCTGCGGCTTTTTTGATCGCATCCCAGTGCTTGAGACGGAAGCTTAAGTCCCACTGCAGCGATTCGGCCGATTTGCCGACGCCTGCGGTGCGGACGATCAGGCCCATGCCTTCCGGCAGTTCCAGGGCAGACAGGGCTTCTTTCAGTTCGGTACGGTCATCACCTTCAATGCGGCGGGAGATACCGCCTGCACGCGGGTTATTCGGCATCAGCACCAGATAACTGCCCGCCAGCGAAATAAAGGTGGTTAGCGCCGCGCCTTTGTTGCCACGCTCTTCTTTGTCGATCTGAACAATGACTTCCTGACCTTCACGCAGCACATCTTTAATGTTAGGACGGCCATGCGCGTTGTAGCTGGAGGGGAAGTATTCGCGGGAAATTTCTTTTAACGGGAGGAAACCGTGACGCTCTGCGCCGTAGTCGACAAACGCAGCTTCAAGGCTGGGTTCAATGCGCGTGATTTTACCTTTGTAGATGTTGGCTTTTTTCTGTTCGTGTCCGGGGCTTTCGATATCCAGGTCGTACAGACGCTGACCGTCAACCAGGGCAACGCGCAACTCTTCCTGCTGAGTTGCGTTTATTAACATTCTTTTCATCGTGACTTACTCGTTATTCTTTCATGAGTGATTACAGCTGCGGGCATAGTTACCCTGGACGAGTATCAACCGATGGCCCCGTGACTTAGTGCAATGTCGTCAACCTCACGGCTGTCGACCGCGCGAGGGGCGCAAATAACGTCGGTGGCCTGTTTTTCATAAGGGAAAACAGCAC
>Ga0308172_1001762_pt1 | contig 13394 bp, 8 predicted proteins | sample PhyGR2_FD_202134 | JGI IMG/M metagenome (GOLD analysis project Ga0308172, IMG submission 202134) | Phyllosphere microbial communities from UC Gill Tract Community Farm, Albany, California, United States - DLSLSG.R2 | ecosystem: Host-associated > Plants > Phyllosphere > Unclassified | place: USA...
ACCTGGGCCTGGGCAGCGCCAGCGAAGGCACTGAGGACGAACGCGAAGAAGAGGCTTGCAAGGCGCATTGCGGTTCTCCAGCAGAAGTTCAGGGCGCAGCCGTCCGCCACGACCGGGCCGAGGCGAGGTCATGGGGGACGTTGCGGAGACGGGTGCTACGGATTGCGGTGAGACGTGACCGCGATGACAGGGCCGTGGAGGCCGTGCGGTGTCGTAAGCGTCACAAGCTGTCGTCTTTCGGTCAACGATGAAAAGACGAAGCTGTGACAGCGCGCAAGCACTGGAGATGTGTCAAATGGAGCAGGACGTGGCTGAAACGCTCGCGTGCTAGAGCATCGCGATGCCTGCGGGTGTTGTCAGGGGGTCGCCTTCAACACGTAATCGCCGTTGCGTGTTCCCGGCACCAGTAACCATCCTGGTTTCAGACTCAGCGACCACCCTGGACCCTGTAGCGGCGGGTCGGCAGTTGCGGGTGCCTGCACGAACACGGCCTTCCAGTCGCTCTGCATCAACGCTCCGTCGGTGACGTCCAGGCTGCCCCAGGTGTCGGTCAGCCGCATCGTTGGATATACCGTGCCACGGCCCGGCAACGACTGCATCGTGTTGGGATTGAACTGGATGCGCATGCTGCGCAGATCCAGCCGCACGACCGGGCCTGTCACGAAGCGCGCACGGTTGTGTTCCAGCTGCGCAATGCGCTGCCGTTCGCGCAGCATTTCGGCTTCGCGCAGTGCCCGTCCGCCGTAGCGCGCAGCAGCGGCCCGCAGCTCGGTCGCACCCCGCTGCATCGGGGTCCGGGTCACTTCGGCCAGATGCGTGCCGAGGTCCCGGGCGGGGTGGGCGAGATGGTTGCGCCAGCCGGGGGCCGCCTGGTCCAACAGCAGGCCATAGGCCGGACCGGTGGCATAGGCGAAAGAGCGGACGAAACTGCGATCGGCAACGTGCGCGCGAAGGTCATGCAGCGCCGCCTGGATACGTGTGGAGCGCGTTGGGTTGCCGACGAACACGCCGGTGTACTCGGCCAGGCCCTCGTTCAATTCCAGCGCCGCTTCTTCCTGCGCTGCCGCAGGGAACTGGCGGTGGCGCTCGGCGCGGAAGGCGAGTGCGTCGTTCACCGCAGTGTGCTGCGCCATTGCATCGGTGGCCGTGAGCGCATCCGCAAGCGCGCGCCATTCCAGCTGCAGCCAGTAGCGTCCTTCAAGTGTGTCGAGGTGCTCGTTGCCGCCTTCGGTCGGCGCGGTGATGGGCAACGCCGGTTGCAACCGATGGAACATTTCGTGAGCCAGCAGCGTACTGCGCCTGGACACGTCCTGCGGCAATGGCCAGAGCAGTTGCGTCCAGCGTATGCCGGACCATTCCACGGCGGTGTTGGCAACGATCGCATCGGGCGGAAGCTGGCCCACGAACACCTCGCCACGCCCCTTCAACGCGCCGTGTACATCCGCATGCGAGGCGGTGACCTGGCGGCTCTTCGGATCGACCAGCATCATCGGCGCGCACAGGGATTGCCCCCACAGCTGGCCGCCATCGACCTGGCACAGGTGCTGTGCTTCGATGAAGATTCCGCGCGCGTCGGCGTCTGCGATCGGTGATTCAGCGGACCATGCCGGTCCTGCTGCACAGGCAACACCGGCAATCAGTGCAGTGCGGAAAATATCCATGGCATCCGTGCGTTGATGGGCGCAGGCAGTCATAGCACTGGACACCGTTGCCCTTCAACGACGGGCAACGAACGCGTTGCCGCTTCGGCGGCCGGGGCCATGGCTACGCCATGCAGGCGCGCATCCATACTTTCGCGTACTGATCTCTGTCTTGCCGCTGTCACGAAAAACTGTGCGCCGCGTCAAATTTTGAGGTAGTGTCGATTCTGCTGCCGGGGCGCAGCGGGGTGCAAGGCGTCGGGGACTACGCGCCGCACCCGCAATTGAAGCACCAGACATCACAGCGCCGGCGTTGACGCCGGCGTGCATCTCGGGCTTTCAATGAAAAGGGGGTATTCGATGCGCAATGCATGGATCAAACGAAGCAAATGGGTTGCACTGACCCTGGTGGCGGGTGCCGCACTGGCCGCCGCTGCCGTGGGCATACGCAGTACCGGTGCCCAGTCAAAGACCGGCAATCCCTCGGTGGACGCGCGCGCCGGCAATCCGTCCGGGCCTGCGGCACGCGGTCCGGGTAGCGGCTTCGCCGAGCTCTCCAACCGCTATATCGTGGTCTACCGCGAGGAGCCGCTGGCCACCTACAAGGGCGACATCCAGGGCCTCGCGGCACCGGAACGCATGCGCCCATCCGCCAGCGCCGCGCGTGCAGCGGCAGCCACCGGCAATGCGCCGACACCGCGCATCGCTGTAAAGGGGGCACGCTCGCAGGACTATGTGCGCTTCCTCGCTGACCGCCAGGTACAGCACGAGGCCCGCATCAATGCAGCATTGGGTCGCAGCGTAAAGGTCGAACGGCGCATGCAGCATGCGATCAACGCATCGGTGCTGCAGATGAATCCGCAGGAAGCGGAGCGCGTGCGCGCACTTCCCGATGTGCAGCTGGTTGAAGAGTACAGGGAGTATGAGCAGGACACCGACGTCGGACCGGGGTTGATCGGCGCACCTGCGCTGTGGAACGGCACACCTGCGCCGTTCCGTGGCGAAGGTGTGGTGGTCGGCGTCATCGACTCGGGCATCAACTTCGGCAGCCCGGCCTTCACCGCCCGCGCCGAAGATGGTTACGAGCACGTCAATCCGCTGGGCGCCGGCAACTACCTCGGTACCTGCGCGCCGGGCGGCATCGACGAAGGTCGCTGCAACAGCAAGCTGATCGGCGGCTACGACTTCGTCTGCGGTGCGCCGGGCAACCAGTGTGGCGTTGCGGACGTACGCGAGGAGCCTGGATTTGGTGACACCAACGGTCATGGCAGCCATACCGCTTCCACCGCCGCCGGCAACCCGCACACTGCGTCCTACCGTGGCAACCAGATCCACATTTCCGGTATTGCGCCGCGCGCCAACATCATCGCCTACGACGCCTGCTACACCGAGGTCTCTACCGGGCGCGGCTTCTGCCCGAACACCTCGACGCTGGCAGCGGTCAACCAGGCCCTCGCCGATGGCGTGGTCGACGTCATCAATTACTCCATTGCCGGTGGCACCGCGCCGTGGGGAGAGGCGGTCTCGCTGGCGTTCCTCAACGCATCCGATGCCGGCATCTACGTGGCCACTTCGGCCGGCAACTCCGGCCCAGGTCCGAACACGATGGGCCATCTGGAACCCTGGACCGGCAGCACTGCGGCGGCCACGCATGGCCGCGGCGACATCGTGCTGTTCGCTGCGGTCAGCGGCCCCGGCAGCGTGCCGCCGGCGCTCACTGCCATCCTGCTGACCGAAGGCTCGGGCGGCGTGCCGTTCGCAACGCCGATTCCTGCAACCACGCCGCTGCGTGTCAGTGCAGGCATCGACAGTGCCAACGATGGGTGCGCGCCGTTCCCGGCCAATACCTTCCAGGGCGCCGTTGCGGTGATCCGCCGTGGCTCGTGCAACTTCAGCGACAAGGTCAACAACGCCGCTGCAGCGGGTGCGATCGCCGTGCTGATCGGCAACAACCAGCCGGCCCCCATCCTGCCCAACGTGGCCGGGGCGACCATTCCCGCCTTCGCCATCGACCAGTCGGACGCCAATGCACTGCGGACCTTTGCGTCGAGCGTTGGCAACAACGCAACCGCCGGCATTGCCTATCCGGCCAGCAAGATCAGCAATACGCCGGATGTGCTGGGCGACTTCAGTTCGCGCGGCCCGGCCGGGATCTTTGATCTGGTCAAGCCGGACGTGACCGCCCCGGGTGTGCGTGTGCTGGCCGTGATCGCAGGCAATGAGGTGACCGGCTCGGAGAACGCCGTCGGCCTGATGGACGGCACCTCGATGGCATCACCACATCACGCCGGTGCCGCCGCGCTCCTGCGCCAGGCGCGTCCTGACTGGACCGTGCAGGAGACACGCTCGGCGTTGATGATGACCGCGCGGCAGGAGGTGCTGAAGGAAGATGGCGTCACACCGGCCGACGCATTCGCGATGGGCGCTGGACGCATCCAGGTGGACCAGGCACTGCGCGCAGGGCTGGTGCTCAACGAGACCAAGACCAACTTCCTGGCCGCCAATCCAGCCAATGGGGGTGAAGTGTCGTCGCTCAACATCGCCAGCCTCGGCAAGCGCAGCTGCGCGGACAGCTGCAGCTTCACCCGCGTGTTCCGCAATGTGCTGCCGACCCGGCAGACGTGGACGGCGAAGGTGCAGGGCCTGACCGCGGTTGTCTCGCCATCGGTGTTTACCCTGGCGCCGGGTGAAAGCAAGTCGGTGCGGGTCATCGTCACCACCGGTTCGGTACCGAACGATGGCAGCTGGCGCTTTGCCAGGCTCACCCTCTCACCGCAGGGCGGTGATACCAGCCAGCCGCTGCTGCGCCTGCCGATCGCCGTGTCGGTGCCGCCGCCGCAGATCGCCGCCACGCCGCCGACGAACTCGCTGACCCTGCCGGCCGGTGGCAGTGGAACGGTGAACCTGCAGATCGCCAATACCGGCGGCTCACCGCTGGAATGGCAGATCGACAATTCCGGAGTGGGCACCCGCACGCTGGTAGCGCAGGCGCCAAACAACGCCAATGGCCGTCGCTCGACGCGCTTCACCGATGCGGCGACAGTGGGTGCACGTGCACAGCTTGGTGCCGATGATTTCACTCTGGGCGAGGCCACCGGCATTACCCGCATCGTCGCTGACGGCTTCGTCAACGGTGGCTCGCTGGCAACTTCGACCAACATCAACTGGTCGATCTACCGGGATGTTGGCGGCAATCCGGAGGGCAATCCGGAATCGAGCCCGCAGCTGGCGCTGTGGAGCTACACCTCCACCGTCAGCGGTCCGGGCGTAAGAACGTCGGCCACGCTGGCCACCATCAACCTTGACCTGGCCGCTGCAGGCCAGAACGTGAACCTGCCGGCAGGCCGCTACTGGCTGGTGGTCTCGGTGCGCGCGCCGCTGGCTACCAGCTGGTTCTGGTTCAACGCCACCAGCGGCGACAGCGTGTACCGCAGCGCGATCATCAATCCCGATGGCAGCGGTGCCTGGTCCGCCACCGCCGGCGCGCCTGGGTTGGCCTATGGGCTGGGCGGAAGCAATGCGTGCGGCGCCGGCTGGATCGGCACACCGACCCGTGCCCTGGGCCGCATCTCCGCAGGTGGCAGCCAGAGCACGCAGGTGCAGATCAATGCCAGCGGCCTCGCGCCGGGCAGCTATTCGGGCTTCGTCTGTGTCGGCAGCAATGACCCGAGCACGCCGAAGACTGCTGTCCGTGTCGCCTTGACCGTAACGCCGTAAGGCGCCAGCAGCATCCCGGCCGCCCCTGTGCAGGGGCGGCCGGTTTCCCACCGTTTCCGGCGCTTGCCGGGAACCCTTCCTGATGGACCTCGGGGGTACCGTGAAGACGATGCACAAGCACATCCTTGCCGTGGCACTGGCCATGGCAACCGCACCGGCGTGGGCCGGTGATACCTGCCAGCTGGACGATGGCTTCGGCGGCGTGTCCAACGGTGGCGCCAGCGCCGGTGGTGCCGCCTCGCTGGCGTGCGGCAGTGGTGCCGATGCCAGCGGTGATCTATCGGCGGCCGTCGGAACCGGCGCCAGTGCCAGCGGCACCGGCAGTACGGCGATCGGCGCAGCCAGCAGCGCCTCCGGCGACCAGAGCGCCGCCGTGGGCGTGGGTGCTTCCGCCTCCGGCGCCAACAGTGCGGCGATCGGCGACAGCGCCACCGCCAGTGGTGACTTCAGCAGTGCCAGTGGCTCGGGCAGCTCCGCAACGGGCTCGTTCTCCACCGCGTCAGGCGCTGGCAGCAACGCCACGGGCGAAAACAGCACCGCGCTCGGCAGCTTGTCCGAAGCCAGTGGCAACAACAGCAGTGCCGTGGGCAATGGTGCCATCGCTTCTGCAAACGACAGCGTTGCACTGGGCAATGGCTCCGTCGCCGACCGTGCCAACTCGGTATCGGTAGGCAGCGCCGGCAACGAACGCCAGTTGACCAACGTGGCCGCCGCCACGCAGGGCACCGATGCGGTGAACCTCAATCAGATGAATACCGCCAACGCCAATACGCTGACTTCGGCCAACAGCTATGCCGATGCGCGGGCCACGGCGACCATCAACTCCGTCAACGCCTACACCGACGCGAGCAGCGCCGCGGCAGTGACGACCTCAAAGGCCTATACCGATGCCAGCAGCGCAACCACGCTCTCCTCGGCCAACTCCTATACCGATACGAAGTCCGCGCAGGCGGTGACGACGGCCAATGCCTACACCGACCAGCGCCTGGCGCAGTTCGCGCTGGACAACAACGGGCTGAAGCAGGAGATGGAACGCCGCCTGCGTCATCAGGACCAGCGGATCGATCGCATGGGCGCGATGAGCTCGGCGATGTTGAACATGGCCATCAACGCCGCCGGCTCACAGAGCCCGCGCGGTCGCATTGCGGTGGGTGCCGGCTTCCAGGGTGGCGAGCAGGCGCTGTCGATCGGATACGGTAAACGGATCGGCGAGCGTGCTTCCTTCTCGCTGGGTGGTGCCTTCAGCAATGGCGAGAGGTCTGCCGGCATGGGCTTCGGCGTAGACCTGTAACGCAATGCAGGGCAGGGGGCGCGCAGCGCCCCCTGTTCAGCGAACAAGCGCTGCGAACGTGCAGCAAACGTCATGCTGCGTCGCAAGGTGCCACTCACCATTCGCACTGGTACGGTCCAACCCGTTGCACCACCACCGACGGGGAGAGACGACGATGCGCAAGGTATTGCTGCTGTTGATCCTGCTGACCGGCCTGGCGCCCACTGCCTGGGCCGCGACGGTCAAGACCACCCATCGCACCATTGCCGGCTGGGATGGAACGCCTCTCGGGGCCTTCGTCATCGAACCGCAGGATGCGGGCGGCGGGCGCTATCCGCTGCTGGTGATGCCCAGCAGCTGGGCGGTGCCCAGCGTGGAGTACGTGGGGGTGGCGCAGTCGCTGGCACAGCGCGGCTATGTGGTGATCAGCTACAGCTCGCGTGGCTTCTGGGAATCCGGCGGCAGCATCGACATCGCCGGGCCCTCCACGGTGGAGGATGTCAGCGCGCTGATCGACTGGGCGCTGGACAACACCCGCGCTGACCCGGACCGGATCGGCGTTTCGGGCATCTCCTACGGTGCGGGCACCAGCCTGCTGGCGGCGGCACGCGATCCGCGCATCAAGGCCGTGGCCGCGCTCAGTGGCTGGGCCGATCTGCAGGCCTCGCTGTACAGCAACGACACCCCGAGCGCGCAGGGCATCGCACTGCTGGTTGCGGCCGGCCTGGTGACCGGACGCCCTGGCGCGGAGCTGGCCACGATCAACCGCAATGTTCTGGCGGGCAACTACCAGGGCGCGGTGGATTCGCTGTTGCCGGTGGCGGCGCAGCGCAGTCCCGCGGCCAGCATCGACGAGATCAACGCCAACCAGCCGGCGGTGTTCCTGGCCAACGCCTTCAACGACAGCCTGTTCCCGCCGGGCCAGCTGGTTGATTTCTTCAACCGGCTGAAAGGCCCGAAGCAGCTGCAGCTGCGCCACGGTGACCACGCGCTCAACGAAGCGCTCGGTGCACTGGGCATTCCCAACGAAGTCTATGACCAGGTGGGTGACTGGTTCGATCACTATCTGAAGGCAGTGGCCAACGGCATCGACCGCCAGCCGGCGGTGCAGCTGAAGTCACAGAAGGGCAGCTGGAGCAGTTACCCGGACTGGCAGGCGACCAGCAAGGGTGCGGTCAGCTACGGCCTGACCGCACCCTCTGGTTTGCTGCTGCCGACCGGCGGCCTGGCCGAGCACGGTGGCGGCACCGGCTGGAACTACCGCATCGGCAGCGGTTTGCTGACTGCGGCCAATTCCGGCGTGGCGATGGCCTCCGGCGCGCTGCAGATGATCAACCTGCCGCCGGGTGCCTACGTACCGTTTGTTGGCCGCAGTGCCGCCAGTGTCTGGCAGGGGCCGATCCAGTGGAGCGCCAAACGCCTGGACGGTGCGCCGGAAGTGCGCCTGACGGTCACGCCCAGCCGTGCCAACACCACGCTGTACGCCTACCTGTACGCCGAGGATGTGCTGGGCAATGGTCAGTTGATCAGCCACAAGCCGTACACCTTGCGCGGTGCCACGCCGGGCCAGGCGAAAACGCTCGACCTGCGGCTGGAAGCGAGCAGCTGGAACCTTCCAGCCGGCAGCCGCCTGACCTTGGTGGTCGATACCGTGGACCTGCGCTATGCGGGCATCAGCCAGCTGGGTGGGGCGGTGACCTTCAGCTCGCCAGCCAATGCGCCGTCGGTGCTGAAAGTGCCGCTGCATTGATGTGCGGCCGCGCCCGTTGCGGCGGGCGCGGTACACCGGGCCGGAAAACTGCGAGACTCGTGTTTGTCCCGGCAAACGGATGAATCCATGGTCATTGCATGGCTGCTGCTCGGTGCGGTGCTCGCGGCACCCACCGCGAAAGGTGCGCCGATCGATTGGCCGGACACGCTGTTGAAGGATCTGGACGCTGCCGACGCCGCCCTGCGTGGCAGTCATCCGGGCGCAGTGGATCTGCGGAATCCCGGGTTCGGCGCGCAGCTCGACGAGGCCCAGGCGCTTGCACGTTCGCGTGCGGGTCGGGTCACCAACTACCAGGGCTACTGGTGGGCGATGAAAGGCTATGCGGCGTTCTTCAACGATGGGCATGTCAGCCTCAACGCGCTTGCCGACGCTCCCGATGTTCCAGCGCAGTGGCCCGGGTTCCTGACCGGTTTCGACGGCGATGCGCAGTTGGTCATGACCGTGGATGGTGGCCATGGCCATCCGCCACTTGGGGCGCGATTGCTGTCCTGTGATGGCATCGATGCACAGACGCTGGCTGCGCGCCGGATCGGGGACTTCAGCGGGCGCTGGAACCTGCAGGCCAGCCGCATCCATGGCGGTGGCGAAGTGCTGCTGGAGCAGGGCAATCCGTTCGTGCCCACGCTGAACGCCTGCGTCTTCCAGGTAGATGGACGCGAGAAATCCTACGCACTGCAGTGGCAACCACTGCAGGCGGCACAGCGCAAGGAGCGTCTGGCCGACACCCGGCGCAGCTTCCGCCCGGCCAACGGCTGGCGCATCATGCCCGATGGCGGCTACTGGATCACCACCAGCAGCTTCAATGCCGACCCCACGGAGCAGAACTTCAAGGAACTGACCGCCCTGCTTGAGCAGCTTGCTCCGAAAGCCGAAGCCCTGCAGCAGGCACCGTCGGTGGTGCTGGACGTGCGTGGCAACAGCGGCGGAGCTTCGCAATGGAGCATCGAACTGGCGCGATTGATCTGGGGCCGGGCCGCCGTGGACGTGCTGCCCGACCCCAGCTGGGTGGAGTGGCGGACCTCCGAGGCCAACATCGCCCAGTTGCGCAGCTTCCTGCAGAAGCTGGTGCAGGCGCCCGACGCGTCGCCAGAGCTGCGTCGCATGCTGGAGTCGGTGACGGCGGGCATGGCACAGGCACGCGGCCGGGGTGAGGCGTTGTGGCGCGAGCCGTCCGAGGCCAGCGCAGATACAGCACCAACCTCAGGCCCGGCCGCACCGCTGCGCAAGGGCAGGGTGGTGATCGTGGCTGATGCCGCCTGTGGTTCGGCCTGCCTGGATGCGCTGGACCTGTGGAAGCGGTTGGGCGCGGTGCAGGTGGGCGTCGAGACATCGGCCGACAGTCTCTACATGGACGTGCGGCCAGAGCGGCTGCCAAGCGGGCTGGCCAGGATTTCAGTGCCGATGAAGGTGTTCCGGGGGCGGGTGCGTGGTTCGAACGAACCGCACGTGCCCGATCATCGCTATACCGGCGACATGCGGGACACCGCAGCACTTGAGGCGTGGATCTCCGGACGATGATCCCGTCCTGGTGGCGTACCGGTGAAGCAGTTCCGGCACATTAAACCTTTTCACCGGCAGCTGCATCCAACCCGCAATGAGCCCGGCAACCGCTGCTGCAGCTCTACTGAACGAAGGAGCCCTCGGATGTGCGAACTGCCTCGTACTGCGCTTCAATGCGCGATGTTGATCATGCTGGTGCCTTTCGCAGCAGGTGCTGCGGTCACCGAAGTTCCCTTCGAGCTGGGCAAGGATCACCGGATCTACGTGGAGGGTACGATCAACGGCTCGCGACCACTGCGCTTTCTCGTCGATACAGGCGCGTCGGCCATGGCCGTTGCCAGGCACATCCAGCAGGACGCGAAGCTGGTCATTGACGACCAGAGTGAGAACACCGGTTCCGATGGCGTCACGCTTCTCGACTACAGCACGCACAACGCCGTGCAGATCGGCGGCGTGCAGCGACCGATGGGGGCCGTGGTGATCGACTACACGGGGCGCCCCTTCGATGCGGTACTGGGCTGGACCTTCTTCCAGGGCAAGGTGCTGGAGATCGACTACGACCGCAGCCTGCTGCGCGTGCACGACGATGTTCCCGACCTTGCCGGGTATGTCCGGGCCAACGTGCGCTGGATCGACAATATCCCGGCCATCCAGGTCACGCTCGGCAACGGCAGCAGCACTTTCGCACCCTGGCTTACCCTGGACACCGGCAGCAACGGCAACATCGACCTGTCCTACGCCTTCGGCAGCGCCCACCGCCTGCAGGAAGCGTTTCCGGAACGACTTGGAACATCACAGTTCAGCGGCAGCGCGGGCCGGAAGATCCGCGCGGTGGACGTGCGCGTGCCCGTGGCCAGCATCTCGACCCTGCAACTGAAGGGGCCGAAAGCCTCGATCACCGTCGATGACGATGGCTCCACGGACGACGGGACGCTTGGCAGCGAAGTCCTGCAGCAGTTCAATATCCTGCTGGATGCCCGTTCCGGCAGCATCTATCTGCGTCCCAACCGTCGCTTCGTCGCCACCCCGGCGGGGTGACCACGCGCGTTCGGCATTCAGCGCTGGACATCCGCACCTCCATCGCCCAGCAGGGCCAGCACCTGCGCCTCAGCTACCGGGCTGAAGTCACCGGGAATGGCGTGCTTCAACGCGCCCGCAGCCAGTCCGAAGCGCACTGTGCTTTCTGCGTCGAGCCCGGACAGCATTCCGTGCAGGATGCCGGCGGCAAAGGCATCGCCGCCCCCGATGCGATCAACGATACCGGGGAGCGGGCGCGGTGGTGCCTGCGCCCGCGAGCCGTCGCGGCCGAGCAGCAGCGCGCCCAGGATGTGATGGTCTGCGCTCACCACATCGCGCTGGGTGCACGCCAACCACTGCAGATGCGGGAATGCGGCAAAGGCGGCGGCCGCAGCGGCTTCGGTTCGGGCGACGGCATCGTCCTGCGGAAAGTGCAGCCCCAGCACCAGTTCGATGTCCCGATGATCGGCAAAGACAATGTCGGCCTCGGCGAAGACTTCGCGCAGGATCGCCCCGGCGTCGCCACCCCAACGTCGCCACAGTGAGGGACGGTAATTGCCGTCGAAGGACACCTGGACGCGCGCCGCGCGCGCCGCACGCACGGCCCCCAGCACGGACCCGGCCACGTTGTCGCCCAGCGCCGGGCTGATGCCGGAGACATGCAGCAGCTGCGCGCCGGACAGTAGAGCGGGCCACGCATGATCCTCGGCGCTGCTGTTTGCGAATGCAGACCCCGCCCGGTCATACACCACTTCACTGGCGCGGTGCACCGCACCGGGCGCCAGGAAGTACAGGCCCATGCGGTCGCGATCCACTTCGCGCACGCCGGCCACGCCTACGCCATGCCGCCGCAGCTCGGCCACGGCATGCCGGCCCAGCGCGTTGCCGGGTACCGTGCTGACCATCTGCACATCGTGGCCCAGGCAGGCCAGCGAGACCGCAACATTGGCCTCGGCGCCTCCTACATGGACCTGCAGCTGCGGCGTCTGCAGCAGCAGTTCACGACCCGGCGCACCCAGGCGCAGCAGCAACTCACCGAAACAAACCACGCGGCTCATCGGTTCCCTCTCAGTCGGCGGTGGCGCAGCCCAGCATGCGCAGATCGATGGCATCGGCCATGCGCCGGTAGCCTTCGTCGTTGGGATGCAGATGGTCGCGGGTGATGTCGTTGGGCAACGATTCCGCCGCTTTCGGATCACGCAGGGCGGCATCGAAATCGATGATGCCATCGAACCCGGTCTGCCCACCGCGTGCCCACTGGTTGATCGTGGTGCGGGTGGCTGCGGACACGGGCTCGTAGCGCTCGGAGCCGCCGAATGGGGTCAACGTACCCAGCCAGGCGCGGATGCCATGCGCATGCAGCCGCGCCGCAACCTGCTGATAGCCCGTCAGCATGTCCGCCGCATTGCGGCCAGGCAGCGGCTGCGCGCCACCGCTATGGCGGATGTCATTGATGCCTTCGAACAGGATCACCTGATCGGCATCGGCCGCCGCGATCACATCGCGATCCAATCGTGACAGTGCGCTGTGGCTGCGGCCATGGTCAAGCAGCTTGTTGAGCACCACGAACCGGTTCGGGCAGGCCTGCTGCAGGCGCTGCGCCAACCGCTCCGGCCACTGGTTGAAGGTCCCGCGACGGGCTGTGGCACCTTCCGTGATGGAATCGCCCAGCGCCACGATCACCTGGGGACGATCTGCGCGCTGCACCATCACCGCCGAGAACACGTTCTGCTGGTAGCTCAGCCGCACGCTGTCGGCAACGGTTGCCTGCCTGCCGTCCGCTACCCGTAGCTCGGTGCGGCGCACGGCGGGACGGGTGGGCTGCGGGAAATAGGCACTCACGCTGATTTCCTGCAGCGCCGCCACCGGCATCCGCACCGGATCGCTCAGCAGCACGGCACCCACCGGCACCTCGATGACCGCGCGGCCATCCACCGTTACCGGTAGCGGTGCGGCCTTGCCGTTCTTTACTCCCACGCGCAGGTCCTCGACCCGCAAGGGTGCCGTGCCGAGCTCGTTGCTGATGCGCAGCCGCAGCGCATCGCCACGGCTGCCGATACGCATGTCCTGGCGCACGGTCTGTGCGGCGAACTGTACGGGTGCCTCGGCGGTGCCATCCTTGCGGTCAGGTGCCGGCGAGGCGGTCCAGGCGGTGACCCAGACCGGTGCAGCCAAAGCGGCAGGCGCGGCCGCGGCGGAACAGATCGTCAATGAAAGCAGGAGCGTCCAGCGCTGCATGAGCAGGATTCCAGTCAGGAGAAGTAGGTGCCGCCGTTGACGTCCAGATTCGCACCGGTGATGAACGCCGCCGCATCCGAGGCCAGGAATACAGCAGCGTCAGCGGCTTCGTCCGGCGCACCCTGGCGGCGCAGCGGGGTGGCGCCGGCAACGGCCGTGCGCACTTCCGGCTTGGTGAACTCGTCGTGGAAGCGGGTGGCGATCATGCCGCAGCACAGTGCGTTCACCCGGATACCCTTCG
>Ga0308172_1001763_pt1 | contig 13387 bp, 9 predicted proteins | sample PhyGR2_FD_202134 | JGI IMG/M metagenome (GOLD analysis project Ga0308172, IMG submission 202134) | Phyllosphere microbial communities from UC Gill Tract Community Farm, Albany, California, United States - DLSLSG.R2 | ecosystem: Host-associated > Plants > Phyllosphere > Unclassified | place: USA...
ACGCCGCGGAGCGGGGGCACGTCGTTGTAGTCGCGGCCGCGACCCACCAGCACGTGCCGGTCGCCGATCTCGATGTTGTTCGTCGGGTCGAAGCCCTGCCAGTCGCCGGCGAACCATTCGACCCACGCGTGCGACTCCCCCGTCACCGCTTCGCCCACCTCGGCGGAGGGCTTCGGGTGCAGGTAGCCCGACACGTAGCGGGCCGGGATGCCGACCTCGCGCAGGGCCCCGATCGCGATGTGGGCGATGTCCTGACAGACGCCTTTTCGCGCCTCCCACGCGTCGACCGCCGTCGAATGCACGCCCGTGACGCCCTGCATGTAGTCGATGGCGTTGCCGATCGCCTCGGCGATCGCGTGCGCCGCGGGGCCGGGCCGGTCGTGCTGCGCGGCGATCGAGCGGGCGAGCTCCGCCACCTCGGGGTGCGGGGTCGTGCGACGGGTCTGCGTCAACTGCTCGACGGTCGTGATCGAGCGGGCGGCCTCGGAGGCCAGCTGCTCCCACGTGATGTCGGCGTGTTCGATGGGACGCGGACGCACCTCGACGAGGGAGCGCGCGGTGATCGTGAGCGCCCCGTGCGGAGACAGCACGTCGAACGCCGCCACCCGCGTGCCGAAGTAGTCGACGTACTGGTTGACCGAGGTCGACGGCTCGATGTCGAGCGACGAGCTCAGCACGAACTGGCTGTCGGTCGAGTGCGGCAGCATGCGCGCCTCGTTGTACGAGGCGACGACGTCGCCCGGGTAGACGAACCCGGTCTGGTGTTCGATGCGCAGACGTTTCATCGACGGCTCCCCGAGGTCGTCATCCGGGCAGTGGCCACGGCATCCGTCATGAGATCTCTCCGATCCAGCTCGGCTCGGCCTGCGTCGGGAAGAACCGCGAGCGGATCGCCTCCGACGCCTCCCGGGTCACCGTCTGCACGCGCTGCATGTGCTCGGGCAGCTCCGCCAGGATGTCGCTGACGGGGCGGTACTCGAGGTCGTTGCGGATCTGGCCGAGAGCCCGGAGCACCGTGTTGGAGTGACCGACGCGGTCGGCGCGCGGGTCGATGGCGCTCATGCAGTCCTCGGCACGCTGGATCGAGTAGATGATCGAGCGCGGGAAGAGCCGGTCGAGCAGGAGGAACTCCGCCGCGTTGCGGGCGCTCGGCATGCCGCGGTAGGTGCGCAGGTACGCCTCGTACGCGCCGCACGAGCGGAGGATCGTCGTCCACGACGGGCCCGAGACCTCGGTGAGCGAGCGCGTCGCCAACAGGCGCGCGGTCATGTCGGTGCGCTCGATGCTGCGCCCGAGGGTGAAGAACTGCCAGGCCTCGTCGCGGTTCGTCGAGGAGTCGACGATGCCGATCGCGAGGGCCGCGCGCTCGCGCACCCACTGGAAGAACTCGTGCACCTTGTCGGTCTGCAGGCGCCGGGGCATCCGGGCGTTCGTGGTGTTGAGGATCTCCCACAGCTCGGTCGAGACGATCTCGCGCGCGCGCCGGGCGTTCTCGCGCGCCGCGGTCAGCGAATAGGCGATGCTCGACGGGTTCATGCGGTCGACCGCGAGACGGGCGAGGACGTCGTCGCGGCGTACGGAGTCGACGTTCTCGGGCCAGGCGGAACCCATGACGCTCAACAGCGAACGGCACGCGGTGTCCTCATCGATCCACGGGTCCTCGAGCAGCAGCTGCAGGTGCACGTCGAGGATGCGGGCGGTTCCGTCGCTGCGCTCGATGTAGCGCCCGATCCAGAACAGCGATTCGGCGATGCGACTCAGCATCCGGGCACCTCCTGCGACTGCTGCTGCTGCTCGGCCTGCGGACCGTGCTGCACGGCGGCATCCTGCTGCTGTTGCTCCTGCTGCTCCTTGCCGGAGGTCGAGCCGGGCCGCGGATCGCGCGGCGACGTCGAGGGGGCGGGCTGACCGTCGTAGACGATCGGGATCGCCTCGGTCACCGCGGCCTGATCGGCGACGAGTCCCGAGACGCCGTTGCCCTGCCCGTACTCCACGTGGGAGGGGGCCGAGCCGCCGACGACCCAGGTGTCCTTCGAGCCGCCGCCCTGGCTGGAGTTCACCACCAACTGCCCCTCGGGGAGGGCGACGCGGGTGAGGCCCCCGGGCAGCACCCAGATGTCGTCGCCGTCGTTGACCGCGAAGGGGCGCAGGTCGGCGTGGCGAGGGCGCATGCCGTCTTCGACCAGGGTCGGGATGGTCGAGAGCATGACGACAGGTTGGGCGATCCACCCGCGCGGGTCTGCCAGAAGCCGCTTGCGCAGGGCGTCGAGCTCGGCGGGCGAGGCGTCGGGCCCCACGACCAGGCCCTTTCCGCCCGAACCGTCGACGGGCTTCACGACCAGCTCGGGAAGACGGTCGAGCACCTCTTCGAGAGCACCCGGGTCTTCCAGCCGCCAGGTGTCGACGTTCTTGAGGATCGGCTCCTCGGCGAGGTAGTACCGGATGAGGTCGGGAACATACGTGTAGAGCAGCTTGTCGTCGGCGACGCCGTTGCCCACCGCGTTGGCGATCGTGACGTTTCCCAGACGCGCGGCGAGCATGAGCCCGGGGGCGCCGAGCATGGAGTCGGCGCGGAACTGCAGCGGGTCGAGGAAGTCGTCGTCGACGCGGCGGTAGATGACGTCGACGCGCTGGGGGCCTCGGGTCGTGCGCATGAACACCTTGCCGCCGATGCAGAGCAGGTCGCGCCCCTCGACGAGCTCGACGCCCATGAGGCGCGCGAGCAGCGTGTGCTCGAAGTACGCCGAGTTGTAGACACCCGGGGTGAGCACGACGATGTTCGGGTCGTCGATCCCGGGCGGGGCCGAGGCGCGGAGGGCGGCGAGCAGCTTGTTCGGGTAGTCGCCGACGGGGCGGACCCGCATCGAGACGAACAGCTCGGGCAGCGTCTGCGCCATCACGCGGCGGTTCGAGATGACGTACGAGACGCCCGAGGGCACGCGCACATTGTCTTCGAGCACGCGCATCTCGCCGTGCTCGTCGCGGATCAGGTCGATGCCCGACACCTGGATGCGCACGCCGTTGGCGCTGCGGATACCCGCGGCCTGACGGTAGAAGTACTGCGACGACGAGATGAGACCCGCGGGCAGGATGCCGTCGCGTACGCAGTGCTGATTGCCGTAGGCGTCGTCGAGGAACGCCTCGAGAGCCTTGACGCGCTGCTTCACGCCGGCCTCGATGCGCGACCACTCGTCGTACGCGATGACCCGGGGCACGGCATCCAGCGGGAAAGGGCGTTCCTCGCCCGCGAAGTCGAACGTCACGCCCTGCGCGAGGTACGAGCTGGCGAGCGACTCGGTGCGCCCGCGCAGCTCTTCCTGCGTCATCTGCGCGAGCGTCTGGTACAGCTCCCGATACGCCTCGCGCGAGGGGGCGGTATCTCCGGGACTCGCCGGAACGCCGAACATCTCGTCGAACGCCGGGATGCCGGAAGCGGTCTTGCGCGGCGCCAGCGTGGAGCCGTAACCGTCGAACAGGTCACCCATGCGTCGACTCTACTCAGCGCCGTGTTGCGCACACGTTTCCCACCCGCGCGCGGCGCCGCCGCACGGCTCAGACGCCGGGGCGCAGGACCACCTTGATGCAGCCGTCCTCCTTCTTCTGGAACGTCTCGTACAGGCCCGGGGCATCTTCGAGCGGGGCGTGGTGCGTCACCAGGTCCATCACGCCGAGCGGGTCGGCGGGGTCTTCGACCAGCGGCAGCAGGTCGTCGATCCAGCGCTTGACGTTGCACTGCCCCATCCGCATGGCGATCTGCTTGTCGAACATCGTCTTCATCGGCAGCACGTCCGCCTCACCGGCGTACACGCCGCTCAACGAGACGGTGCCGCCGCGGCGCACGAGGTCGATCGAGGCGTAGACCGCGGCGAGGCGGTCGAGCCCGGCCTTGTCCATGACCTTCTGCGCGAGGGCATCGGGGAGCAGCCCCACGGCGTTCTGCGCCAGCCGGATGCCGCCGTTTCCGTGGGCCTCCATGCCCACGGCATCCACCACGGCATCCGCTCCGCGACCCTCGGTGAGATCGATCAGCTCGTCGACCACCGTGTCGGTCAGGTCGTAGGTCAGGATGCCGTGGCGCTCGGCCATCGCGCGGCGCTCGGGTTCGGGCTCGATCGCGAGCACGCGGTAGCCCAGGTGCACGCCGATACGGGCGGCAAACTGCCCCACCGGGCCGAGGCCCATGACCGCGAGCGTGCCGCCCTCGGGGACGTTCGCGTACTGCACTCCCTGCCAGGCGGTCGGCACGATGTCGCTGAGGAAGAGGTAGCGGTCGTCGGGCAGGTCGTCGCCGACGCGGATGTGGTTGTAGTCGGCCAGCGGCACGCGCAGGTACTCCGCCTGACCGCCGGGCACCTGCCCGTAGAGCTTCGTGTAGCCGAAGAGCGCCGCACCACTGCCGTACTCGCGCACCTGCGTCGTCTCGCACTGCGACTGCAGGCCGCGGCGGCACATGAAGCAGTGACCGCACGAGATGTTGAAGGGAACGACGACGCGGTCGCCGACGGCCAGGTTCGTCACGGCCGAGCCCACCTCGACGACGACGCCCATCGGCTCGTGGCCGAGCACGTCGCCTCTGTCGATGAACGGGCCGAAAAGTTCGTAGAGGTGCAGGTCGGAGCCGCAGATCGCGGTCGAGGTGATCTTCACGATCGCATCGGTCGGCTCGAGGATCTCGGGGTCGGGGACCTCCTCGACGCTCACGTTGCGCTTGCCCTGCCAGGTCAGTGCCTTCATGGTGGTGCCTCTCGTTCCGGGGGACGATCAGTCTGCGACGCGCGTGCGCGACGGCCGAGGTGGTTGACGAGCCCCCGCCCGATGCGTCAGGCGCCGGGGGCCGCCAGGGGTGGCGCATCGACCCAGGCGTGCACCCGCGCGAGGAACGCCGCGTAGCCGGCGGGTGTGCGCCCCGTGAATCGGCCGGACGTCTCGACCTCGTGCGCATCGCTCGCCCGCTCCCGCGCGCCGAGGGCCCGAGCCGCGCCGACGAGGGCCACGTCCTCGTGCTCGATGAGGTCCGGGATGCCGCCCGCCCGGGCGTACGTGCTCGCCCGCACGCCGAGGTTGGCCCCGTGGACGTTCCCGGGCGGTGCGCCCCGATGGTGCGTGGCACGCCAGTACGCGGCGTGGCGGGCGCTGAGGTCGGCGAAGTCGGGGCGGACGGTTCCGAGGACGAGGTCGACCCCGGCCTCGGCGAGGTCGAGCTGGTGCGAGATCCAGTTCGGGGGCACGACGGTGTCGGCATCGGTCATGGCGATCCACGTGTCGACCGGACTCGCGGAGAGCGCCCCGAGCGCATGAGCGACGCCGACCCGCCGCGCGGTGCCCACGCGGCGAGCGCCGATCTCGACCGCCTCGACCGGCCAGCGCCGGACCTGCGCGGCGGTGGTGTCGGTGCACGCATCGAGCACGACGACGACCGCGACATCCAGGTCGGGCGTGCGCTCCTTCGCGTGAGAGACGGCCCGGTCGACCGCTGCCAGGCAGCGCCCGATCAGGGCCTCCTCGTCGTGCGCCGGGATCACCACGGCCACCGCCCTCACGCGACGAGTCCGGACTCGGCTGCCACCGATCGCACGCCCGGGTGCGCGTACACCTCGAGCACGAAGTCCTCCTCGTCGTGCCGCACGAGGCGCACGAGGTCGCCCCGGGCGGCGAGCGCGTCGTGCACCTGGTCGCCGCTGAGCGGATACTCGGCGACCGGATGCCGCCAGTGGCAGGCGACCAGGTGACCGTCGACGCTCAGCGAGGCGGCGGCCGCCGTGAGCCCGCGATCGAGGTCGACTCCCGCCCAGTAGTACGCCACCTCCGACAGCACGACCAGGTCGAACTCGCCCTCCGGCCACGCGCTGGGAAGCGTCGCGAGGCGCAGCTCGACGTTGTCGTGCCCCGCCAGACGCGTCCGTGCGCGTTCCAGGGCCGCGGGGGCGAGATCGACGGCGAGCACCCGATCGCTCCGATCGGTCAGCTGCGCGGTCAGCGCTCCGGTCGAGCACCCCGCCTCGAGGGTCGAACGGTAGCGGCGCCGCGGGAGGGCGGAGAGGAGCACGGCGCGTTTGCGCTCCTCGTACCACCGCGAGTCGAAGCCCCAGGGGTCGTCGTGGCGGGCGTACATGTCGTCGAAGTACTCCCGGCCGACACTGGCCGCCGGGGCGGCGGGGCGCTCCGGAACGACGAAGAACTCGGCGTCGCGCTCGGCGTGCGCGCGCATTCCGGCGTGGATCATCGCCTCGTCCCCCGGTGCTCGCGACAGCGGCTCGAGCTGACTGCGGTGCGCGTCGAGGGCGCGGGTCTTGGCCTCGCGCGCGCGGGGCTCGAGCACGAGACGTTCGACGCGGTCCCACGGCACGTCGTCAGGGCCGCCCCAGTGCCAGAGCCAGATCGGGAAGGCCCGCGAGCGCACCCCGCGGGCGGCGCAGACCTGCTCGACGATCTCGCCGACGACCCGGTGGTCGCGGTGCCCGTCTCCCCGCCACGGCGACAGCACCAGCACGCGCCGACCGGCCGCGGCGTCGAGCGTTTCGCGCAGCGCCGCGGAGACGGCATCCCGATACTCCTCCGTCCCGCCGTCCGGCAGGCCGAGGAAGATCGGTTCACCGACCAGCCCCACGATGCGCGCCGCATCGTAGAGCTCGCGGCGGCGCATCAGCGCGAGGGTCGCGGGCCCGTGGGTGGGCGAATCGGGGTGAGAGCCCTCGCCGTCGGTCACGACGAGAAGATCGACCGGGATGCCGCGGGCCGCCGCGGTCGCGAGCAGACCCGCGGCTCCGAGGCTCTCGTCGTCGGGGTGCGCGGCCACCACGATCAGATGGTCGACGTCGAGATCGAGCGGGGGCAGGTCTCGGCGAAGAGCCTCGACCCAGACGCTCTCGTCGGTGCCGGGATCGCGATGGTCGAAGCTCACCACGCGACCGCTCCCGTCGCGACCTCGGCGCCGATCCGCGCGACGTCGCGCTCGCCGTGGTGCTGACGCAGGTAGACCTGCAGGTCGGCGACGCGCCGCGCGTGCGCCTCGTCGGCGACGAGCGGCAACGGTCCCAGCGCGTGCGCGGCCTGGACGAGGGTCGTCTCGACGGCGTCGGCGACCACGGTGCGCGCGCGGGCGGCACGCAGACCGGCGGATGCCGCACCCCCGGCCTCGAAGACCGCCGCCGTCTCGCGCAAGACGGTGCGGGCGGCCCAGAGCGCCGTATCGGCACGACCGAGATGCACGCGGGAGAGCTGGTCGGCGCGGTCGACGGCTGCGGCCGCGCGCAACGCGTCACGCAGCGGCAGGGCCCCGCCCCACCAGCACGCCGCGACCCCCACCCCGCCGTGCGCGAAGCCGGGCCGACGCAGGTACCAGCCGGGCTCCCCCACGGGGACGGCGACCGCTTCGTCGAGGTCGATCGGCGCGCTGACGACCCGGTCGAGTCCGCGGGCGTGCCAGGGGCCGGTCCGCGCGGTGACGCCCGGGGCGCGCAGGTCGAGGGCGAAGAGCTGTCGCCGTTCGTCGTCGACCCACGCGGTCACGAGCGCGCGATCGAGGTGGGCGGCGAGCGAGCACCACGGCTTGGTCCCGTGCAGTGTCCAGGTACCGGCGGAGCGTCGCGCCTCCAGGCGCGTGCCGGGCCCCTCCGCCGCGAAGACCCCCCACGACCCGCCGGGCTCGAGGTCGACGTCGATCCCCTCGCGGGCGGCCTCGTCGAGGATCGCGAGGGCGTCGAGGTGCGGCTCGAGCACGCGGGCGGCGGCCACGTCGCGCGCCGAGACCGAGGCCAGCAGCTCCCAGGTCGCGCCGAGAGAGCGCGGCGAGGTGACGGTCGTCGCCCAGGCCAGGGTCGCGGCGATGCCGCGGCCGGGCACGTCGACGGCATCCATGCCCGCCAGCGCCTCGCGGACATCGTCGAGGTCGGGGGCGTCGTCGGACAGGAGAGGAGGGGATGCCGAATGGTCGCGGTACTTCACCGCGTCAGTGTGGGGATCGCGGAGACTTTCGGATAGAAGCTTGACACCGCCCTCCGTCTGCGACCCCGTGCGGCGACGGGTGCCGGTTGCCTGTGAATATCGCACGCGCGGCGCCCGGGTGCCCGGGGCTCCCTAGGCTCCCTTCGTGACCCCCGCATCTTCCCGCCGCCGTGATCTCGCGGCGATCGTCGCCTCGATCGCCGCCACCGTGTTCGGCGCCGGCCTCGGCGAGCTCGCCGCGGCGGTCGTCTCGCCCACCGCGAGCCCGTTCGCCGTCATCGGCGGGGGCATGATCGACCTCGCCCCGGCCTGGGCGAAAGACTTGGCCATCGACCTGTTCGGCACGGGCGACAAGGCGGCCCTGCTCGTGGGGATCGCGGTACTGCTGCTGATCGTCGCCGGGGTCGCCGGAGTTCTCGAACGGCGCAAGGCCCCGTGGGGGCGGGTCGTCCTCGTGGCGCTCGGCGTGATCGGCGCGATCGTCTCGATGACGCGGGCGGATGCCGGGACACTGTCGCCCCTCCCGTCGCTGGTCGCGGGAGCCGCCGCCGCCCTGGTGGCCGGGCTGCTGGTCGCCCGGCTCCGGCGACGGTCGACGAAGGCCCCGACCGACGACGGCGTCTCGCGGCGCAGCGTCCTCGCGCTGTCGGGGGTGGCCGTCATGGCCGGCGCCCTCGCCGCCGTCGGATCCGTCGCGGTGAGCGGGGGCGCGCGCGCCGTCAGCGCGGTGCGCTCCGCCCTGCGCCTGCCCTCGCCCGCGACGACCACGCCCGTCCCGGCCGGAGCCGACCTCGGCATCGACGGGCTCGGGCCGATCATCACCGCCTCGTCGGACTTCTACCGCATCGACACCGCCCTCGTCGTTCCGCAGGTGGACCCCGCGACCTGGACCCTGCGCGTGCACGGCATGGTCGAGCAAGAGGTCGTGCTGCGGTGGGACGACCTCGTCGCTCTCCCCCAGAAAGAGACCGTCGCGACCCTCGCGTGCGTGTCGAACGAGGTGGGCGGGTCTCTCATCGGCAACGCCCGCTGGCTCGGCGTTCCCCTTCGCGACATCCTCGAGCGGGCGAAGCCGACGGCCGAGGCCGACATGGTGCTCTCGCACTCGGTCGACGGGTTCACGGCATCCACTCCGCTCGAAGCCCTCACCGACGGCCGAGACGCCCTGCTGGCCATCGGCATGAACGGCGAACCCCTGCCGATCGAGCACGGCTTCCCCGTGCGGATGGTCGTGCCGGGCCTGTACGGGTACGTTTCGGCGACGAAGTGGGTGAGCGAGCTCGAGGTCACCCGCTACGACCGGGCCGAGGGGTACTGGACCTCGCGCGGCTGGTCGGAACGCGGACCCGTCAAGCTGCAGTCGCGCATCGACGTGCCCCGGTCGGGCGCTCGAGTGGGTGCGGGCGACACCGTCATCGCGGGCGTGGCCTGGCAGACGCACGTGGGCGTCTCGGGCGTCGAGGTGCAGATCGACGACGGCCCGTGGCAGGCGGCGACCCTGGCGACCGCGATCTCGGCCGACACCTGGGTGCAGTGGAGCCTGCCGTGGAACGCCACGAGCGGATCGCACACGATCCGGTGCCGGGCGATCTCGGCCGACGGTCAGACGCAGACGAGCGACGTGGCCGCCCCCGCCCCCGACGGCGCGACAGGCTGGGACGAACGCACGGTCTCGGTGGCCTGAGCGCGCTCAGAGGCGCGACGCCCGTCCGCGGCGCGACGGCCCGTGTCCCACTTCGTGCAGAAGATCCGCACGGGGTCCGCACGAAGTGGGACACGCACGCCTCGGCGCGGGCGCGGGCGCGGGGCCGTCCGGCGCTCAGGCCGACAGCACGTGCCGAACCTGCTCGACGGCCCAGTCCAGCTCGGTCGCGCGGATGGTCAGCGGCGGCGCGATGCGGATCGTCTGACCGTGCGTGTCCTTCACGAGCACGCCACGCGTCAGCAGCTTCTCGGCCACCTCGCGCCCGGTGCCGTACGCGGGGTCGATGTCGACGCCCGCCCACAGGCCCGCGATGCGAACGGTCGTGACGCCGTTTCCGACCAGCGATTGCAGCGACGCCTCGAGGTGCGCCCCCAGCGCCTTCGCGCGGGTCTGGAATTCTCCGGATGCCAGCATCTCGACGACCCGCAGGCCCACGGCCGCGGCCAGCGGGTTGCCGCCGAAGGTCGAGCCGTGCTCGCCGGCGCGGATGACGCCGAGCACGTCCTCGTTCGCGACCACGGCCGACAGGGGCAGGATGCCGCCGCCGAGCGCCTTCCCGAGCAGATAGACGTCGGGCACGACGCCCTCGCGATCGCACGCGAACGTCTCGCCCACTCGTCCCAGACCCGACTGGATCTCATCGGCGATGAAGAGCACGTTGTTCTCGGTGCAGATCTCGCGGACCCGCTGCAGGAAGCCCTCGGGCGGGAGCACCACACCGGCCTCGCCCTGGATGGGCTCGAGCAGCACGGCCGCGGTGTTCTCGTCGATCGCGGCGGCGATGGCATCCGCGTCGCCGTAGGGCACGTGCACGAAGCCCGGCGCATAGGGACCGAAGTCGTCGTGCGCCGTGGGGTCGTCGCTGAAGCCGACGATCGTGGTGGTGCGGCCGTGGAAGTTGCCGTTCGCGACGATGATCGTCGCGGCGTCTGCAGCGATGCCCTTGGTGCGGTAGCCCCAGGCGCGCGCGAGCTTGATCCCGGTCTCGACGGCCTCGGCGCCGGTGTTCATCGGCAGCACGAGATCTTTGCCGCAGAGCTGCGCGAGCGCGGCGGCGAAGGGACCGAGACGGTCGTTGTGGTACGCGCGACTGGTGAGAGTCAGGCGCTCGAGCTGCTCTCGGGCGGCGGCGAGGATCGCCGGGTGTCCGTGGCCGAAGTTGAGCGCCGAGTATGCCGACAGCAGATCGAGGTACCGCTTGCCCTCGATGTCGGTGACCCAGACGCCCTCGGCGCGCGAGACCACGACGGGCAGCGGGTGGTAGTTGTGGGCGAGGTGCGCGCCCTCTTCGGCGATCAGACGAGCGCCGAGGTTGTCGACGGTGGTGCTCATCGCGAACCGCCGCGCAGCTCCAGCGTGCAGCACTTGATGCCGCCGCCGCCGAGCAGCAGCTCGGAGAGATCGACCTTCACGGGGGTGTATCCGCGCTCGCGCAGCTGCGCCTCGAAGCCCACGGCACGGGGGGAGATGATGACGTTCTTGCCGTCGCTGGCGGAGTTCAGCCCGAACACCGCACCGTCGCTGTCGGACACGCGGATGGCATCCGGGTAGCGCTCGCGCAGGATCGCCTGGCTCCGATCGTCGAACGCGTTGGGGAGGTAGGCGATGTTCGCCTTCTCGACGCCGCCGGGGCCCTCCACGGGATCGAGCACGGCGATCGCGGTGTCGAGGTGGTAGAACCGCGGGTCGGTCAGCGTCAGCGACACGACCTCGCGCGAGAAGACCTCGCCCACCTCGCGGTGGCTGTCGCCGGTGGAACGGAACCCCGTGCCGGCGAGGATCGTGTCGCCCACGAGCAGGAAGTCGCCCTCGCCCTCATTGACCTCGACCGGCTCGGCGACCTCGAAGCCGTTCGCGGCGAACCAGTCGATGAACGCGGGGGCCTCGGCCGCGCGCTCACGGAAGCGGAACTTGGGACCGTACGCGACCCCGTCGATCACGAAGCCGCCGTTGGCCGTGTAGACCATGTCGGGCAGTCCCTCGAGCGGGTCGATCAGCTCGATCTCGTGCCCGAGCTGCGTGTAGGTGTCGTAGAGCGACTGCCACTGGCGCACGGCGAGGTTCGTGTCGGTGGGCCGCGAGGGCTCCATCCACGGGTTGATGCTGTAGCTCACCGTGAAGTGCTCGGGGCGGCACATGAGGTACCGACGGTGCTGCTGCACGCGCTCGGCGGGCGTGACCTCGGCGGGGGTGGCGACGGGGGTAGCGGACATCTCTGCTCCTCGGAGGAAAGGTGCGGCGGACGCTGTCCTGGGGCTCGGTGGCCCTTCGAACCCGCGCGGCACCCATCAGCTGCATGGGGCGCCGTGCGGGGAAAGGTCGGTCCGAGCACGCCGGTGTCATTCTCGCACGCGTGTGCGCGCGGAGGCGAGCGGCGCGACGCGGCGGTCCGCCCTGCCGCCGGTGGTCCCGCGAGAAAGACCGGGCGTCGCGCCTTGCGCGCGCGAAGAGGGTCGTCCCGCGAGACCCGCGTCCCTCAGCCCGTGCGCCGCAGCGACAGCGCGATCCACGCGACGGGCGGGAGGGACACCGACAGGATGCCGTTCACCAGGCGCGTCTCGACCGCCCGCGGCCGCACCCGCTCGGGCTCGTCGAGGGTGTTCGCGGCACCGGGGTCGTCGTCGTGGAGGAGGTGGGTCTCGACGACCTCCACCTCGCCGAGGGCGCTGACGTCGATGTCGACGGCGACGGGGTGTTCGAGCCCCCTGTGGACGACGAAGACCGCGGCGGTTCCGGCCTCGTCGTCGACGGTGGCCACGGCATCCACCGCGGGAACCGTCCCGTAGCGGGCGGTGTCGAGCGTCGGGGCCTCGAGGGGCAGTCGCACCGCTCGCCCTCGAGCCAGGCGCGAGCAGATCGCGAAGGGGAAGAAGGTCGTCTGGCGCCAGGCGGGGCCGCCGGGCTCGGTCATGATCGGCGCGATGACGTTCACGAGTTGAGCGAGAGACGCCGACGCCACCCTGTCGGCATGCTTGAGAAGCGAAATGAGCAGACTGCCGAAGACCACGGCATCCAGGACGGAGTACACGTCTTCGAGCAGGCGCGGGGCGACCGGCCAGTCGTCGATGGCGGTGGGTTTCACGGCATCCACGCGGTCGATGTACCAGACGTTCCACTCGTCGAACGAGATGCCGATGCGCTTCGTGCTGCCGCGCGCCGCGCCGACGTGGTCGGCGGTGGCGACGACCGCCTCGATGAAGCGATCCATGTCGACGGCGGAGGCGAGGAAGGATTCCGCGTCGCCGTCGTGCTCCTGGTAGTAGGCGTGGCACGAGATCATGTCGACGTCGTCGTAGGTGTGCTCGAGCACCACCCGCTCCCACTCGCCGAAGGTGGGCATCTGCGCACCCGACGAGCCGCACACGACGAGCTCGATCGTGGGGTCGAGCTGGCGCATGCCCTTCGCCGTGCGAGAGGCGAGCTTTCCGTAGTCGTCGGCGGAGCGGTGGCCGAGCTGCCACGGGCCGTCCATCTCGTTGCCGAGGCACCACACGCGCACGTCGAACGGTGCGGCGCGGCCGTTGTCGATGCGCTGCTGCGACAACGCCGACCCACCCGGGACGTTGGCGTACTCGAGCAGGTCGATCGCCTCGAGCGTGCCGCGCGTGCCGAGATTGACCGCGAGCATGAGGTCGCTGCCGACGGCCTCGAGCCAGTCCGAGAACTCGTGCAGGCCGACCTCGTTCGTCTCGGTCGAGTGCCACGCGAGGTCGAGGCGACGAGGCCGCTCGGCGCGGG
>Ga0308172_1001770_pt1 | contig 13339 bp, 9 predicted proteins | sample PhyGR2_FD_202134 | JGI IMG/M metagenome (GOLD analysis project Ga0308172, IMG submission 202134) | Phyllosphere microbial communities from UC Gill Tract Community Farm, Albany, California, United States - DLSLSG.R2 | ecosystem: Host-associated > Plants > Phyllosphere > Unclassified | place: USA...
GCCGCCGCTGGTGCCGCAGTCGATGTAGCTGACCTCTTCGCCCTTGAGCTGTTCGGCGCGGCGCATCGAGTCCTTGTAGTACGAGTTGCCGCCATCGATCACCACATCGCCCTCGGAGAGGTGCGGGGCCAGCGCGGCCAGGGTCTGGTCGACCACGCCGGCGGGCACCATCAGCCACACCACGCGCGGCACCGGCAGCGCAGCAAGCGTATCGGCGATCGAGGCGCTGACCTCAAAACCACGCGCGGCCGCCGCGGTGCGTGCGGCCTCACCGGGATCGACCCCGATCACGCGATGACCGCCGCGGTGCAGGCGCTCGGCCATGTTGGCTCCCATACGGCCCAGTCCAATCATTGCAATATCCATGACTCACCTTTGCTCAGCTTGCGAATACGGTTGTGTAACGGGAGAGACCGGCGCGGCCGCGCACTGCTGCAGCTGTGCGTCGATCCAGCGCCGGTACAACGTGGTGTGCAGATTGTGCAGCCCCAGCTCGATCGCGAACGGCGTACGCGGATTGCGGTCGAGCAGGCGCGCGATGTGATATCCGATAGGACGTATACCGCGTGGATGCACGTAAATCAGGAACCCCTGGTAGAACGGATCGTCCAGCAATGCGTCAAGTTCCTTCAGCAGCGGCTCCTGCGCGTCCGGCACTTCGCGCCGCCAGATCGGATCACGCTCGATCAGCAGGCGCTCGAAACGGCGCGGGCCTGGGCCCGGCATGCGCTGGGCCAATGACCAGATGCGCCGGTTGATCCGGTCGTAGTGCGCGAAGCCATCGTGCTCGCGCAGCGCGCGCGCCGCCGCATCACTGACATCGACCACCACGAAGTTCTCGGCCTGGTTGTTGACGTCGTCCAGATACGCGCGCTCGAACACGTGTTCGATGAAGCCGGGAGCACCGACGAAGGCCTGTCGCCCGCGCTGGGCGGTCTTCGTTGCCTTCCCATCGGCGAGGAACTCGCCGGCATGCCGGCCGAGCAGGATGCTGTCGGTCTCGTGCAGGGTCAGGAAGCTGCCGATGGACAGCTCTTGGGCCGAGAACGCGCGATCGAACGCGGCATCGCCGTACAGCTCGCGCTGGGTCGCCAGCTGCGCGAGCTGGCGGCCGACGCCGCACTCGGCACGCACGCGGCCGTCGTAGAAGGTCTGGAGCGCCGCACTGTTGGCCCCGGCCGGCTGATAGCCGCGGCCGAAGCTGCGGAAGCGCTCCCAGCCCTTGGCCTGCGCGCCGCCGACGCCGAAGCCGATCCAGCCCAGCTGCAACGCCGAGAAGCGGAAGCCGTCGTTGTCCTGCAGGGCGGTGGTGGCACGGCGGGTGGCGGCGCCGAGCTTGAACGCGTAGGCGCAGACCGTGGCCGGATCATCGAACAACGTGGGCAGCCAGGCCTGCCGCTGCGCCTCCGACCATTGACGCGGTAGCTGCACGCGCAGGTCGCCGGCCGCCTGCGCCTGGCGCAGGTCGGCGCGCTCGCAGACCGGCCCGCCGTGCACCTTGGGGGCGTCGAGGTCGGCTGCAGCGATCTGCCAGCCGAGCTCCTCCAATACGCCCTGCGCGCAGGACGACGCGCTCCACGCGCGGCCCGCAGGGATCAGCCCCAGCAGTGCCGCAAGCACATGACGGCGCCAGTGCCGCGATCTTGTTGTCATGACGACCTGCCGCATCGCAGCCCGCTCAGTGGAGAGGGGCCGGAGTATTGCTCACCACCTTGATCCACGTCGGCTCTATGGCTGGCGCCGGCAAATAACGCTGCAAACGCTCGAATAAGCGTGGGTAGAACGCGGGGATTTGGTCAGCGTCATCAGCAGCGCGGCTACCGCAGCCGATGACATGCCTACCAGCATGTCCATCGACAGTGCGCGTTACGGCCACCTGGGTACTCCAACGCGGGAATCGTGCGCTGATAGTAGCTGTTTTCCGTAAGCACCGCGTTTCCACCGCCGAGACCGGCACATTGGCCGCCCCTCGGCGGCGGTGAGAGGATCATCCTACGCGAAAGTGCTTAAGCCTCCGGACACACATCATGATCAACTAGCACAAGTTAATAATGCCAACACTTACCAACTGAACCCCGCACCGGCTGCAAGACTTTTATCATCACCACTGAAGGCGCCACCTAATGAAACGCTCGCGTTGTTACCCTGTCCCACGATGCGCTGATATCCCACCGCTAATGCTTCGCGCCCATTCTGCGCCCCCAAGCCCACGCCCATGCGATTACGTCCCTGCAGCCCCGCAGTATTCATCGCCATTCCAGCATAGGCTGCGCTGACTGCGGCCATTCTATCCATCCGCCTATCAACGCCGCGCAGGCGGTTGTCGGTGTAATCACGAGCCTCTTGGAACCGATCGTCCAACTGCTGCAGATTCACTGCGTCTGTTGGACGCGTACCCGCGGCAACACTACTAACGATGCGTTCATTACCTGACGAACCAACGGCAACTTCATTATCCCGATCTGCGACCGAGCCATTGCCAAGTGCCATAGAGTTTGAGCCACTTGCAGAGGCGCCCTGACCGACCGCCGCAGAGCCATTCCCCGTTGCCGATGCGCCGCTGCCGATGGCCAATGAGTCGTTTCCGGTAGCACTGCCCCCGGGAGTGGCGAACGAGTTATCGCCGGTTGCGGCAGCGCCCGGTCCAATCCCTACTGACCCCGTTGCTTCGTTGTAATTGATGAACGCGGCATCCCCACCGCCACCACCACCGCCGCAGCTGTTACATATCGTGCCATCGGCAATACTTTGTTCGACATCTCCCACGCGACCTCCCATTTGATTCAATTGGTCTTGTAGATTATTATTGACTTCAAATAATTGACCACCATTGATGGATTCCAGGCTACCCGCCCCTATCCGGCCGTTGGCAACGTTGGTCAATGTTCTTGCGCCAGCTGTCCCCGCGAAGTCAACTACCAGCCCGGCCTGTGCAGCAGCGACTTTGACCGTACCGGTGGGTTGGTCATACGTCACGATTCCCAACGTTCCGTCGGCGAGACTGCTAACGGCGGTATTCAGAGTGTTGATTTCGCCTTCATTGATGGTGATTCGATCACCTTGCTCAGTCAGGGTTCCGTCCACCGCTGCGACTGCCTCACCCACGCTGCCGTAGTTTGATCCGCCTACGCTATAAGAGGGTGAGGACAGGGTTCCATCCGCATTTACTGCCGAGCCTCCCCCCAGAGCACTGGCAATGCTTTGTGCAGTGCCAGTAAGTTGGCGAACGTTGACGGCATCCTGATCAGCAACGCCGTTAGCGACATTTCCCAATACCGTCCCACCGGTTCCACCCAAAGTGGCCCGACCTAGGCTGATATCGTCATACGTAACGACGGTGAGGATGTCGCCACTGACGGGATCGAGCGCCCCGGCTGCCCTGAGTTGTGCAATGCTGACAGCGTCTGTATCAACCACGCCATTACCGATACCCGACAAAACACGGGTACCGTCACCACCGCGAAAGTCCACTACACCACCGCCCTGCACTTCTGCAACCTTCACCGTTCCGGTCGTTTGATCGAAGGTAACAATACCTTCAGCCCCAGATACCAGATTGGTCACCTGCTGGGTTAAGTTGGTAACGTCTCCTTCATTAGTGGTAACCCTGCCATCCAGCGCCATGATATCTCCCTCGGCAGTGGTCAGTCGCTCATTGGTCGCAAACAACTGTGAACCGTTGATCGCCTCAAAGCTGTCCGCTGCCAAGACACCCGCGGAGACACCGGTCAGCGTACGATTGCCTTCTACACCAGCAAAACTCACTGTGCTTCCGCCCTGCGCCATCGCGACGTTCACCGTTCCGGATGGTTCATCGAAGGTAACAATACCTTCAGCCCCAGATGCCAGATTGGTTACCTGCTGAGTTAAATTGGTAACGTCTCCTTTATTAGAGGTGACGCGGTCATCCAGATTACTAAGTGCCGAGCCAATGTTGGTCACTGTGGTTCCGCCAATTGTATAACTTGGACTGCTTACTGCGCCGCTAGTTGGGTCAATGGACGCCCCACCACCCAATGCGGTGACGACCGGCGTCAGTTGGCTGACGTTCACCGCGTCAGTCCCCTGTACACCGGCCGCCATGTTAACGATCTGGCGTTGTTGTGTTGCAGTACCAATGGAGACGGTGTATCCGCGGTCGGCCACCGCCCCTTTGCCGAGCGCCACGCTCCCGGCGGCCCGCGCTTGAGCGGTGTTCCCCAATGCAACCCCATCAGCCACATTGGACAGCGCGGCACGACCTACGGCAACCGAGTTGCTTGCGTTCGCACTTGCCGACACGCCCACGGCAACAGACTCCGAGCCAGTGCGGCTGAGCGTACCCACCGAAACGGCGTTATACCCGGCGACAGTGTTACCTCCAATGGCAACGGCAGACGTGTTATTCGCGTTGGCATTCGCGCCCAGCGCCACAGCACTATCAGCTGAAACCGCCGCGACATCTGCTGCGTAGGTCCCGGTCTTAATCTTCAGATACTTATCATCTACCGCCGCCATTATTCCGACGTCACCCCGCCCCACAACTCGACTGCGTCCCAGCGCGGCCTCACTTTCACAGCGACGGCCGTCGGATGAGAATCGCTGTCCGAATGGGCAGTCAACAAGCGATCCCGCCTCCGCCGCCGCCGGGCCTGCTACCCCCAGACTGGATGCCACCCCGATGCCCAATGCCCTCAGCTTGAGACTGCTGGGTATGCTCAACTTTCTTTCCGACAAACTGTGGGGTGTACGCCTGTCCCGCGCCAGCAACTTGGTGGAAGCCTTGTCGGCGACTTTGATTGGTTTTTCAGTCTCTCTGCCGAAATGACGGGCGGCAACAATGATAAGCCGGGCCAATAAGCCCGGGCCAATCTCCGTCATCGTATATTTTTTATCGGTCAACATCCGGCACCTCGTAGAGTTAGGACGAATGTGAATTCGTCTGGGAATTCGTCGCGCCACTGCCTGCACGACACTCCATTGCTACCACGCTGGATATGACGACCGAGTCATTGTCGTAGCTGTCCGCCTTCACAACACCTCGACAGGCCGCTGCCGGGCTTGATGCCCTGGCTTCTAAATACTCGTTCTGCTGCTATTTCCGCGCAGATATGACGTACAACCTTAATAGCATCAACGCTGCGCGCAAGAAGCCATTTGCGCCATCAATGGGTCGTATGGGGTGGTTTATTGCCCTCCCACAATGAGCCGCGCGTCACACTTTTTAACGCTTAAAACGCTTTGTACAACTCCAACGAAATTGTGCGGTAGTGCCGGCCGTCAGCAACATCATGGACAAGGCCGGCCCACGTTGAAGGCACCTCAATGCAACTGACATTTGGTGGCGCCCGAGGCCTGAGCAAGCGCAAGTAGACCCGGCGAGAAATGTTCCTTTGAATCGCCCCGACTTCCGTGGAGGCCAGTTGGTTTAAGTCAGGTGTTATTCCCCGCAGGTTAGCTGAAGCCAGAAGTGGAATCTTCTCGTTGCCTAAACCCGAGGCGATCCCATGAAGAAGTCACGATTCACCGACAGTCAGATCATTGCCGTACTCAAGCAGGCCGAGGCCGGCACGCCTGTCCGTGACCTTTGCCGGCAGCATGACATCAGCTCAGCGACGTTCTAAAAGTGGCGCAGCAAGTTCGGCGGCATGGATGCGACCATGGTGTACGAGCTCAAAGAGCTTCAGGACGAGAACCGACGGCTGAAGAAGATGTATGCCGAAAAGCCCAGTGCCCAATGCTGAAGTGGTCTACGACCTCTTCCACGTGGTGGCCAAGTACGGGCGCGAAGTCATTGATCGGGTGCGGGTGGACGAGGCCAATCGTCTGCGCACCGACAAGCCCGCGCGGCGGGTGGTGAAGACCTCGCGCTGGCTGCTGCTGCGCAACCGGCACAACGTCCCGGCCGAGCATCGTTCACCGTCCCGAGGAGGTGGAGCAGCGCCTGGTTCCAGGACACTGGGAAGGCGACCTGATCAAAGGGGCATTCAATCGATCTTGCGTGGGCACGCTGGTGGAACGGAAGACGCGCTTCGTGGTGCTGTGCAAGATGGATAGATGCACCGCTCAAGATGCACTGGAAGGCTTCACGCGACAGATGAAGAAGCTTCCTCATTTCCTGTTGGGAAGCTTGACCTACGATCGCGGTACGGAGATGACGTGCTATCCAGAGCTGATGAAGCGTTTGAACATTGATCTGTGGTTCGCCGATCCGCACGCGCCCTGGCAGCGCGGTAGCAACGAAAATACCAATGGTCTGCTGCGCCAGTTCATGCCCAAGGGCGCGGACCTGTCCAAAGCAAGTCAGGAATACCTCAACAACGTTGCCGACCTGATGAACGCCCGCCCGCGCCAGACCCTTGGCTGGAAGACGCCCAATCAAGCATTGGAAGAGGAATTCGCTCAGTTCAACTCACGTGTTGCGCTTGCAAGTTGAGAACGCCAAGCCCTGCGGACCACTTATCTGCTCAAAGACGACCTGAAGCAGCTGCGGCGCTACCGAAGCCAGAGCTGGGCGGAAAAGGCCTGGCGGTCATGGAAGCATCGTGCCCTGCGAAGCGGGCTGGAGCCGCTGCGCATCTTTGTCCGCTGTCTGCAGCCGTATCTCCCGGGCATCCTGGCCCACTGCCGGTGGCCTCTCGGGACGAACCTGGTGGAAGGCATCAATAACAAGATCAAGGTCATCAAGCGCGTCGCCTACGGATACCGAGACGATGCGTACTTCTTCCTGAAAATCCGGGCGGCCTTCCCCGGAGTTGAGTGAACAACCAAAAAAATGGGGGATCACCGCTACGCCACTGTCGCCGTCGATCCGAGCAGTCGCCAAGTGTTCTGGATCGGCAACGGCCGCTCACGGGACACCGCAGCGGCCTTCTTCAAGCAGCTTCCCGCCGGTGTTGCCGAGTAAATTCGGGCCGTGGCCATCGACATGACGACCGCCTATGAATTGGAGAGTCAGGCCTACTGCCCCAACGCTGAGATCGTCTTCGACTTGTTTCATGTAATGGCCAAGTACGGCCGCGAAGTGATCGACCGCATTCGTGTCGAGCAGGCCAACAAGCTGGGGCATGACAAGCCGGCCCGCCGGGTATTCAAGTCCAGTCGCTGGCTGCTACTACGTAACCCGAAGAACCTTGATGGGCGTCAGACGGTGCAGCTGAGCGAGCTGCTGGAAGCCAACCCACCCCTGCCCACCGCCTATTTCATGCGCGATGAGCTCAAGCGGCTGTGGTTCCGCCGGCGCCCCGGCAGGGCCTGGCAGGCATGGGGTCACTGGCTCGAACAAGCCCAGGGCAGTGGATCTCCGCCCCTACCCTGTTCGCGCTCCGCGTCAAGGCTTATCTGCACGTGATCCTAGCTCGCTGCCGACACCCGCTCAACACCAGCATCGTCGAGGGCATCAACAACACCATCAAGCTCATTAAGCGCCACGCCCACGGCTACCGGGATCAGGAGTACTTCTTCCTGAAAATCCGCGCAGCCTTCCCCGGCATTCAGCGATGAACCGAATTTTTTGCGTCGCGTGAGCGATCTCCGTCAGAAGGCCAGCTATATCAGTAGTTCGAACGCACAAAGCGATCACCGCAAAACACCGCGAACTGGTTCATTTGCCCACTTCCATCCGTAACAGGTCCGCATCCATTTGGCGGTGATGTTGCGCGCCCGCAGCCAGATCAGCTCCGCGGCAGCGCCGTCTGTAGGGAAGTGGCCGATACATCAATAAAACCTTGCGCCGACAATCGATCGATCAGTTCCTAGAGGGTATAACTGGGCCCCGGGTATATTTTATGCCGCGCGGCGAACACGATGGCGGCAACTTCGTTGTTATCGGCCATCATCATTTGCACGCCGGTGTAGTCAGCAGCATCGAAGTCCACACACCCCTTTTCTCCGTTTTCATCCACATAGTGCAATCGCGTTTCTGTGAACCAGTAGGTGTACGCCAGAGAGCTTGGCTGGAGAAGGGGCGTCCTCTCCCGCCCGCCACTACCATCGGAAAACAGTTGGAAATTGTCCAAGCGCCCGTTATCCCTCCCTTGGTGTTCATCTTGTTCGTACGACTGCCGTGGCTCAAATGAAAGTTCGGTCATGCCGTAATTCTCCAGGATGGCAACGATCTCCTCAAACGCATAATGCTTTCCCGCCATCAGTCCGTGCTCTCGCATGAACTGGGCTTCTTGCCCTTGGGAAGGCCGCAGCTGCATGGGCCGATCCGGCTGACCAGACAGGCCAAACCGAAGCATGCCCTGCTGCCGCTGGTTGTCAACGAAGATGACCTGATCTTCAACGATGGCAAAACATGTCGAGAACAACGTCCCATGCCTCCTGCCATCGGGCATGTCAAGAGCTATGTCAACCGGCGAAAAGAAGTTGAGCGCGTTGTCGAATGAGGTGCTGCTCCGGGAGGTCGCTCCTCCGCGAGCAGCAGCGTCACCAATAAACAGGTTCAATGCCTCGGTGGTAGGGACATCGGGCGGACGGGAAAGTGGAACAACATTCGCATCCGGGCGAAACCGGCACCCTGAGATTCGTTCCACGCCTGCCACAAAGTCATCGAGCCTGTCGCTGGAGAACGCGAAGCCGATTTCACGGTCGGAAACTCTGAAATTTCCTTGCTCATGCTGCACTTCCAGAAATCCCGCTTTCATCACCGGTTCCGGTCCATCGCGATGGATGAAATAGGTCAGGAACATACGCTGCCGCCCGTCCAATTGCGTGTACCGCACGATCTTAAAGCTGTTACGTGGCAAGATTCTATCGCCACTGATTCTGTGCTGATCGAGACTATGCTCAGGTAGCAGGGAGATGGTAAGCATCGCAAGAACCTGCCCGTCACCCAAGGGCATTTTTCTCCGCGGCGCACGGCGTTGCATCTGCCCCATACCTCTGTATTTTCGTATCCCTCGTATCGGGCGCACGCCTGCCAGATCCTCGCGGATGCTAACGGAAACGATCAGGTCCGGGGCGCTGACGCGCCCTTCGCCCATCTTTGCGAGGGCCGCCTCAAACACGGGCACGGCGGGCCCATGTACACAAAAACGGATAGGCTCCGACGCAAAGCGTGCTTTATGCATCTGTCGCGACGCAATACGCGTCGCGCTGAAACCTATACATTGGGCCGTGGGGAGGAGCGCCCGGGGCGCACCTAGCGCTGGCCCCGACGTGACGCTCTCCTTGTTCGTCGGCTCCTGCTGGCTCCCTGGCATTGCCACGGCACCACTCTCGTTAAGCAGGGCCGCCCCGAGATCGTCAACGGCACTGTCAGCAACCACAGGGGCATCATGGTCGCCTCCTGCCCCCCTTGCGTGCCCTTTAGTGTTGGCCACGCCACTTTGGTGGGTACGCGGGGCGGAAATACCCTCTTTGTTTCCTTCATCGTGCCCTTTGCCATGCGCCCTATGTTTGCCGACCGTGGCGCCCGATGCCGCCCCCGCTGCCTGCTGTCGACCACGGGTGCGCGTGCTGTCCAACCCGCCGCGCTCACGTTTCACCTGAAAACCCTTGGTCGACTTTTTTTGCCCTCCCAGTGGACTCCCACCCGATAGGGGCGGGCGAGCAGGCTTGCGAAGCCGTGACTTGGCTGCCCCGTGTGCAGAAGGGAACCAGCCACCTAAGGCGGATTCGGGTCTACTCCCCGCTGCCCTATCCCACATCCTGTCTGCCGCGCAGGGGAACGTTTTGTCAATGCTGTCCCTGACGGCATCGGTGGCAACCGAATTCAGCGAAGTCAAGGCGCTGGAAAAGGGTGACCGGTCGTGGAGGTCGTGTGCAGCGATCCTGCGCGCTACGGCCTCGGGTGGACTCCCCGTAGCTTGCGTCGATCCCGCCGTCTCCTTCAGCAGTCCCTCAAGACGCGGCAGGACACTGCCTGCATACAACAGCACCGCACACGTATTAACCACACTGCTCACATTCAGGGCCTGAGCACGCGCGCCGAATTCCAACCGACAACGAGCTGCGTGAGAGGGGCCATCCAGTCCCTTCTTACGCATTTGATACCGTCCTAGTAGATGGCACACGGTGGCGGAGTCAACCTGGGGCATGACGTGCTCCCAAACGGCCAAGGACATCGGACCATACCCCGAAGCGCATTTCACCAAAAGAACGGTAGCGCCGCCCGAGTCTGCGTGGGGGACGTCGGACGAGAACCGGCGGCTGAAGAAGATGTACGCCGAGGCGCAGCTAAGCGCTGACCTGTTGAAGGAAGCACTCGCAAAAAAAATGGTGAAGCCATCTCAGCGTCGCGAGATGGCCCAACAGACGGTCCAGGCAGGCATCACAAGCATCGATCATGCGTGGAGGACGTTCGAGGTGAGTCAGACCTGCTACCGCTATCAGGCCAAGGCCAGCCAGGAAAACGCGATCATCGCAGACTGGCTGCTCAGGCTGAACAGCGCCTACCGCGATTGGGGGTTTGGGCTGTGCTTCCTGCACCTGCGTAACGCCAACCAGACATGGTCGATGGATCTCATGCCCGATCAGCTGGCTGATGGACGCAGCTTCCGGATCCTCAACGCACTGGATGACTTCAACCGCCAGGGACTGGCGATGGAGATCGACATCTCCTTGCCTGAGGCGCGCGTCATCCGCAGCTTGGAACAGGTCATTCAATGGCACGGAAAGCCCCGCGCCATACGCTGCGACAACAGGGCCGAGTCCATCAGCGGAGCGCTGCAAGCATGGGCGGAGCGGCACGATATCGCGCTGCTCTACATCCAGCGAGGCAACCCTCAGCAGAACGCGTACATCGAGCGCTACAACCCAACAGATCCAGGACATCGCCGCCCGTTGGCTATGAACTTACAACCACGAGCGCCCAAACATGGTACTCGGCGGCATCACTAACATCGCACATGAGGCCGGCAGCAGTCGTGCCGCTAATTATTGTGAGAGCTACCAGCTTATCGCCGTCTGCCGCCCTCACCACCTCCGGTGAATGTCAACCCGGAACTTACCGCTTATCCGCGAAGAACCTCATTTTTCAGCTGCAAGCGCCAACGGCGCATCCACGACTGCTTCATGTTTTGTCCTGAGCCACGGCTATCGTCGTTGGATGGTGACCGTTGAACCGTCGACTCGCAGACCCGACGATCTGAATGAGTATCAGTCCGCCCAGCGGCCGACGCGGGTCGACTGAGGCAGGACCTGCGCCGACAGCGGACGGTCGGCTTCCAGCAGGTTCACCGCATCGGCCAGGATCGCCGCCGACTCGCGCAGCAGCGGATCCGGGCGCTTTTCGGCGGCCTTCTCGCGGGCGGCATCCTTGACGATGTCGCGTTCGTTGCCGGTCAGGCCGTCGTCATTGCTGTCGTCGGCCAGCGGGTCCAGATCCAGGCCCAGCTGCTTGCGGATCGCCTGGCGATCGGTGCGCTGCTTGTCCTGCTTCTCGCGCTCGGCGCGGCGCTCGGCCTCGTTGAGCGAGATGTACTTCTTGGCCTTTTCCGCACGGAACTGCTCGACATCCTCGTTCCACCACTGAAACTCCTTGTCGGCGGCGATACGCGTGTCGTGGCGGCTTTCCAGCTTGGGCAGCAGCGGGCCGAAGTTGCCGTACTGGGTGTGCGGCACCGCGGCGATGCGGGTCCACGGCAGCGCGTTGTCGTAGGTGCTTTCGCCGTACTCGCTGGCGTCCACGCTGGCCGGGAAGGCCAGATCGGGCACCACGCCCTTGTGCTGGGTGCTGCTGCCGCTGACGCGGAAGAACTGGGCGATGGTCAGCTTGACCTGGCCGAAGCGCTGGGTCTCGCCACTCGGCCACCGGTCCAGATCGACGATGTTCTGCACGGTGCCCTTGCCGAAGGTGGTCTCACCGATCACCAAGCCACGGCCGTAATCCTGGATGGCGCCGGCGAAGATCTCCGAGGCCGAGGCCGAACCGCGGTTGATCAGCACGGCCAGCGGGCCATCCCACGCGACCACTTCGCTGCGGTCGCTGTTGACGGTGACGCGGCCACCGGACTCGCGCACCTGGACCACCGGGCCCTGTTCGATGAACAGACCGGTCAGTTCGATCGCTTCATCCAGCGAGCCACCGCCGTTGTTGCGCAGGTCCAGCACCACGCCGTCGAGCTTGTCGGCCTTGAAGCCGGCCAGCAGCTTGGCCACGTCGCGCGTCGCCGACGCGTAGTCCGCGGCATTGCGGCGGCGGCCTTCGAAGTCCTGGTAGAAGGTGGGCAGCTTGATCACGCCCACCTTGCGCTCGGGCTCTCCATCCTTGGCCGGAATGGTCAGGGTCTCGCCCTTGGCGGCCTGTTCGGCCAGGCGCACCTTCTGGCGGGTCAGCACCAGGGTGTGGTGCTTGCCGTCCACGCCTTCTTCGGCCGGGATGAATTCCAGGCGGACCTGGGTATCGCTCTTGCCACGGATCTTGGCCACCACGTCATCGATGCGCCAGCCGATCACGTCTTCCAGCGGACCGGACTTGCCCTGGCCGACGCCGACGATGCGGTCGCCCGGCTTGAGCGTGCCATTGACCGCGGCCGGACCGCCGGCGATGACCTCGCGGATCACCACCATGTCGTCCTGGCGCTGCAGCTGCGCGCCGATGCCTTCCAGCGACAGCGACATCGCCTGGTTGAAGTTCTCGGCGGTGCGCGGGGTGAAGTAATCCGTGTGCGGGTCCACGGCGCTGGTGTAGGCGTTGAGGAAGAACTGGAACACGTCCTCGCCCTTCAACTCATTGACCGACTTTTCCAGCGTCGCGTAACGCTTGTCCAGCGTCTTGCGGATCTCGGCCGGCTGCTTGCCGGCCAGCTTCAGGCGCAGCCAGTCATTCTTGACCGACTTGCGCCACAGATCGTCCAGTTCGGCGCTGCTCGCGGCCCACGGCACGTCCTTGCGGTCGTACTCGAACTTTTCGTCGGTGCTGAAATCGAAGTCCTGCTTGAGCAGCTTGCGCGCATATCCGACGCGCTCGCCCACGCGCTGCTTGTAGACCGCGAACACCTGGAACGCCGGCTCCAGCTCGCCGCCGCGGATGGCGGTGGCGATGTTGGCCTCGAACGGGGCGAAGCGGGTGATGTCGGCTTGGGTGAAGAACTGCTTGCTGCTATCGAGCGATTCCAGATAGCGCTTGAAGACGTCCTTGGAGGTCGCTGCATCCAGCGCGCGCGGCCGGTAGGCGTAGCGGCTGTCCGACAGCAGCCCGTAGACCAGCTTGGAGGTGGTCACCTGGTCGGGTGTTGCCGCCGAAGGCAGCGCGGGCGAATCGGCATAGGCGGCCAGTGCCAGCGGCGCGGTGAGCGCCAGGGCCATCAGGAATGCGGGGGCTTTGAATTTCATCAACTTGCTCATGGCACCTTGCCAAGGGGGAGACTGCGTGCGGATCAGACCACACGACAGTGCCGAAAGTTGCGGGCTT
>Ga0308172_1001772_pt1 | contig 13334 bp, 8 predicted proteins | sample PhyGR2_FD_202134 | JGI IMG/M metagenome (GOLD analysis project Ga0308172, IMG submission 202134) | Phyllosphere microbial communities from UC Gill Tract Community Farm, Albany, California, United States - DLSLSG.R2 | ecosystem: Host-associated > Plants > Phyllosphere > Unclassified | place: USA...
TGCTATCTGTCCTGTACGGAGCATTGCCATGAACACATCGGACTTCCGTTCCCTGCACGCGCAGTACGATCCGGACAACGCCGAACCCGAGCGCGAACCGTCTGCCGACCCCAACGCCTTCGTCGCTACGCTGCACCGCATCGGAACCGGTGCGGCTGCGGATGGCCAGCCTTGGCCGGAGCGGCATCAACTGCCTGGGCGTTGCCTACAGCTAGCGGATGCGGATTGCGCGCTGGCGGGGCTGCGCGTGGTGGCGGAGCTGATGCTGGCTGCGGAGCGGACTCGGCAGAACGGCGCGCCCGAGGAGTACCTGGGGGATCGGGTGATGGAAGGGTTGAAGATGGCGTGTGTGGCGTTGACGGCGCAAGTGGCCGAGCGGCTGCACGTGCGGGAGTAGTCCAGTAGGACCTGGCCATCTGTCGCGTGGCTGCTGGTCACGCACGCGCTATCGGCGGACCGTTCGCCATCTGGTCCATCCCCTATCAGCAGAGCGTCCAATGAAGCCTGTGATCTACTGCGCTGTGCTGCTGGCGGCGCTGTCTGCGACGACCGCCAGCCATCATGACCCTCAAACCGGCTTGGAACTATAGACCTTTCGCATGGTCTCCGATGCTGAGTTTTCTGTCATATGCAAGGAAGCGATTCGATTTGCACGTGGAGGCATGATGTATGAAGCGCGGCACCCGAGTGATAGATACTTCGTAGTCAGTTGACGTAGCGCACCTGTGATGCTGGCGGACAACTCGTTGGAGTAGCCTTTGACTATGTTGTATGCGGGCAGGGAAGTTGATGTCCCCTGCATTGAGCCGGTGCTGTTGCATTGGAGTAGGCGGATTGTGCCGACACCTGATGCTTGCTGGTAAAGAATAGCAAGCTTATGCGATCCAGTGGAGATCGAATCATGATGTGCAGGCATTCCGCGGAGGATGCGCAGGGAGGAATTGCCGCCAGCATGACGAATTTTCGGGAAATGTTGCGAGGAAGGGAGGCTGGAGAAAGCAGCCAAAGCATCGATGCAGCGCTATAACGTACTGAACTGAGGCGTAGCGCCAGTCTGCCTCACTAACCGGTGGAACTGCACACACTCTCTACGCGTCAAGTGGAGGCGACCTTGGATGAAGTCTCTTCTCGCATGAGCGAATCTAAAGACTGACCAGTACGCGCAGAGATTTGTAGCGCCTTCAGCCTGAAAAGGGATGGAAATGCATCACGATCAGCTTTTACAGATAGAGCGAGATAGGTCTTCAAAAGCCTTGGAACTCATGCGGGAACTACTTCAGCTGACCAAGCCGATTGCGGTGCACCCGAGATGGTCTCACGAAGAGCGGTCTCTTCTTGCAATGCTGCTAACTTCCTCTGCCCGCTCTACTGAAAGCGTCTTCCTGCTCTGCTCTTACGGGCAATTGTGGGATGCCGAAATGGTCCTTCGTGCAGTGGCGGAGGCTACACTGAAGACTGCATACATATTGCAGAGTGAAGATGAATTCAAAGCGAGGGTTGCTGAATTCTCCACCGACCATTTCAACATTTCTTTACTCAAGGACGACTCAAAACTGAGAAGTACCCTTGCGGCACTGCCTGAACCGGATTCACGCGAGTGGCTTCCTCTTAGGGAGAGGCTTCTTAGCGAAGAAGAACTGGATGAACTTGGCCGACTTTACGACAAGACTAAGCGTCGCTCGATCGAATCGCGCTGGGGAGTTGGTGGGCTTTTGAACTCACTCCGCAAAGACGCCCCGCATCGAGTCCCTAGATATGACGCCCTGCTTCACAATTACTCTTTGTCAAGCCATATCCAGCATGCCGATTACATTGGACTCTCTCTCCCATACGACAGAGAGTCCCGAGACGAGGAGAGGCGAGATGCTCTAGAACTAGCGCACCTCTCACGCCTAGTTTCGGACTGCTTCTCCCTTATGTCCTTACGGCTCGTGTCTGGCTACCGATTCTTAGATCTGGATCTCAAGCCCATCTTGGATGGACAGAAGCGAATCGACGAAATGGAAAATGGCTTTGGAAATGCATTTGGAGAATGGATGAAAGTTGAATACGGCGAAGATGAAAGTTCAGAATAGAACCTTGGGGACGCCCTGAACCAATCACGGCTGAGTCCTGAATCTCCAGCGCCGGAGTGATCCGGGGCTATCTTACGCAGAGAGCCGGCATATTCTTCCGCCCCGTAGTGCCCTTACCGGCATCTCAGGACGCAGTTGACGCCATGGTAGAACCAGCTGCCGGCGCCCCATATTCGACAGCGCGAACATCGTGAGCACCCACAAGGTGCTCCTGGCCGGCCCTCGGCAGCTGACCTGGCGCAGCCGAACTGCTGCCTATCACCCCGAACGGATGATGAATCTTGGCGCGCAGGCTGGCTTTTGCACGTCTCCCGGAGCTGCGCCTGCTTGCGCTCGCGCGCTCCTGATTGTCTTCACCCCGGATCTCTTAGCCGTGTTGATGATCGGCGCTTTGCAGTCGGCCAAGCCACTCGCTTGTCTGCGCCGGTATTGCCGCGATCGCCCAACACGCAGCCGTCCTTGCCGTGGAGCATTGCTTCAATGACTGTGACATCGCCCACATTCATTGCACTGCACTTCACGTGGTGAACCAGACCTGAAATCTCATCCACGCCGATATGAACCATCATGGGCTGGTGTCGACGGCTGCCTCTGCGGGGCTGATGCATCTCAGGATCGCGCGCCTCGCCCGCGTTCTTGGTCGAACTGGGCCTATAGGCAATGGTCCATTCCAAGATCGTGCCTGCGCGCAGCCTCTAGCCTCTGCAGGCAGTATGCGCGTTCGCCACTTCGAGCATCTTAGCGGCCAGATCGCGCGTCTCCAGCAGACGACGGAAGTGGACTCTCGTGGTCTCATCCGGAATCGCATCGAGGCCGCTGAGTCGGGTGAGTAACCGCATCGAGGCGAACTCGCGCAATGCTTCCTCCTCGCCCGCGTCGCTCAATGGATACCACGGCCACAGCAGATGGCTGCCTGGATGGCTCCTCAATTTGCGTCATCATTCTTTTCGGGGATGCCGGTACTACCCGGAGGCATGTTCAGAGTGTCCCTTGACGTTTCCGAAGCAGCGGATGAAAGAACGCAATCCGTATGTGGTCGGTCTCTAGCATCATGCGCTCGGCATCTTGGTCGCACAGCAAGCCTGCGTAGCCGGTCCCGAACCGATGCTGCCGTCGCGCTACAACTCCGATCGCTGGAGGGCTCACGCGGCTCTGAACCAAGTCACCCAATTCGTCGCAGAGCGGGTCAAGGCCGTCGGCCCACCTCTGGAGCCGGTCACGGTGCTCGATCTGCGTCGCACGATCTAGATGCCGCATTTACAACCACACCTTCAAGAACCCCTTTTTCGAGAATATCTAGCAACACCACGCTCTGCCTTTCAGTCGGAAGCCTGGAGGGAATCTGCATAGCAACCTTGAGCACTCCGTCTTCCTTTGGCGTGAGCAGATCCCTCTCAAGTAGTGACTGATAGATGCGAGCCCATTCCGTGCCGGGAATCGTCAGCACCTTTCGCTGCGCTTCGATACCGTTGTCGATCCTCTGCGTCTCCTTCGCAGTCTTCACGATCGCTGCCTGATCGTCCTGCGGGACAAGTCGATCGTAGAACTCGGGTGGGAGAAGATTGGCAATGGCGTCGGTACGGGCCTGTATCCTCGTCCAGCACGCCTCCCTTTTGCACCACTCGGAAATGTTGGAAATTCCTTGCGGTGGCCTGATGATGTCGTCGTTCACGCCCGCCGACACGACAGCGATGGCACTTTCGAGCACTGGGTCGACCTTCTGTGCATTCCAAGTGCCGACGAAGTCGATGCATTCCTTCCTACGCTTCGTGATATCACCGAGTACTGCCAGCGTGTAAGCGACGATGTTTGCTCGGTACCCGCCGTTGTACCAAGGCTGTGCAGAAACGATGCGCTCCGTTGCGCGGAAGATCAGGCCACGTGCGACAGCCCTCTTGAAATAGAACTCGTTGAACGCATCGGATGATTTCTCCCACTCACTGCCGATGCGGGCGGCATAGCGTGCAAAGTTCTTCTGGGAACCAAGATTAACCCACCTAGGGTGGTCATCCCAGACATTCTCGAACTTCGCAAGATCCGTCTTGGTGAACATTTGTGGCTTGGGATGCTCCGCCTTGAAGCGACGCTGCTCCGCAGGAGTGAGCTTCGAGTGCGCATCGGCATACTGGCCGCGTGCGCGCTCATAGAACCAGCGCGTCTCGCGCGGGGCTCCCTTCTGCGCCGGTGCCCAGATCCGACGGGAAAATCCTTCCATCCGCACATGGAACGGGTGGTTCGAGAAGAAATCGGCGGCATTCACCCTATTCTGGGTGTTCGCATACTCCGATATCTTTGGAACGACCGTTTCGCTCTTTAGATTGTCGATGACGGACAGCTTCAACTGAACGAATATCTGGGAAAGATCGGCCTTGTCGCGCTTACGTGTGTGGAACAGCGATGCGGTGGTCTGGCCACCATTCACGATCTGGAGGTCGACAACCCTCGTGATTGCCAGACCGGAATCCGTCATCCCTGTTTCGACGCTCTGTGCTGTGGCTGTTATCCCGTTGTTGTAGGCAAAGAACATCCCTGGTTCGTTCAGGATCGTCGCCCTTATTCCCTGGTTCACATTGCCGCGAGCCTGCAGGAAAGTTCGGACGTTCTGCTCAAGCAATCGCGCTCCGAATTTTTCGTACAGAGCCGCCAAGACTTCGGCAGGCATGACCATCAGATAGGATTGATAGGCGTCGGTCTCCAGATGTGCTGGAAGACAGGCGATGCCCTTACCGAACATCTGTTCAAAGTCGAGGTCGAGTGGTTCCTTGTGGCTGCGGGAGCTTCGCTGCCGATGAAGCCTCGAGATGTCCCATATGTGGTGAGCAGCCGAAACTCCTGCCACTTCCGCATCAGGAAGGGCCTGGATTTTCTCGCTGAGCGTGCGTTCGGAGAAGAGAACCAAGTTGACCTGCCGAATGGCGTCCTTGCGATCCGCAATCTGCCTAGCAAGGCCGTACTCCGGCGATGTGACCTCCAGTTCGCCGGCCAGGCCCTTGTTGGCGCTGGCTTCGAGGAAGTTGGCAGCACGCTTGAATGCCGCGGCCACTTCCGTTCTGGTGAGCGATGCCAGCTCGTTTCGGGAATCGAAGTCCGCGATGAAAAGGTCCAGAACTCCTTCGTCATTGAACCAGTAGCCATCCACGCGCATGCCACGCTGCGCCCGGAAATGGCAGAGTTCAAAACCTTCCGTGAAGCCGGTCTCGACAAGGTCGTTCGCGATGGTCTCCATGAACTCGGAGAGCTGGAAGCTGCCATTGGCTTCGGCGCCCGCCAACAGTTCCTGTCGGAAGTCGTGGAAGAACTCTTCCTCGGTCTGCTCCATCAATCCTCCCCGAAGATGGCCGCTTCGTTACACTCGTACGGAGCAATCGTTTCCAGCCTGATGTCATAGGCCACGTTGGTAATCCCTGGCGGCAGTTGCGACCGCATCAAACGCGGAAATCCGTCACCAACACGATAGCTGCGCACGTCGCTGACGACAAAGCGCGGCTCATCGTAGCCAAGAAGGGGCGCATAACCATGCGCCACCAGCTTCCGGTCAAAGGCCTCGACGGCATCCGCCTCGCCGAGTCGTGCCTGGACTGCGGTAACGATCTCGTTGAGCGAGCGGGCTCCTGCGGTATCGGCCAGATCGCTCAGCCGGTACACACGGAGGAACAGCGCGTCGTTCAGTGATTCGAGTTGGTCTTCCGACGAAACGCGGACGCTGCTCCGCTCCGCGCCCGAGAGCGATTTGATCTCGACGGCTGTGTTGCCGAAGATGAAATCCTGATGCGATCGTTCCGGACCGAGCCAGGCTTCGACGGCGGCCCTGCTCGACATCTGCCGATCGATCAGTTCCATCAGAAACACGATTTCGGCGAAGAGGCCGCGGACCTCCTCGATGGACAGATGCTGACTTCGGCCTGACAGGAAGGTCTTCCAGCGGCAGATGTGCGCCAGCGAGACGGCGAGAGAGCTGGCCGAATCGGTGGCGTGCTCCAGCGAGGATGCAAGGGTGCGGCAAAGTCCTTCGAAGAGATCGCGATCGACCTGTCTTTCAAGGGCGAGGACCAAGTGCTGCTGCCCCTGAACTCCGGCACGGAGATCGACGTCGATGCCGTTCACCGTGACCGCATTCTTCCGGTACTGGGCTGCATGATCCCCCTGGAGCTCTACGATGAACAGGCAGGCGCCCCCGGCATCGCGTCCCCAGAAACAGGGCACGGCCGTTCCCACCGCAACTTGGCGGACATTGAAGTCCGATCCCGGGACGGCGATGTCATCCCAAGGAGAGGAATCAGGCATCGTAGTCATCCTCTTCATCAGGGTTGTCCGCAGGGCCCTGCATCTGCTTCAGCCAGACTCGATTGACAACAACCTTTACCTCAGTTCTATAGAGGCCATCTGGATAACTCACGCCGAAAGCAGGGATACGACACCCTGTAAACTCTTCGTTATCTATTGGGGTCAACACATGAAGCATCAATAGCGGCTTATTCCGCACCACTCGATAATGGTAATCCGACGGCTTCCCCGTTTTACTCTTGATATCGGAGGCCGCTTTGCTCTGGGCGTCAAGAATTTGCTCTTCACGCAACCCAAATTTCTCGTCGCCCCGACTCGCAACTCGATATCCGGATATTTTCCATTCATCCGCAGTCGCCCCTTCTGCCGTCCGATCCTGTGGACCAAGCCTGAAGTTGTCAGCATCACCAGCCCCCTTAGAGATCAGTAAAACATCGCCATTCGGATACTGATCTCTTATGGCTTCCAAATAATCCAGAGCCATCATCTTCTTCAGGGATGAATTTTTGTGTGTTTTGAATTCAACCAAAAAGTCCTCAATATCGCCAACTCCAACATTGGGGATGAACCATCCCTTGTCCGTTGACTGAGCTCGGCTGCTGAGTCTTTTCCATAAATCCTCTATCAGCCGCTCATTTGCATTGTTGATTTCCTTGTCAAATGGCAGCGAGGCGCTCTCAACGAGCTGCCCGGTAAGGTTTTGATTAATAACAACCTCTTCTGCCGCGCGCATCTTATTCGCCGCAGTAATCAACAGGCTCTTCGAATGTGACCGAACGTACAAACCGAAATAATCAGGACTCAGTCCATTCCGACTCATCTGCTTGGCCTGTTGGACAAGTTCTTCTGCTGCTTCGGCAATATGAGAGTACCAATCAATCGAATCGCGAGAGAGATGAACGCGGCAGAGGTCCTGGAAGCCCGGCCGGTAGCCGAACCAGCGCCCCATCTGCATGAGGGTGTCGTACATCTTCGTATTGCGGTACATGTAGCTGACGGTCAATCCCTCGATGGTCAGGCCTCGGGAGAGGCTCAGACCACCGACCGCGACCGCGGTCAGCCCGACTCCTTCCTTCGCGTAGCGGGCGTAGTCGAGCACCTCGTCACTCTTGCTGTTGATGACATAGAGGTGGAGGTGCTCGAAGACGCCGCTGAGGGCAGCCTTCACCTCCGCCCAAGTAAACCCAGCATCGGCATACTCCGCATCGAAGGCGTGCTTCAGGCCCTGCATGTACGCGTTTCTTGCGGAAACCTCTTCCGGCATCGCGTAGTTGGCGAGAACCGCTTCCCTGATCTTCTTCTCCCTGAGACTCAGGAAGTCACGCACGGCCTTCTGAACGGGCACGAAGCGCGACACATTGACCATCATTGAGCAATGCTTGCCTGTCTGCCCACGCAGGTTCCGGATGGCGCGGGCGACGATGAATTCGTCGAGTGCGCGATAGAGGCTGGGGGGCAACTCGGGGACAGGATCGTCACGCTTGTGGGCGTACGGAATGAGATTCTCACAATCGTCGATCGGCCTCACGATCGATTGACTGGTCGCCTCGTCGAGGAACACCTTCTCGGCACCGAAGTACGTCGTTGGCGCGTCCAGGCAATAGATGAAGTCGCGAGGGAACAGCTCCTCACGCACATCATCGCCATAGGCGTCGGGGTTGATAAAGATGTTGGCGAATGGGGTCGCCGTGTAGCCGACATAGCACGATTTTGCGAACAGCCCGAGGATGCGCCGGATCATCGCATTCGTTCGTGTCGGATCCAGATCCTCCTTGTTCGTGTTGATCGACGCGTTGTCGGCCTCGTCGTCAATCAGCAGCATCGGCACGTCGGAAATCCGGCCATCGCCCTCGGCGTTCAGCTCCTTCAGCCATTTGTGAAGAGCCGTGAGCGTCGTCACATTCTTCTTGATGACCAGAATGATCGGCTTACTGAAGTCGTTGATCTTCCAGCCGCTCTTTTCCGCCGTGTTCTTGTTGAAGTCCTCGTTGATGTTGGTGAGGGTGGCCGGATGCGGATAGCCCGGCGCGAGGCCGACGCCGATGTTGCGACGATCCTCGGGATCGCTGGACCGGCCGATGAAGGCCTCGTCGATGCGCTGCTGCGTCTGCTTGCGCAGATTGTTGTGAATGCCGGCGACGACGATGATGAACTTATAGCCGGCGTCGGCGGCGCGTGCTATCAGGCCGGTATAGTTGGCCGTCTTGCCCGACTGCACATGACCGATGACAAGGCCGCGACGGTTCCAGGTTGTGCCCTCGCTCAACGGATCCTGCAGGTGGCCAAGAATGCGGGTCGTGACATCGCTCAGCGACTGGACCATCTGCGGCGGCCAACCTTCCTTGAGAAGAAAGTTTCCATAGGATTCCGCATATGTCCAAGCGACATCATCACGCTTGTGGACCCACTGATCATCATGCTTCGCAGTGACATCCACCAGCGAAACACCGGCACCCATGCGCGTGTCAACCGATATCATCGCCTCGGTGACGATATTGCGGAGATCGCCCGTATAGCCGAAGATCGTGGCGATCTCTATCGCCTTCTCCTCCACCTGCTCGCGCGTCGGCGTCTCGGCCATGTTGGCAAGGCCTGAGATGAGCGCGTTGGCGATGTTTCGTTCTTCCGTGATGACTGTGAGGCTCATGCAAAGGTCTCGCTGATGAATTTTTCGGCCAGTTCGATCTGGCCATCGAAAAGGTGCGTCGAGCGCACGATTTGGAGAAAGGCATTCGGATCGCCCGGCCCGTCGCCGTAGAGCACCTTCCTGAGACTCTTCAGGCGCTCCAGAGTCTGGCTTTCATCCACCGCCCTCCGGTTGATCTGGCGCGGATGGGTCGAGTAATCGGAATAGATCATCTCCACCGGCAGGGAGGCGGCAATCGAATCCAGCAGGACACGAAGCAGATCCGCATCCTCGGGCGAAAGTCTTGTGCCCAGGGATGCGATGAGAGGGTGCTGCTCGTTGATTGCGAAACGGATGCCGCCGTGATCGGCGTAGCGCTCCCAGAATAGGGCCTGGCTTTCCTGAAAGAGCTTCTGCCCGCGCCCCCTATGCACCGTCACGCTGCGGGCAGTAATCCTGTTGATGATCTGACGCAGCCGCTCCCGCACCCCATGCGGCGGGCGGGCACGCGATTTCTTGATGTCGATGGTCCAGGCTTCGTCCAGACTGTTGGGAAAGTCGATCTGTACCCGGGCCAACTTGGTAGCCTCACCCTTCGGCACGAGTCTGAACCAGTCGCCCCAAGCCATAAGGCGGCCGTTTCGATAGACGTAGCCCCCCTGATTAGAGATGAAGTCGCTACGATCCTGGTAGTAGTCGTACTCGGACGCGGACAGACGACTGTGATGCGGAAGCACGTAAGGCTGCAGGCGCACCTCTGCCTCGCCGATGCGGACGATCTCCTCTGGAAGCACCTGGGTGGCAGGATTTTTCCTGCAAAAGGGATCGAATGCCGCAATCGGACGACCATTGACGGTGAGAGAAATCCTGGCATGTCCCTTGATCTCACCCGAGAGAAACCGGTGGAAGACAAGTGACAGATGTCTGCCCACCGCCTCCAGCTTCTCATTGACAATCTCGTCTCGACGATGCCCGGCTTCATCCTCCATCAATCGATCGAGCTCTCGCCAAATAACGGCCGTGCCGCGGGCGCCGAGCCGTTCGACATAAGGCAACCCATGGATGTCTGCATCGTCCAGGATGGAGAGAATCCAGTCGTCGGCAGCATCGATGCGATCCAGATTCCATTCGGCTCCGCAGAAAGTTCCATCGCATGTGCTCACAACGGTCAATGAGCGGCATTGGGAAAACGAGGCTGTCTTCAGGCCAAGGCCGAAGCGCCCAAGATCCTGCGGCGACCGATGCTGCCTGGGGTTGCCGGTCCCATGACGCATTGCACCGAGCAGCTCGTCTTCTGTCATCCCCTTGCCGTTGTCGAGGATGACCGTCACAGGATGCTTACCGGACGCATCGCAAATGATGTCGATGGTGTCCGCGCCAGCGGAAATGCTGTTGTCGATCAGATCGGCAATCGCAGTTTCGAGCGAGTACCCAAGGTCCCGCATCGATTCCGAAAGGCAGGCCGCGCTCGGCGGATGACTGCGATCACGAGCCATCGGCTTCCTCTTGCGTCTTCTCGTGAGTCAAGCGCATGGTAAGCTCCGAATTGCTGCTTCGGGTATCGTCTTCATCCGTTCGCATTGCCAAGCGGAAGCGCGGAGCTGCCATTCCTGCAGACATTCAGGCGGAAGATGCTCAAGACCATGCGCGTTCCAACCACTCCGCAGCGCAGCCGCATGATGTCGAGCATTCGCGGAAAGAACACCCGGCCGGAGCGGATACTTCGCTCCCTTCTTTTCGCCAGGGGCTTTCGATATCGACTTCATGTGCGGGGGCTGCCCGGCTCCCCCGACCTTGTGTTCCCGAAGCACAAAGCAGTGGTATTCGTCCATGGGTGCTTCTGGCACCGACATGAAGGGTGCCGCTATACAACCACTCCCAGTACCAATGAAGATTTCTGGCTGCAGAAATTCCAGGGAAATGTCGCTCGCGACACGCGCCATGCGGAGATGATTCATGCGCTCGGCTGGCGTATGGCGGTCGTATGGGAGTGTGCCTTGAAGCACTCGCGCGAGGAGACTGCGCAGGTGGTTGAGGAATGGCTGCATAGCGGCGAGGATGTCTTGGTTATCGGTCAAAGCATTGACTAGCCCGCTTCAATAAGTACCGGAAGCTGCTCCGGCAGGTTTCGCTACATACTTCCCGCCGGCATCTTCTTTAAGATGTAACCAGTCTGCCTTCGCCTCCTCTTATTCATCTCGTTCAAAAGGCTACGAACGGTCTTGGCTAGCTTGTGGGCAAGCAACGGAGGCACCGCATTGCCGACCTGGGTGTACTGCTCCGTGCGGTTGCCCGCGAAGAGGTAGTTGTCGGGAAACGTCTGGAGCCGTGCTGCTTCCCTGACCGTAAGACTTCTGCATTGCGAGGGATCGTAGTGGATGTAGTAGTGCCCATCCTTCGCAATGTGGGCCACCACCGTGGTGGACGGTTCATTCCTGCACTGCACGCGGAACCGGTCCTTGAATGGGATCACTTCGGATTCCCGATCGACATGCGCATTGATGTGATCAGGAAGCAGCTTGGGAGGGAAGACATCCAGCGTCGGGCAGTATCCCGATAAGTGAGCAAAACTGGCCGAGAAAAGATACCGAGCAAGATCGGATGCCATGTGCCCACGCGCCTCATGCTGACAAACCCCCCCCAAACTTCGGTCGTGAAGCCATTGCTGAAGCTCTGTTGGCTTCTTTAGCCTTTTGTAGTCCCGTGAAATAAAGGCGCCACCAGTGGTAGTGCTGGTTGCCGCAGCAGCAAAGGAACGCATTTTCTCGATAATGGCAGATTCATTCTCTGTCTTCCAGCCCTTGACGCACGAGGGGGCAGCTTGGACAGCTTTGCGCCACGCCTCCACCGAATCGCCACGCGACAACTTGCTGCGGATTCGAGGAAGATCGTCAATGGCCTGCTTGACCGTGACAGGCTTTGCCACGGGTGCCAGCAACTGATGTTGAGGCATATCCAACCCCTTCCTCACTCCGAGCAGAATCACGCGATGCCTGCTTTGCGGGATCCCATGTCGCTCGGAATGAATAAGGTAGTCGGTAGGTTCCAGCGAGCTCTCGTCGCCCTTCTTGGTGAAGGATCGGATTTCGTACTCGAGCCCCTCGGTCGGCATTGAAAGATCCGCGATGATCTTCTCGAACATCGGATTGCCGGAGTGCTTGGAGGAAAGCAAACCCTTGACATTCTCCATTACGAAAATGGTGGGCTTGTGCACTTGGATGATTCTCAGGTACTCCCTGTAGAGGAAGTGCTTTTCATCCTTGTGAAAGTCTTTGTCGTTGGCACGCCTGGAGCGCCCCGCCAGCGAATACGCTTGACAGGGTGGGCCGCCGATCAGCACCCAGGTTTCCTGCCCCTTAAGTGCAGCCCGAATTTCCTTGTCGATACTGACTTCATCGGACTTGCCAAGTTCTAGGCATCTCGCCTCGGTGGCAGCATGCTCAAAGGCGCTGGCCACGGCAGGGATCTTGCGAAAAGCAGCCTCATCGATCTCGCGCCGTATGTAGCTGTAGTAGTGCTTGACGTCCTTGGTGCCACGCAGGCGCCTGAACACTGCCCTGAGCGACAGCGTGCGATGTGCGACAGCGTCCTTCTCAATAGAAAGGGCAATCTCGAAGAATGGCTGCCTCTTGTGGCCCCGCAGGGACGCGAATCCTTCCCCGAGCCCTCCTGGGCCAGCAAAAATATCAATTATGGGAACTGGCACGCCAGAAATCCTCCCCTTAGTACTTCCGGAAATTTGATGTAATAAGCCCTCCTTAGAACTGAGAGCATTCAGAAATCACCACTCATCTTGTTTGGCAACTGCCCAGACCTGCAGTCAGCGCAAGCACGCTAGAGCTCCGCCCATTCTTCCCACCTCCGTTCCATAGATTTGCGCGCCGCTTAAAGTCAGGAGATAGATCCATCTCACATTCCTTCAAGCGCGTCAGCAGTAAATCAATCGTCCTGCTCTGCTTGAAAAAATCCATCTTCGCAGGATAAAAGAACGCGTTAATGAAATTACCCGAGCTTCGTCGCTCAACTTCGAGGCCGACCCCGCCCCCCCCGCTAGAATCCGTCGCTTCTAGTGGCATTCCTGCATCAACATTACCGCCCACCGCAGACACCCCATATAGCAGACCGTTTTCGCTTTCATTGTATTCAATTCAATGACATTCACATCGTCAGCAAAATAAAAAGGGCGGCTACTCGCCGCCCTCTTTATCACCACAGATGCCATCTCGGCAAGGGCACTACATCAAACCCCAACAGGATTAGCCTTCTCCGGATCAATCTTGTACTGCTTGATCGCCCGGGCCACATCCTTCGCGGTCATCTTCCCTTCCTTCGCCAGCGCCGCAATCGCG
>Ga0308172_1001785_pt1 | contig 13263 bp, 14 predicted proteins | sample PhyGR2_FD_202134 | JGI IMG/M metagenome (GOLD analysis project Ga0308172, IMG submission 202134) | Phyllosphere microbial communities from UC Gill Tract Community Farm, Albany, California, United States - DLSLSG.R2 | ecosystem: Host-associated > Plants > Phyllosphere > Unclassified | place: USA...
GTACCAGGCGCCCGTGGCGTCGATCCACCAATCCATGATGGCGGGGGAGAACAGGTAGATCCCGACGACCAGCAGCAGGACCAATCGATAGATGTACATGTTGGCCTCTGTGTAAAAACGTGCGGCGATGGTAACGGATGCCGGGCAAGCTGCAAGCGCCTTCAGCTCAATTGCGCTTCGGCCAGCGTGAGTGTGCGCGGGATCCGGCTGGCATCCCAGTGCGCAATGCCCCAATCCAGCAGCTCCCGTGGGCTGGCGTGCAACAGCTCAGCGCCGGGTTGCTGGCCGAGGGCGCGCAGTGCTCTCAATAGCAAAGGCGTCGCCTGGTCGGGTGTCAGTGGCGGGGAGCGGTAGGATTTGCCCAACTTGTTGCCGTCCGGCTGAATAATCAGCGGCACATGCAGGTAGCGTGGTTGGCGCAGGCCCAGTAGTTCTTGCAGGTAAAGCTGGCGTGGCGTGGAGTCGAGCAGGTCGGCACCGCGCACGATGTCGGTCACACCTTGCCAGGCATCGTCGAGCACCACAGCCAATTGATAGGCATAAAGGCCGTCGCGGCGACGGATGACGAAGTCGCCTACATCGCGGCCCAGGTGCTGTCGGAATTCGCCTTGGACGCGGTCGGTAAAGTGGTACTCAAGTTCGGGAACGCGCAGACGGATGGCGGCGTCTTGCTGGGCGTGACCTACATTACGGCACAGGCCGGGGTAGATGCCGTTGTAAGGCTCCAGTTGTTTGCGTGAGCAGGTGCAGGCGTAGGCCAGGCCGTGGTTGAACAGGCCGTTCAGCACGTTGGCGTAGGCATCGTGCCGCTCGCTTTGTCGGACCAGTTCGCCGTCCCATTCAAAGCCATAGCTTTCCAGTGCGTGCAGGATTGCCGCCTGGGCACCGGGCTCTTCGCGGGGCGGGTCAAGGTCTTCCATGCGCATCAGCCAGCGGCCTTGGTTGGCGCGGGCGTCGAGGTAGGAGGCGAGGGCGGCGACCAGAGAACCGAAATGCAAATGGCCGCTGGGCGTGGGGGCGAAGCGCCCGATATAGGTAGAGGCTGTCATGGGCCGGATACTACTGGAAATTCGGTAAACGCCAGCAACAAAAATGGGGCGTTCGCACGCCCCATTCGTTCAGTTCGGCTGGGTTACTTGCCGACCTGTTTTTCCTTGATTTCGGCCAAGGTCTTGCAGTCTACACAGAGGTCCGCGGTTGGGCGGGCTTCCAGGCGACGAATACCGATCTCGACACCGCAGGATTCGCACCAGCCGTATTCTTCGTCCTTGATCAGCTGCAGGGTCTTGTCGATCTTCTTGATCAACTTGCGCTCGCGATCACGGGCGCGTAGTTCAAGGGCGAACTCTTCTTCCTGGCTGGCACGATCGGCCGGATCAGGGAAGTTGGCTGCTTCGTCCTTCATATGGTCAACCGTGCGGTCGACCTCCTGCATCAAGTCCTGTTTCCACTTGTTCAGGATTTTGGTGAAGTGGTCGCGCATGGGCTCGCCCATGTACTCCTCACCTTTCTTTTCTACGTAAGGTTCGAAGCCGTTGAGGCCTTGAGTCTGCTGTTGCTTTGCTTGGGTGGACATGAATAGACCGCCTCTCACTCTTCTAATCCATTGCGCAGGATTGCAACGTCACCGACACCTGCCGGCCCTGCGGCTGCAAGCGGGCGAACTTACCAGATAGATTCAGGGTGCGCCACTCCCGGTTGTCGAAGCCCTTCGCTCAGGGGTTGCAAACTGCAGCAGCCCGCTGTGGCTGGGTATGGATCGCCTCGAATGTTGATTTTAGTCGTTTTGCTGGCGCGTGCCGGGTTCATCACGAACGACCGAGCAGGCAATAGAGCATGTTTTACCGCGAGGGTTCGGTAGAATCCTGATTTTGTCCTCACCGTTAAGGAAGGCTAATGGCCCAGCCCTACAGTGCGCGCAGCCGCGCCATCGAACCATTTCATGTCATGGCGTTACTGGCACGCGCCAATGAGCTGCAAGCGGCCGGCCATGATGTGATCCACCTGGAAATCGGCGAGCCGGATTTCACCACGGCCGAGCCGATTATCCAGGCCGGCCAGGCCGCGCTGGCCAATGGCAAAACCCGCTACACCGCCGCCCGTGGCCTGCCGGAGCTGCGCGAAGCCATCAGTGGGTTTTATCAGCAACGCTACGGCTTGAATGTCGATCCGGAACGCATTCTGATCACGCCCGGCGGTTCCGGTGCGTTGCTGCTGGCCAGCAGCTTGCTGGTTGACCCGGGCAAGCACTGGCTGCTGGCAGACCCCGGTTACCCATGTAACCGGCATTTTCTGCGCTTGGTCGAGGGCGCCGCGCAACTGGTACCGGTAGGGCCGGACGTGCGCTATCAACTGACGGCCGACTTGGTGAACAAGCATTGGAACCAGGACAGTGTGGGCGCCCTGGTGGCATCGCCGGCGAACCCGACCGGCACGATTCTCACCCGTGACGAACTGGCCGGGCTGTCGAGTGCAATCAAAGCGCGCGATGGCCATCTGGTGGTGGATGAGATTTATCACGGCCTCACCTACGGCACCGACGCCGCCAGTGTGCTGGAAGTCGATGATGACGCCTTCGTCTTGAATAGTTTTTCGAAGTATTTCGGGATGACCGGCTGGCGCCTGGGCTGGCTGGTGGCGCCGCCCGCAGCGGTGGGTGAGCTGGAGAAGCTGGCACAAAACCTCTACATCAGCGCGCCGAGCATGGCTCAGCATGCCGCGCTGGCGTGTTTTACCCCGCAAACATTGAGCATTCTGGAAGAACGCCGCGCCGAGTTCGGTCGCCGCCGCGATTTCCTGTTGCCGGCGCTACGGGAGCTGGGCTTTGGCATCGAGGTCGAGCCGGAAGGAGCCTTCTATCTATACGCCGATATTCGTGCGTTTGGCGGCGATGCCTACGCATTTTGTCGTCATTTCCTGGAAACCGAGCACGTTGCGTTCACGCCCGGTCTGGATTTTGGCCGCTATCAGGCCGGCCACCATGTGCGCTTTGCCTATACGCAGAACATCGAGCGCCTGCAGCAGGCGGTGGAGCGCATCGCCCGTGGTCTACGGAGTTGGCAAGGCTGATGCGTTTTTATCCTCCCCTTGAAGAAGGCCGCTTGATTCGCCGTTACAAGCGTTTTCTCGCCGATATCGAAACCGTTACCGGCGAGTTACTCACGATTCACTGCCCGAACACCGGTTCCATGCTCAATTGCATGGTCGAAGGCGGGCAGGTCTGGTTCAGCCGCTCCAATGACCCCAAGCGCAAGTTGCCCGGCACCTGGGAAATCGCCGAGACACCCCAAGGTCGCCTGGCCTGCGTGAATACGGCGCGCGCCAATCAATTGGTCGAGGAGGCGCTACGCGCTGGGGTGATCGCCGAGTTGGATGGCTTTACCGCGTTGAAGCGCGAAGTCCCCTATGGCCAGGAGAAAAGCCGTATCGACTTCCGTTTGGACTATCCCCATGGCGCGGCCTACGTTGAAGTCAAAAGTGTCACCTTAGGTTTCGATAATTCCAGAGTGGCGGCCTTTCCCGATGCGGTAACGCAGCGCGGAGCCAAGCATCTGCGGGAGTTGGCTTACCTGGCGCGGGATGGCGTGCGGGCGGTGCAGTTGTACTGCGTCAATCTTTCGGGGATCGATGCGGTGCGCCCGGCCGTGGAAATCGATGCGGCCTATGGCGCGGCGCTGCGCGAGGCCAAGGCGGCGGGGGTGGAGGTGCTGGCCTATGGCGTGCGTGTTACGGCCGAAGAGATTTGCGTAGATCGCCGCCTGGACGTGCTGCTCGACTAGAGGTCCACCCACAGGCCCTGTGCGTCTTCGCGGCCGGGCAGGGCGACCAGACTTCTACCGGCACAGGGTCCGGCGATGCACTCGCCGGTTTCAATCAGGAACAAGGCGCCGTGGGTCGCGCACTGGATCAGGCTGGCGCTGTCGTCGAGGAATTGGCCGGGTTGCCACTCCAGTGCAACACCGCGGTGGGGGCAACGGTTGATATAGAAGTAGGCAATGCCATCGCGGCGCACAGCCAATAACTTGCACCCGTCGATATCAAAGCCGAGGCTGGTATTGGGTGCCAGTGCGGCGGAGGAGCAGAGAAACTTCATTTCAATCCTTAAGTGCCTTGACGTTCAAATGCAAACAATTATCAAATGCGGGCTTCGCTCGTCGGCTGACGGGGCGCTACGTTCGATGCCTGGCAGGGTCAATCTGTCCCCTCGAAAAGCGTTCTGAGACCCAGCCCCTGGAAGGAAACCCTGTTATGCGCCTGAGTACCAGCGCTATTGCGCTTGTTGTTGGTTTGCTCATCAACCACGGGGCACTGGCCTCTGAACTACCACAACGCTGGGTGAGTGCCGGTGGCGCGCTGTCGGAGTGGGTCGTGGCCTTGGGGGGCGAGCCAAAACTGGTGGGCGTGGACACCACCAGCCAGCATCCTGCGACACTTAAAACGTTGCCGAGTATTGGCTACCAGCGTCAATTGTCGGCCGAGGGCATTCTCAGCCTGCGTCCGCAGGTACTGGCGGGCACCGAAGAAATGGGGCCGCCGCCGGTGCTGGCGCAGATCCGCAGCGCGGGTGTGCAGGTGGAGATGTTTTCCGCACAGCCAGATTTACAGGCGCTGAAAAGCAACCTTGAGCAACTGGGCACATTACTCGGTAAGGAGGCTGAGGCTCGTGCACTGTTCGGCGATTATGAGCAGGCGCTGCAACGGCAGAAAAACCGCCTCGTGAAGATCCAGGCGACTCGGCAGGCGCCGGGTGTGTTGCTGCTGGTGGGCAATGCCGGTGGCAAGCCGCTCGTTGCTGGCCGGGACACGGCAGCGGACTGGATGCTGCGCCAGGCGGGTGGCCACAACCTAGCTACGCACACGGGATATAAACCCTTTTCGGCAGAGTCGCTGGCGGGGCTGAGTCCGCAGGTGCTGGTGTTTGCGGATCGCGCATTGACAGGGGAGGCGGCGCGTGCGGCGCTGTTCAAGGAAAACCCGATTTTGGCGTCGACGCCAGCGGCCAAACAGGGCCGGGTGCTTGAAGTGGACCCCACTCTGTTGGTTGGCGGATTGGGGCCGCGTCTGCCGCAAAATCTGGAAGTATTATCGGCCGGGTTCTATCCGACTTTGTCTGAAGCTACACCATGACCACACTGGTAAAGCCACGAACGTTGTTTATCGGCTTGACGCTCTTATGCGGGTTGGCCACCTGGCTGTCATTGGCTTTAGGGCCCGTCAGCCTGCCGCTGTGGGATACGCTTCGTGCGGCTTTGCGCTTGATGGGCCTACCCATCGATGCCCACGGCCTGGAGCAGGCAGAGCTGATCCTGGGGCAGATCCGGCTGCCGCGCACCTTGCTGGGCCTGGCGGTCGGCGGCGTGTTGGCGTTGTCGGGGGTGGCGATGCAGGGGCTGTTTCGTAACCCGTTGGCGGACCCTGGATTGGTGGGGGTGTCCAGCGGCGCGGCCTTGGGGGCGGCGGTGGCGATTGTCGGCTCTGCGTTCCTGGGCGGTTTGCCGGATGTGTTCGGGCCCTATGTGCTGTCTTTGTGCGCGTTTGCCGGTGGGCTGGGGGTGACTGCGTTGGTTTATCGCCTGGGGCGGCGTGATGGTCAGACCCATGTGGCCACGATGCTGCTCGCGGGCATTGCGCTAACGGCTCTCTCCGGTTCGGCAGTCGGTTTGTTTACCTATCTGGCAGATGACGCCACGTTGCGCACACTCACTTTCTGGAACCTGGGTAGCCTCAACGGTGCCAGCTATTCAAGGCTATGGCCGTTGTTGCTGGTAACTGCGGGGGTTGCGCTGTGGTTGCCGCGGCGGGCGAAGGCTTTGAATGCGTTGCTGCTTGGCGAGTCTGAAGCGAGCCACCTGGGCGTTGATGTCGAAGGGCTTAAACGTGAACTGGTGTTTTGCACCGCCCTGGGTGTAGGGGCGGCGGTGGCTGCGGCGGGGATGATCGGATTTGTCGGTTTGGTGGTGCCGCACTTGGTGCGATTGCTTGCTGGGCCTGATCATCGCGTGCTATTGCCTGCGTCGGTGTTGGCGGGTGCGAGCTTGTTGCTGTGTGCCGACCTGGTCGCACGGCTTGCCCTGGCGCCTGCTGAATTACCGATCGGCATTGTGACGGCATTTATCGGCGCGCCGTTTTTTCTGTACTTGCTATTACGAGGACGCGCCTGATGTTGCGAGTGGAAGGGGTGCAGGTCCGTCGTGACCGCAAAGTCGTATTGGCGGACATAACCCTCGATCTGCTGCCGGGCGAAGTGCTCGGCGTGCTGGGGCCCAATGGCGCCGGCAAAAGCACACTGTTGAGTACCTTGAGCGGTGAGTTGCAAGCGGATCAGGGTAATGTCTGGCTGGATCAGCAGGCTTTGAGCGCATGGAGCGGGGTACAGCGTGCTCAGCGCCTGGCAGTGTTGCCGCAAACCTCCACCCTGGATTTTGCTTTCCGTGTCGAAGAGGTGGTGGGTATGGGGCGCCTGCCCCATCAGACCGGCAAGACCCGTGACGAGCAGATCATAGCTGCGGCGTTGCAGGCGGCGGATGTCGGGCACCTGAGCGGTCGCAACTATCTGGCCTTATCGGGCGGTGAGCGCCAGCGCGTGCACCTGGCACGGGTATTGGCGCAATTGTGGCCGGGTGAGGCGGGGCAGACATTGCTGCTGGATGAGCCCACATCGATGCTCGACCCCTTGCACCAACACACCATCCTGCAGGCAATACGTGCCTTTGCTGACCGCGGAGCGGCGGTGCTGGTGATCCTGCATGACCTGAACCTGGCGGCGCGTTACTGCGACAGGATGCTGCTCCTGGAGCAGGGACGTCCCTACGCCTTGGGCACGCCGACCCAGGTGCTGCAGCCTGAGATCGTCAAGGCAGTATTCGGCCTTGAAGTGTTGGTGCAGCCGCATCCGGAGCGTGGGCATCCATTGGTCATCGCGCGCTGAAATGGGATTTCTATCAGGCAAAAAAAGACCCGGCAAAAGCCGGGTCAAATAACCGTGATTAGCCTGATGAGGAGATAATCTGAGAGTCCGAACCAAGGGCCTTTCAGTTATCGGCTGATCTCGCGACCAGTTGTGATAATCATAACGATTCTCATTTGAGAGTCAACCGTTGTTTTTGCGGTCGCCTGAAGTTTTCTCAAACGCTCGTTCGAAACGCCGAGTGGCGAGATCTAGCCAGGCTCAACTCTTCGGGCGAGACGACACCGCCTCCAACTGGCGATTCAGGGCTTCCTTGCGTTCGGCAGGGATATCGTTCCAGTGCACATCCAGCAAGGCCCCTTCGATCGCATACAACAACACTTTCGATGCCCGAAATCCGCGAGTCCTCACTGCTCGATAGGCATCGACCGCCCCCAGGCGGCGCAGGTCCGATGCACTGTGGATGCCCACTGCATGCAGCCACTGCGCTGAGGTCTTGCCGAGGTTTTTCAGGTGTTGCAGCTCATCGTTCATCAAGCCTCCTTGCGACGGCCGAACGGTGCGGTGGGTATCGTGACCAGACAGGCCTGAAAAGGAGTGTAGCGTTCAGTAGGAAAAGTGCAGTTCTTTGCTCTGATACGGCTCAAAAGCTTATAAGCCTGACGCTGTAACTTTGACGCGCGCAGTCCCAAGGCTCCGGTTACGCTGGCGCATAACCGGGGCCTGGACCTTGAGGTTCACTTGGTGCGGTAACGCAGGCGAGTGCCGAAGTTGACCGACATCAGGATCTCATCTGCGGTCAGTTCAGGTGGGAAGTAGGTGCCGGAAATCTGCGCATGGGCAAGGCTGGCGCCTTCCAGCGAGCAGCCACGCAAATCCAGGCCGCGTAGGTCGGCAGAGCGGAAATACGCGTCGGTGAAATCCACGCCGCTGGCGTTCAGGTCGCGCAGGTCCAAACCACGGAAATCGCCTCCGCGCATATCGATGACACCTTCGGTAGGGCGCTCTTGGTTGAAGCCGCGAATATCGTCTTTGTGCAGGAGCGCGTAGAGCGGTGTATCAAGAAGCTTAGGCTTACTCATGAAAACGACTCCTGTTGGACTTATGACGCCATTATAGTGCCACTATTGTGCGGTCGCGCGTTTAAGTAGACGACGCGACCAATAAATTTTTCTTACAAGCCTGGCAGGCGCTGACGAATTTGCGCGACCAGTGCATCCAGGGTTCCGCTTTGATTGGTTTCCACCCGCTTGCTCTGCAATAACTCTTCAGGCGTGAGGGGATCGCGATGGGCCTGCTGTTCCTTGATAACTGCCAGGGTCGCGTCGGACGGGTCGTTTTGTTCCGCCTGGCGTTGCGCCAACCAACTGGCAATAACCGCTTGTGGCGCATTGCAATCCAGAATCAGAAACGGCGCACCAGTGGCTTCGGCGACCTTGGCGGCAGCATCGCGTTGTTCACGTTTGAGGAACGTCGCGTCCAGCACCACCGGGAAACCGGCGCGCAGCACGATGTTGGCGATTTCATTCAGGCGTGCGTAGGTCTTGGTGCTGGCGTCGGCGGCATAGATGCCCGCCTGAGGTGTGTTTTCTACCTGCTGTTCACCGAACAGGCGTTTGCGTTCTACATCCGACCGCAGGCGCACAGCACCCAAGGCTTCCACCAGGCGCATGGCGACGTGGCTTTTGCCGACGGCCGAGACGCCGTGGGTGATCGCCAGAAAGCGCGATGGAATGGTGCTGTAGCCTTCCGCCAGATTGGCGTAGTTGCGATATTGGCGCAGGGTGGTGGCCCGTTGCACCGGGCTGGCTTCGCTCGGCATGCTGAACAGCGCGACTTTGGCGCGGACCAGGGCACGGTAGGCTTTGTAGAAATTCAGCAACTCAAGGCCCTGGTAGTCGCCGGTCAGTTCCAGGTACTGACTGATGAAGCGGCGAGCCAGGGACTTGAGGCCGCGGTCTTCCAGGTCCATGGCCAGGAAACCGGTGTCGGCGTAAACGTCAGTGAAGCGAAACGGTTCGTTGAACTCAATGCAGTCGAAGATCACCACTTGCCCATCGATCAGGGTCGCGTTGCCCAAGTGGATATCACCGTGGCACTCGCGGGTGAACCCATCGAGCTTGCGCTGCGCGATTAGCGGCTTGAGGCGTTCGAAGCTGCTTTCGGCCCAGGCTTGCAAGGCGTCGAGTTGAGCCAGGTCGGCCTTGTCGCTGAGGAACGGGCGGATCTGCTCGAAGTTCTGTCGCACCGGCGCCATCACCTCGTCCGGGGTCCCGGCGGGGTGAGCTTGCGGTACATGAGGGGCGCTGAGGTGAAAGTGCGCGATCTGCCGGGCCATTTCATCGATGTGCGCAGCGGTCAGTTCGCCATTGGCCTGCAAGGTGCTGAGCAGTTGGCTTTGGGGAAACTGACGCATCTTCAGCGCGTATTCGATCACAGGCCCTTCACCGCCCAGTTGTGGCGATTCGGCGGTGCCGGTGATCGGCAGTACTTCCAGGTACAAATCCTGGGTCAGGCGTTGGTTGAGGCGCAATTCCTCGTTGCAGAAATGGCCGCGATCTTCCAGGGCGGTGAAGTCCAGAAAGCCGAAGTTCATCGGTTTCTTCAATTTATAAGCATAAGGGCCGGTCAAAATGACCCAGGAGATATGGGTTTCGATGACTTGGAACGCTTCTACCGGATGGGGGTACAACGCCGGGTCTTGCAGGGCTGCGATCAGGGACTGGCTCACGGGCGATCCTTCAGAGTCTTGGGGAAATCATGTCGGGCATTATGGCCGCTGTAGGCGGCCGTGCAAACCGCTGTCCGGCTCATGTTGATCATCGATAAAGTGCGTATAATCCGCCGCCATGACTCGAACCCGATCTCCCCGCTCCCGTAAAAAAACACCTTCCCGCAGCCTGCGCCCCTGGTTGGGCTGGGCGCTCAAGCTCGGCCTTGTCGGTCTTGTAGTGCTCGCCGGCTTTGCGGTGTACCTCGACGCCGTGGTCCAAGAGAAGTTCTCTGGTAAACGTTGGACTATCCCGGCCAAGGTCTACGCCCGCCCGCTGGAGCTGTTTACTGGTCAGAAGCTGAGCAAGGATGATTTCCTCACCGAGCTCGACGCGCTCGGTTATCGTCGTGAACCGGTCAGCAATGGCCCGGGGGCCGCCGCCGTCAGTGGTAACACGGTCGACTTGAACACCCGTGGCTTCCAATTCTATGAGGGCCTGGAAAAGCCTCAGCCGGTACGCGTGCGCTTCTCCGGCGATTATGTGGCCGAACTGTCGTCGCTCAATGGATCCAAACTGCCCGTGGTTCGTTTGGAACCGCTGATGATCGGCGGTATTTACCCCAAAAACCTTGAAGATCGCATCCTGATCAAGCTGGATCAGGTGCCGCCTTACCTGCTGGAAACCTTGGTTGCAGTAGAGGATCGCGATTTTTACAGCCACTGGGGCGTCTCGCCCAAGTCGATTGCCCGCGCGATCTGGGTGAACACCTCTGGCGGCAAAATGACCCAGGGCGGCAGTACGCTGACGCAACAATTGGTTAAGAACTTCTACCTGACCAACGAGCGCAGCCTGACCCGTAAGCTCACCGAAGCCATGATGGCGATGCTGCTTGAACTGCATTACAGCAAGCAGGAAATCCTTGAGGCTTACCTTAATGAGGTGTTCGTCGGCCAGGATGGTCAGCGCGCAGTGCACGGTTTCGGCTTGGCCAGTCAGTTCTTCTTCGGCCAGCCGCTGTCCGAATTGAAGCTGCACCAGGTCGCGCTGCTGGTCGGCATGGTCAAGGGGCCTTCCTATTACAATCCGCGTCGCAACCCGGAGCGTGCGCTGGAGCGCCGCAACCTGGTGCTGGACGTGCTGGAGCAGCAGGGCGTTGCTAGCGCCGAACAGGTTGCCGCGGCCAAGAAAATGCCATTGGGCGTGACCTCCCGAGGCAAGTTGGCGGACAGCTCATTCCCAGGCTTTATCGATCTGGTCAAACGCCAGCTGCGTGAAGACTATCGCGACGAAGACTTGACCGAGGAGGGGCTGCGAATCTTCACCAGTTTTGACCCGATCCTGCAGATGAAGGCTGAAGCGTCGGTCAATGACACCTTCAAGCGTCTGACCGGGCGCAAAGGTTCCGACGAAGTGGAAGCCGCAATGGTGGTGACCAACCCTGAAACGGGTGAAGTGCAGGCCATGATCGGCAGTCGCCAGGCCAGCTTTGCCGGGTTCAACCGCGCCTTGGATGCTGTGCGCCCGATCGGCTCGCTGGTCAAGCCGGCGGTGTACCTGACGGCACTGGAAAAGCCGAGCAAATACACGCTCACCAGTTGGCTCTCGGACGATCCGTTGTCGGTCAAGGGCGGGGATGGTCAGGTGTGGACCCCGCAGAACTTCGATCGCCGCTCTCATGGCACGGTATTCCTTTACCAGGGCTTGGCGCATTCCTACAACATTTCCACCTCTCGCCTCGGTCTGGAAGTGGGGGTGCCGAATGTGCTCAAGACCTTGGCGCGACTGGGCGTTACCCGTGAATTCCCAGCGTTTCCATCCATCCTGCTGGGCGCTGGCGCGATGACGCCGATGGAAGTGGCAACCATGTATCAGACCCTGGCCAACGGTGGCTTCAATACGCCGATGCGGGGCATCCGCAGTGTGTTGACGGCCGAAGGGGAGCCGCTCAAGCGCTATCCTTTCCAGATTCAGCAACGTTTCGACGCGGGTTCCATCTACCTGATCCAGAACGCCATGCAGCGTGTCATGCGCGAAGGTACTGGCAGTTCGGTCTATAAGGTGCTGCCGTCCAATCTGACGCTGGCGGGCAAGACCGGCACTAGTAACGATTCGCGGGACAGTTGGTTCGCCGGTTTTGGTCAGGATGTACTGGCCGTTGTATGGCTGGGGCGCGACGATAATGGCAAGACGCCGTTCACCGGTGCAACCGGCGCATTGCAGGTCTGGACCAGTTTTATGCGCAAGGCTGACCCGCTCCCGTTGAACATGCCACAGCCGGATAACATTGTGCAGGCCTGGATCGATCCGCACACCGGTCAGGGCTCTGATGCCAACTGCCCGGGCGCGGTGCAGATGCCGTATATTCGCGGCAGCGAACCACCACCCGGTGCAGCGTGCGGTGGCGGTGCCCCTGCTGACGCAGAATCGGTGATGGACTGGGTCAAGGGCTGGATGAACTAAGCAAAGAGGGTTTCAAGTGAACAAGTGGTGGTTTCCAGCTATTACAGCGCTGGCTTTGCTCGGCGGTTGCTCCAGCGTGCAACGCGGTTCCATTCCAGTGGTGGACTCGAGCACGGCCGTTTCCAATAGCGATCGGATCTCGGCCAATGGCGGCTTCCGCCAAACCGTGACCAAGCGTCCCGTCCAGGCCGCGGCTCAAGCGGTGCCGCAGGACTCGGGCGTGGTGGTGATGGTGCCCGGCGGCGGTGCCGCGACTTCGGCGCCGATCAGTGCCGAGCCGTGGACACCAGGGCCAAGCACTTCCGGGCCGATCGACGCCACGCCGATTCAGACGGCGCCGGTCAATCAAGGCACCTATAACATGCCGTCCTCGCCGAGCGGCATTCCGTCGTCTTCCAATGCAGGCGGCTTGTCGGCTGATGAGCAACTGGACGGGCCGGTGCTGGCTTTGTTGACCACTGCTCAGCAGCAGCAGGCGGGTGGCGACTTGAACGGCGCTTCCTCAAGCCTTGAACGCGCGCAACGTGTCGCACCCCGAGAACCTCAGGTTCTGTATCGCTTGGCGCAGGTGCGCATGGCTCAGGGCGACGCGCCGCAGGCCGAACAATTCGCGCGTCGGGGTTTGAGCCTGGCCAACGGTCGCCCAGACCTGCAAGCCAGCCTGTGGGCATTGATCGGCGACGCGCGCGCCGCGCAGGGCGATGCCGCCGGCGCCGCCCAGGCCCGCCAGAAAGCCAAGGTTAACCTCTGATGGATGGGCGTTTTCCTGCGATTGCCGAACAGTTATTGCTGATCGAGCGTGAACTGCGCGTGCAAGGCTGGTGGGAAGAGGTTCCCCCCAGCTCTGAAGCACTCAGCAGTATTGAGCCGTTTTCGGTGGATACGCTGGATTTCCACCAGTGGCTGCAATGGATCTTCCTGGCGCGCATGAAGCACATCCTTGAGCAGGATCTGCCTTTGCCACGCGCGTCGGGCATTCTAGAAATGGCCGAGATGGTCTATGTAGACCGGCCTCAGGAAAGCCTCGGATTGCGCAACGCGCTGAAAAAGTTCGATCAATTGATCGTCGACGCTCGTTAATTGCCTGACTGCCGGCTTTTTCGGCAGTCTTGCGCATATTTCTACCGCTTGACGACATTCAGGCGAGTTTTATCCCTCCTCACGGCCCTTTCTTCTACGTTC
>Ga0308172_1001786_pt1 | contig 13261 bp, 9 predicted proteins | sample PhyGR2_FD_202134 | JGI IMG/M metagenome (GOLD analysis project Ga0308172, IMG submission 202134) | Phyllosphere microbial communities from UC Gill Tract Community Farm, Albany, California, United States - DLSLSG.R2 | ecosystem: Host-associated > Plants > Phyllosphere > Unclassified | place: USA...
GGCTGGATCAGCTCGATGAAGGCACGCGCCTGCGGCGACAGGAAACGCCCGCGGCGCACGATCACCCCGTAGCTGCGCTCGGGGAACCAGGCACTCATCGAGCGCGTCACCAGCCGGTCGCGGTCGGCATCGTTGAGGCACAGCGCCGGCACGATCGAGATGCCCATGCCCATCGCCACGTACTGCTTGATCACTTCCCAGCCGCCCACTTCCAGCGCCACGGTGTAGGGCAGGCGGTGGCGCTGGAACACCTGATCGACCAGCCGGTAGGTGATCTGGCGCTTGGGGGGCAGCACCAGGGGGTGTTGGGAGATCGCCTCCAGACTGAGCTCGCCGCGTGCCAGCGCATGCCCGGGCGGGGCGATCAATACCTGCTCGAAGCGGTAGGCGGGGGCATAGCTGAGGTCGGCCGGCACGTCGGTCATCGAACCTACCGCCAGGTCGGCCGCGTCGCTGCGCAGCAGGTCGGTGCCGTCGGCGCTGATCGCGTTGTGCAGGGTCAGGCGTACGTCCGGGTGGCGCTGGCGGAAGCGCTCCACGATGCGCGGCAGCAGGTACAGGATGGTCGAACTGTTGGCGGCGATGTTGAGCTCGCCGGCGTCCAGGCCCTTCACCTTGTCGCGGAAGCTGGCCTCCAGCCCGTCCAGGTTCTCCACCAGCGGCAAGGCCATCTCGAACAGCAGCTGGCCCTCGCGGCTGGGTACCAGGCGGCGCCCGCTGCGCTCGAACAGGTCCACGCCCAATTCGCGCTCCAGCGCCTGCAACTGCTGGCTGATGGCCGGTTGGCTGACAAACAGTGCCTCAGCCGCCCGTGAGACCGACCCCAGGCGCACCGTCTGGCAGAACGCCCGCAGCGGCTTGAGCCGGTCAGACTTGTAGGAAAAACGGGGACTTGGCTTGGACGGTGTGGGCATGGCGTCACGAGTATAAGCACAACTTATGTAAAGCATTGCTATAACTGTTTTGTCATATACGGTACGGCGGCGCACGGTGGGGCCTACCGCAATGCAGGAGCCCGCCATGTCCGCCGTCGCCGCTTTCGCCACTGCCCAGCCCACCCCGACCGATGCCCCGGCCACCCCCGGGATCGCGCTGACCACCCAGCTTGCCGGCCAGTCCGCGCTGCTGCCGGCGGGGGTACTGGCCTTGCTGGTGTCGCTGCACCGCGCCGTGGAGCCCGAGCGCCAGCGCCGGCTGCAGGCCCGGGTGGCCCGTCAGGCCTTCTTCGATGGCGGCGGGGTGCCGGACTTCCGCGCCGACACCGCGCACATCCGCAGCGAAGACTGGCGCGTGGCACCGCTGCCGGACGCGCTGCAGGACCGCCGCGTGGAGATCACCGGGCCGACCGACCCGAAGATGGTCATCAACGCGCTGAACTCCGGTGCCAAGGTGTTCATGGCCGACTTCGAGGATTCCACCGCCCCGGCCTGGGCCAACCTGCTGGCCGGCCAGCAGGCGCTGATCGGCGCGGTGCGCGGCGACCTCACCCATACCGGCCCGTCGGTGGAGGGCAAGCCCGGCAAGCAGTACACGCTGCGCCCGTTCAACGAACAGGCGGTGCTGATCGTGCGGCCGCGTGGCTGGCACCTGGACGAAAAGCACGTGCGCATCGACGGCCAGGCCATCGCCGGCGGGCTGTTCGACGCGGCGGTGTTCGCCTTCCACAACGCCCGCACGCTGATGTGCAAGCAGCGCGGCCCGTACTTCTACCTGCCCAAGCTGCAGTCGATGGAAGAAGCGGCGCTGTGGGAAACCGCGCTGTCGCACATCGAAGGCATGCTCGGCCTGCCGCACGGCCAGATCAAGGTCACCGTGCTGATCGAGACGCTGCCGGCCGCATTCGAAATGGATGAAATCCTGCACGCATTGCGCGACCGCATCGTCGGCCTCAACTGCGGCCGTTGGGACTACATTTTTTCCTACATCAAGACCTTCCGCCGGCACGCCGACAAGGTGCTGCCCGAGCGTGGCCAGGTGACCATGACCCAGCCGTTCCTGAAGGCCTATTCGGAACTGCTGATCCGCACCTGCCACCGCCGTGGCGCGCATGCCATGGGCGGCATGGCCGCGCAGATCCCGATCAACCACGATGCCGCTGCCAACGAACAGGCGATGGCGCGGGTGCGTGCCGACAAGCTGCGCGAAGTGACCGCCGGGCACGACGGCACCTGGGTGGCACACCCGGCGCTGATTCCGATTGCCCAGGCGATCTTCGACGCGCACATGCCCACGCCGAACCAGCACCACGTGCTGCGCAATGACGTGCAGGTGGACCGCGACGCGCTGATCGCCGCCCCCACCGGCACCATCACCCGCGCCGGCTTCGAGGGCAACGTGGAAGTCTGCGTGCGCTATCTGGCCGCCTGGCTGGACGGCAACGGCTGCGTGCCCATCCACCACCTGATGGAAGACGCGGCCACCGCCGAAATCAGCCGCAGCCAGCTGTGGCAGTGGCTGCACACCCCGGGCCAGCACCTGGACGACGGCACGGCCATCGACCTGGCGCTGCTCGACGCCACCCTGGCGCAGCTGCCCACCCGGCTGGGCGACACCCGCGCGCTGCCGGGCAGCGCCCGCCTGCCCGAGTCCATCGCACTGCTGGCCGAGCTCAGCCGCCGCGACACCCTGACCGACTTCCTGACCCTGCCGGCCTACGACCGCCTCGCCTGATTCCGCCGCATTGGGCCCCGGCCAGCCGGGCAGAGCCCGGCTCAACACCGAAACACCCGTAGAGCGGGGCTCTGCCCCGCTTCCCGGCCCCGGCCAGCCCAGAACACCCCGTAGAGCGGGGCTCTGCCCCGCTTCCCGGCCCGGCCAGACCAAAACACCCGTAGAGCGGGGCTCTGCCCCGCTGCCCTTCCCACCCCAGCCCGGCGCCGCCCGGCGTCCCGCATTCCCTTCCTGGAGAAACCGACATGAGCACCCTGCAGACCGCCGAACAGATCCAGCACGCATGGAACACCGACCCGCGCTGGGCCGGGATCACCCGCAACTACACCGCCGCCGACGTGGTGCGCCTGCGCGGCACCGTGCACGTGGAGCATTCGCTGGCGCGGCTGGGTGCCGAAAAGCTGTGGACCTACCTGCAGGAAAAGGACTTCGTCAACGCGCTCGGCGCGCTGACCGGCAACCAGGCCATGCAGCAGGTGAAGGCCGGCTTGAACGCCATCTACCTGTCCGGCTGGCAGGTGGCCGCCGACGCCAACCTGGCCGGCCAGATGTACCCGGACCAGTCGCTGTACCCGGCCGATTCGGTGCCGGCGGTGGTCAAGCGCATCAACAACACGCTGCTGCGCGCCGACCAGCTGCACCACGCCGAAGGCAAGGACGACATCGACTTCCTGCAGCCGATTGTGGCCGATGCCGAAGCCGGCTTCGGCGGCGTGCTCAACGCCTTCGAGCTGATGAAGGCGATGATCGAAGCCGGCGCGGCGGGCGTGCACTTCGAAGACCAGCTGGCCTCGGTGAAGAAGTGCGGGCACATGGGCGGCAAGGTGCTGGTGCCCACCCGCGAGGCCATCGAGAAGCTCAACGCCGCGCGCCTGGCCGCCGACGTGATGGGTGTGCCCACCCTGCTGGTGGCGCGTACCGATGCCGAAGCCGCCGACCTGCTGACCAGCGATGTCGATGGCAACGACCAGCCGTTCACCACCGGCGAGCGGACCGTGGAAGGCTTCTACAAGACCCGCAACGGCCTGGACCAGGCGATCAGCCGCGGCCTGGCCTACGCCCCCTACGCCGACCTGATCTGGTGTGAAACCGGCAAGCCGGACCTGGAGTTCGCGCGCAAGTTCGCCGAGGCCATCCATGCCAAGTTCCCGGGCAAGCTGCTGGCCTACAACTGCTCGCCCAGCTTCAACTGGAAGAAGAACCTGGACGACGCCACCATCGCGACCTTCCAGAAGGAAATTGCAAAGTACGGTTACAAGTTCCAGTTCATCACGCTGGCCGGCTTCCACGCCCTGAACTACTCCATGTTCAACCTGGCCCACGGCTACGCCCGCCGCCAGATGAGCGCCTTCGTGGAGCTGCAGGAGGCCGAGTTCGCCGCCGCCGACCGCGGCTTCACGGCGGTCAAGCACCAGCGCGAGGTCGGCACCGGCTACTTCGACGCGGTGACCCAGGCCATCCAGCAGGGCCAGTCCTCGACCACTGCGCTGACCGGCTCGACAGAGGAAGAGCAGTTCAACGCCGAACGGGCAGCCTGACGATCACCCAGGGCGGCCAGGGAAGGCCGGGGCGACGGGCGGTCGGGGGACCGCCCGTCGCGTCTGTGCGTATGGGGAGCTGTGCGGCTGCTTGGGAATACCGTCGAATGCCGGTCATGGGGAGCTTGTGCACACAGAAGCGGGATCCAGCTTGGGATCTTCCTCATAGCGGTAGCTTTCAGGGTTGAAGCTGAATTTGATCCTTTGCGGCGGGTCTTCCTGGTGACCGGACGCTGCACATCCACGCATGGCAGTCAGATCTGGCCACGGTTCCGTGATGACGACTGGCGCGATGACATCCTTGAATTGTCCCTCAAGCACGTTGATGGCCGTGCCATCCCCGCATTGCACGAAGCCAAGGTAGTGGACTACGTCGACGTCACCGTAGTTCGAGCCGAAGTGCTTCACGAGTTGGTCTGGGTGACCGTCGGCATTGAGATCCGGCATGCCAGCGCTGTAGGTTTGACCAACTGTCAGGCTGTAGATGCAGTCGCTATCCACCCCGGGTGGGCAAGCGCTGAGCTTTTCATGCCCTTGCGGAGATGCCCTAATCACAACCAGGTCGTCAACCGCTGTATTCGCGCAACGCTCTTGCAACGTTTGCGTGTGTGCAGCAGCGAAGCATGTGCTGGATGACAGGAGAAAGGGGATAGATAGAAAAAGTGCTCGCGCCATGAATCAAACTCCGTGGTATCGATGCTGACTGTTGAGCGTGTCCGGCAATCCACCACGCTCATTACTACAATTGAGTGTCCGATCACCCACTTCAGCGCGAGCCTTGATCGCCTGGACCAGACTCAAATAGTCCCCTGCACTCTGCTTCCACCGCGGAGCGTTCTCCATTGAGAACAACCTTCTTGTTTTCGTGGATGTCCCATACGCCAAGCTTCGCGTGAACACTGCAATCCGGGTTGCCATCGACTGCGACGTATCTTCCATCTCTTGAGATCAACGGAAATGGACCAACCTCCTCGTCATAGAAGAACGCATTCTCGCGCAGCGCTGAGATAGACAGCGTGTCTATGTATGCGCCCGGCAATGAAACCAGGTTCGTAGTAGATCCAAGGTGCGCAACCACTGCCAGATATGAAGCCGGTTGAACATCAACAAGCACCATCCCGACGTACACATTGCCCGGAATACTCACATCAGCTAGTGCACCAATCTCTGCTGGAGCATCGATTGGATGAAGGACTTGGTTGCCACAATGGACCAAGGTGCTCTTTGGAACGTAAGCGCCCGCGGAGACCAGGATGGCGCTGCCGTCCGATGAAAATCTGGCTGGCGTTGCACCCGTTGCGATTGTGCAAGATGGATGCGTCGTCGCATCTACCAACAAAATACTCTTGCCATCATGGGAGATGGAAATGGCTTCATTGACGCGGCCAACGTCGGTGTTTGGCAAGGCCGCTGAACACGATGTGGCGAGAGTCGAGAGGAGGCCAATCAGTAAGGAATTCATAGTATTCACAGTAGAGTGAGCTTGGCTAATCGTGTCGCGTCAAGACGTCGCTCATGTGCGATATCTCCGCCGTTGATCGCGCGAGTGACCGCCAGTGACGTCCTTCTCTCAAGCTAGCTGGCGCTGCTCGGCAAACGCGGTGATGCCATCGAGTGCTTCGGCAATGTCGGCGAAAAGCCCCAGTCGCTCTCGGGGTACTGGGTAGTGATGGCGCGGGCGGGCAGGGCGGACTGCACGTCGAGGCGGAACACCGCCTGCGGGTAGTCGCCGAAGATCTGCTCGCAGATGGTGCGGGTATCCAGTTCCTGGAAGATCACCGCGTTGCGGCGCAGTTCCAGCAGGGCTGTCCACGGCTCCAGGGTGAGCCGGTGTCGGGCCAGGCCGACGTCGCTGCCCAGCTGGGCAACCTCGGGCAACATGCCATGCCACTGACGCAGGCCGCCGTCGGCTTGCCGAAGCTGCAGGGTCAGCGGCTGCTCCAGCCACGGGTCCATGTCCAGAAACGCATCGGTGGACAGGCAGTCAATCTCGAAGCGGCTGCTGCCGCAGACCGATTCCTGGCCCTCGAAGCGTTCGACCACCAGATCGGGGGCTGGCCCCTGCAACTGGATCAGGCGCGCCTGTTGGGAAGGAGCGGCAAGCGCGGCCACGGCCGCAGTGCCGGAGATATCCATATCGTCGACATCCGTAGTGCGGGGGTATTGAGCCTACGGGCAAGGCTCCAGCCCAGCCATCGGGGAATCCTTACCCACCCATCAAAGGCTGGCAGAATCAAATACGGCAATAAAATCAAATATATACATCAAAATGAAGCGGCAAATATTCAGAAGGGTTTCAGCGATCGAGTACTCCGCCAGCGCCCACAGATGCCCTGCCGGCGCACACGGTTGTCACCCGGATGGTGGCCGCTGGCAGGCCGGGATCGCGTCATGAGGAAGGATGTGCCGGGCCGGCCGGGAAATTTCGGCGCCCGTGCTCTGAAATGGGATGAGGCGCACACTTTTTAGGGGTGCTATTCTCCTCGGCTCACCGGGGGAACGCTGGGAAGCGGGTGCACGGGATGACCGGCAAGGTTGCGGCGATTGTGTGCGAACAGGAACCAGGCATCGCCGAGACCGCGATGGCTGAGATCGTGCACGCCATCCTGAGCAACGCCGAGTTCGCGCTGTTTGCCGAATTCGGCAAACAGCAATGCCTGACCAAAGGTGACCTGCTGTTCCAGCGCGGTCAAGCCGGCGACACCATGTATGTGGTCGTGAGCGGCAGCATCGAGCTGGATTTCGGCGACGACCTGGTTGTGAAGTCGCTCGGCCCCAACGAATTCTTCGGCGAACTGGGCCTGTTGATCGGCGACCATCCGCGCAGCGCCGACGCGCGCGCTGTGACCGACAGCGTGGTCCTGGAACTGGGCAATGCCGATTTCCAGCGCCTGGTCGACCGTGACCCGGGCCTGGTGGCGTACTTCCTGCGCCGTACCATCATGCGCGTGGTCAGCAACGAACAGGTCCTGATCCGCCAGCTGCGGCGGCGCAACCACGACCTGGAAACCGCGCTGGACAACCTGTACGTCACCACCCACCAGCTCACCCACACCCGCGAACTGGTGCGCACCGACGAGCTCACCGGCCTGCACAACCGGCGTGGGCTGGCCCTGTACCTGCAGGACTGCCGCAACCATGCCGACGGCGCGCCGCAGGGTCTGCTGTTGATCGACTGCGACCACTTCAAGCAGGTCAACGACGAGCACGGCCACCAGGCCGGCGACCGGGTCCTGCAGAGCGTGGCCAACATCCTGCGCTCGGTGGCCACCGAAGCCGACCTGGCCTGCCGGCTGGGGGGCGACGAGTTCTGCCTGCTGCTGCGCACGGCGACCGCCGACAACCTGCAGCACGCCGCCGAGTTCATCCTCAGCGCGGTGCACGGCCTGATGGACCGCGCCCACGGCGTGCCGCACGTCTGCCCGGTCAGCATCGGGGTGCGCCTGCTGGAGCCCCACACCGACTGGAGCGAGTGGTACGCTCGCGCCGACAACGCGCTGTACCAGGCCAAGCGCCTGGGCGGCAACCGGCTGCACTGGTCGCGTGCCGCGACCGTCACACCCTGACGCGGGAAGAACGGCATGAACGGCGACAACGGAACGTCGACCCAGACCGCACAGCTGCGGGCCTTGTTGTTCACCGACCTGTGCGATTCCCTGATCCTGGTTGAACGCATTGGTGACACGGCCGCCGCCGAGCTGTTCCAGCAGCATGACCGGCTGGTGCTGACCCTGCAGCAGCAGTGGCACGGCCACCAGATCGACCGTTCCGATGGCCTCTTCCTGCTGTTCGAGCGGGCCATCGATGCGCTCGGCTTCGCGCTGGACTACCAGCGTGGCCTGCAGCAGATCGGCGAGCAGCGCGGCATCGTCCTGCGCGCGCGTGCAGGCCTGCACGTGGGGGAGGTGCTGACCTGGGAGAACAGCCCGGAAGCGATCAAGGTGGGCGCCAAGTCCATGGAGGTCGAGGGCCTGGCCAAACCGATGGCCGCGCGCCTGATGACGCTGGCGCGCCCCGGGCAGATCCTCCTCTCGGCCGTGGCGGAATCGCTCACCCACCGCGTCACTGCGGCATTGGGCGAACGCGGCGGGCAGTTGCTGTGGAAGTCGCACGGGCGTTGGCGCTTCAAGGGCATTCCAACCATCCAGGAAGTGTTCGAGGTGGGCGAGATCGGCTTCGCCCCGCTGCGAATGCCGCGTGGCAATGCCAAGGCCCGGCGCGGCATCCCGCTGTGGCGCCAGCCTGCGGCGCTGGCGGCGGAAGTGACGCTGCTGGCGGGCTTGGCGGTGGGAGGCTGGATGCTGCTGAGACCCGAGCCGGCCATTGCCTTCGCCGAGCGCGACTGGGTGGTGCTGGCGGATGTGCGCAACATGACCGGCAACGCGGTGTTCGACGAGAGCCTGGACCAGGCGCTGCGCATCAGTCTGGAGCAGTCGCGCTACGTCAACGTGCTAAGCGACCTGAAGGTGCGCGACACGCTTGCCCGCATGCGTCAGCCGGCCGGGGCGCGACTGGACGATGCACTGGCCATCGACGTGGCACTGCGCGATGGTGCCCGCGCGGTGATCGTGCCGTCGGTACGCGAGGTCCAGGGGCGGCTGCAGGTGGCGCTGGAGGTGATCGACCCTGGCACGCGCGAGTCGGTGTTCTCCGAACGCGCCAGCGGCCGTGGCCTGGAGTCGGTGCTGGCCTCCACCGATGAAGTGGTCGCTTCGCTGCGCGGCCGCCTGGGCGAGTCGATGGACGGAATCCGGCGCGATTCACGCCCATTGCCGGACGTGACCACCAATGATCTGGACGCCCTGCGTGCGTATGCGTTGGGCCTGCAAGCCTATTCCGAGCACCGCAACCGCGAGGCGTTGGAGCACTTCGACCAGGCCACGCGGATCGACCCGGAATTTGCCTTTGCCTACGTTGGCAGCATGCGGGTGCACTACGCGCAGGGCGAAATGGGCATCGCCGGTGATTTCCTGCGTCGCGCGATGGCGCGGCGCGAGCACCTCACCCCGCGCGACGGGCTGTACCTGGACGCGTGGGCCGCCGATTTCCAGGGCGCCCGCGTGCAGGACGTCGAGCGCCGGTGGAAAACGCTGGCCGACCTCTACCCGGACTACTTCGGTGCGCATACCAACTACGCCATCGCCCGGGCCAACCAGGGCGACTACGCTGGCGCACTGGCGGCGGCGCAACCGCTGAAGTCGGAGAAGAATCCCGGCCGCACGCTCTCGCTGGATTTCATGGGGCGCATGGCGCTGGCTCGCAACGACGTAGACCAGGCGCTGCAGTACTTCGCCGAGGCGGGGCGGTCGGGCCAATGGCCGGGCAGCCGCGTGATGGCGGCGGCCTACCTTGCCAAGGGCGACTGGAAGAGCGGGCAGGACGTGCTGCAGCAGCTACCTGATGAGCTGCCGAGCCGCATCGAGCGGATCACCCTGGCAGCCGAGCAGGGCCGCTGGAGCCAAGCCCGCGACCTGGCCGATGGAAGCCTGCGCGAATGTGGCGGCGAACCGGTGCTGTGCGATCTGTTCGCGCTGATCGCCTTGAACGTACGCTGGTCTGCGGGTGAGCGACCTGCGGCCTCGGAATGGAGCGCACTGGTCGAGCGAGGTGTGCAGGCCACCATCGGTATTGATCGGGAGTCGCGCTTGTTCAATGGCCTGGCCGCAGCGTGGCTGGCCCAGCGTGCCGGCCACCCGGAGGTGGCGCAACGGCATCTGGACGCGCTTGCCCGCGCTGTCGACACCGTCAATGATGCACGCTGCCGGCAGATGCTGGCCATCGTGCAGGCCAATGTGCAACTACGGCAGGGGCACGCCGATGCCGCGTGGGCTCTGCTGCGGCCGTGGGAGGGCGAGCGGGCGCTGATTGCCCTGCATGTCACCCTGCAGCAGGTGCATGCCGCGCGCGGCGACGCCACCGGGCAGCGCAACCAGCAGGACTGGCTGCGCGGCAAGCGCGGTCTGGCGTATGGCGACAACGCCGGCAGCTTCGCGCTGCAGACCCGCAATGTGCTGGATGTCGGCCCGCCCTGAACGGCACCCCTGGCCCGGTTACGCCTTGGCGTTGACGAAGCAGAACGGATTGTTGAACGCCGCCACCTCGGTGAGGTGGTTGAGCAACACGTCGCGGGCCGCGGCAAACTGCGCCGGCGTGGCAAGCTGGTCGATGGCCACGCAGCCGACGGCGGCCTGCGCATCGGTAGCGCCCAGAGCGACCAGTGCCGCATGCGGATCCGCCGCAAACTGCTGGCGGAAGGCGTCATCGGTGGCGAGCAGGTCGAGCAGTTTGGCCGCCAACGCGGGCGGCAGGGGCGCTTTCGCGCTGGAATCAGAAGGAGACATCGCAGCTCACGTGGTTGGGATCCTTCGAAATAGCGGCCTGCGCGGCCAGATGTTGAGGTGGTTGTATGCCGGGCACAGACGCGTCATGGTGCGCCTTTCCCCGGCGGCCAGCCCATGCGATTTCGTCGTTGCAGCATCCTCTTTCTTGAAGCCCACCAACAGGTCCGTTTCGATTTGACCGGCCTGGCCGGTGGCGGTGACGGCCTGCAGGAGCATCTGCAATGGCGGGCCTGGGCACCGCATCTCGAGGAACCCTTGTCGCTCGATGACGCGCAATGCCAGCTGCTGGGCCGGGTAAGCCCGACCCGGTGGTGCGATGAGCAGGCGTTCCGGGCGCAGGACCAGGCCTTGTTGCCTGCGATGATCGAGGCCGGGCTGCTGGTTGTCGAAGAGGGTGCCGCCGATGCCTCTGGCGCTGCGGCACGCGACCAGGCGATGCGCAATGGCCACTGGTGGCCACCGGCGGCGGTGCTGCACCGCGCCGCGCGCTGGCAGGGCCAGGACAGCGCGGCGGCGATGGAAGAGCGCCGCCTGTTCAACGCCAGCGACCTGCGCGCGCAACTGGGGGTGCCACCGCCCGAAGTGGTTGATCGTGGGCAGCTGCCCGGTCTTGCCCTGCCACGCGCGCCGGCGGACGCGGCCATCGCCAGCCATCGCCGCGTGACCTGCCGCAATTTCCACCCTGATCGCGCCATCACCGCCACTCAGCTGTCGGCCGTGCTGGCTGGCAGCGTGATGGCGCATGCGCGCGTGGACGCGGGCGAGGAGGTGGCTTACCTGAAGAAGGCGGTGCCGGCGGCCGGCAGCCTGCATGCCAGTGAGGTCTATCTGTGGGTGCGGCAGGTGGAAGGTGTACCGGCCGGCCTGTACCACTACCGGCCGCTGGATCATGCGCTGGCCGCGCTGCCGCTGCCGGCATCGGCGCGGATCGAGGTGTGGCTGGCTGGGCAACACTGGTTCGCCGATGCCGCCGTGCACGTGTTGCTGTCCGTGCGCCATGGGCGCACGTTCTGGAAGTACCGCAACCATGCCAAGGCGTATCGCGCGCTGCTGCTCGACCTGGGCCATGTGTCGCAGGCGCTGTACACCGAGGCGACCGCACAGGGCCTGGCGGCGTACGTCACCGCAGCCATCAACGAGGTGGACATCGAGCAGGGCCTGGGCCTGGACCCGATGCATGAAGGCGTGCTGCTGGCCTGCGGGTTCGGCTGGCGCGGAACCCGGCAGGTTATGCCGGAACTGGATCCTATGGGCAGCGTCTGGCCGCGCTGACGCTGCTCAGTCCGCCTCGAAATCCACCAGCACCGCCCCATCGCCCACCTGGTCCCCGGCCTTGACCCGGTAGCCCTGCACCACGCCGTCAGCCGGTGCCTGCAGGGTGTGTTCCATCTTCATCGCCTCCAGCACCAGCAGCGGCGCACCGCGCTTGACCTTCGTGCCCGGCGTCACCACCGTGGCAACGATGCGGCCGGGCATCGGTGCCAGCAGGCTGCCGGCATCGGCCACGGCCTGGTCGGCTTCGCTGACCGGGTCATGCAGGGTGAAGCGCTGCGCGCCCTCGGTGCCGAACAGGTACAGCTCGTTGCCGTCGCGGACCACGCGGGCACGGTGCAGGGCGTCGCCGGCCTGCACGCGCAGCATGTCGCCGTCGAGCGCGCTGTGGGCGAGCACCCGCGCATCCCCGACAGTCACCGACCAGGTGCCGTCGTGTTCCAATGCGGTCACCGCCTGCGCGGTGCCACGGTATTCAAGGCTGAGCGCATGCGGGGCGCGCGCGCCCAGACGCCAGCCATCCTGCCGCTGCCACGGCGAATGCGGGTCGCGTGCGTCCACGCTGGCGGCGGCCTGGCTGCCGACCGCGGCAATGGCGGCCAGCGCCCACACCGTCGGGCTGCCGCTATCGGCGCGGGGTGCCAGCGCGGCCTGCTCGCGCTCGATCAGCGCCGTATCCAGGTCCGCGTGGGCGAACGAATCGGTCATCACCAGCCGGCGCAGGAACGCCGCATTGGTGGTCACGCCCACTACTTCGCACTCGGCCAGTGCCTGCTGCATGCGGCGCAGCGCCGCGTCGCGGTCCACGTCCCACACGATCAGCTTGGCAATCATCGGGTCGTAGAACGGGGTGATCGCATCGCCCTGTTCGACACCGGCGTCCACGCGCACGTGCGCGGTGTTGGCCGGCAGGCGCAGGTGGCGCAGGGTGCCGGTGGACGGCAGGAAGCCGCGGTCGGCGTCTTCGGCATACAGCCGCGCTTCCAGTGCATGGCCGCGGATCTGCAGCTGGTCCTGCTGCAGCGGCAGCGGTTCCCCGCTGGCCACGCGCAGCTGCCATTCCACCAGGTCGGTGCCGGTGATGCACTCGGTAACCGGGTGCTCCACCTGCAGGCGGGTGTTCATTTCCATGAAGAAGAAGTCGCCGTTGGGGGCGGCAATGAATTCCACCGTGCCGGCGCCCACGTAGTTCACCGCGCGCGCGGCGTCCACCGCGGCCTTGCCCATCGCGGCGCGGCGCTCGGCGGTCATGCCGGGCGCGGGCGCTTCTTCCAGCACCTTCTGGTGGCGGCGCTGCACCGAGCAGTCGCGCTCGAACAGGTACACCACGTTGCCGTGGCTGTCGCCGAACACCTGGATTTCGATATGACGCGGGCGCTCGACGTACTTCTCCACCAGCACGTGCGCGTTGCCGAACGCGGCCTGCGCCTCGCGCTGGCA
>Ga0308172_1001790_pt1 | contig 13234 bp, 10 predicted proteins | sample PhyGR2_FD_202134 | JGI IMG/M metagenome (GOLD analysis project Ga0308172, IMG submission 202134) | Phyllosphere microbial communities from UC Gill Tract Community Farm, Albany, California, United States - DLSLSG.R2 | ecosystem: Host-associated > Plants > Phyllosphere > Unclassified | place: USA...
ATTATGGCCTTGCTGAATATTTTTGACATTGCCGGCTCAGCGATGACCGCGCAATCACAGCGATTAAACGTCAGTGCCAGTAACCTGGCGAACGCCGACAGCGTCACCGGCCCCGATGGTAAGCCTTATGTGGCCAAGCAGGTGGTCTTCCAGACCGATGCGGCACCAGGCTCAGCGACCGGCGGTGTGAAAGTGGCAAAAATCGTGGATGACCCCACGCCAGCGAAGCTGGTCTATGACCCAGGCAATCCGATGGCAGATGCCAAAGGCTACGTGAAGATGCCGAACGTGGATGTGGTTTCTGAAAGCGTCAACACCATGTCGGCGTCACGCAGTTACCAGGCCAACGTCGAAGTGCTCAACACCGTGAAGTCGATGATGATGAAAACCCTGACCCTCGGGCAATAACGGAGAAAATTTATGGCTATCGCGGTAGGCGTTAATGAAAAGCTGGACCCCACGGTCCTCAGCTCTTCCAACACCAGTGGCACCGGCAACAATGCGCAGGATCTGCAGAACCAGTTCCTGACCATGCTGGTAACACAGTTAAAGAACCAGGATCCCACTAATCCAATGGATAACAGCCAGCTCACCACACAGCTGGCACAGATTAATACCCTGAGTGGCATTGAAAAACTGAATACCACGCTGGGATCGATCTCCGGCCAGATCACCACCAGCCAGTCACTGCAGAGCTCGACGCTGATTGGGCATGGCGTGATGGTCAATGGCGGACAGATTCTGGTAGGCAAGGGCACCACAACGCCATTTGGTGTTGAGCTGGCCTCAGCCTCAACCGGCGCATCCGCCACGATTAAAGATGCCGGTGGCAACGTAATCGACACCGTCGATCTGGGCGCGCTCAGCGCTGGCGTGCACACCTTCTCGTGGGACGGCAAGCTGACCGATGGCTCTGTCGCGCCGGATGGTAAATACAGCGTTGCGATTGCCGCAAGCAATGGCAACACACAACTGGTGGCACAACCGCTTAACTACGCCTACGTCAATGGGGTGAGTACTGCGAACAACACCACAAAACTGGATCTCGGCACCATGGGCTCCGCCACCCTTGACGACGTACGTCAGATTCTCTGATTAACCTGTAAACAGGACACAAATAAATGTCATTTTCCCAAGCGGTCAGCGGCCTTGGTGCTGCTTCAAGTAACCTTGATGTCATCGGTAACAACATTGCTAACTCCGCAACTGCGGGCTTTAAATCGAGCACCATCGCGTTTGCCGATATGTTTGCCGGTTCTAACGTCGGCCTCGGCACCAAAGTGGCTGCGGTAATCCAGAACTTTAACGACGGTGCGACCACCACCACCAGCCGTGGCCTGGATGTTGCGCTGAGTGGTAACGGTTTCTTCCGTATGACCGACAGCAGCGGCGGCGTCTTCTATTCACGTAATGGCCAGTTAACGCTGGACGCTAACCGTAACCTGGTCAACACCCAAGGTCTGAATGTGACCGGCTATCCGGCCAGCGGTTCACCGGCTACCATCCAGGCCGGTGCTAACCCCGTTGCGCTGCGTATCCCTACCGAGCAGATGCCAGCCCGCGCGACTACGACCGCCGGTCTGGTTGCCAACCTGAACTCAACGGATACCACGCCAACCGTAACTACCTTCTCGACGGCGAACGCAGACAGCTACAACAAGAAAACCACGGCAACCGTGTTCGACTCGCAGGGTAATGACCACGCGCTCGACATGTATTTCTCGAAAGACACCACCAGCAACAGCTGGACCGTGCGGACCATCGATGGCACCACCGGCACCTCCGCGGGTGACTTCCGTATGTCCTTTGACACCAGCGGTAAGCTGACCAGCGTTTCTAAGCTGGATGCCAGCGGCGCGGTTGTCAGCAGCACGACTGATGGCACCGTCGGCCTGACGCTGAACGTGGGTGGCGCCAATGGCGCAGTAGCCAATCAGCCAATCAACCTGAGCATGCTGGGCAGCCTGCAGCAGAACACCGGCGCCACCAACTTTGGCAGCCCGACGCAGGATGGTTATGCACCTGGCGATCTGACCAGCTACGCAATCAATAATGACGGCACCATCACCGGCAGCTACTCAAACCAGAAAACCCAGCTGCTGGGTCAGATTGTCCTGGCGAGCTTCTCTAACCCGGAAGGTCTGCAGTCTAAGGGCGACAACGTCTGGCAGGCTTCAAGCGCATCTGGTCAGGCAGCTGTCGGTCTGGCTAACACCGGCACCTTTGGTTCACTGACCGCCGGCGCACTGGAATCGTCCAACGTCGACATGAGTAAAGAGCTGGTGAATATGATCGTGGCGCAGCGTAACTATCAGGCGAACGCGCAGACCATCAAAACTCAGGACCAGATTCTCAACACGCTGGTTAACTTACGTTAATTCGCTAACAGGATTGCCATATGGATCACGCGATATATACCGCGATGGGCGCGGCCAGCCAGACGCTGGATCAGCAGGCGGTGACCGCCAGCAACCTCGCCAACGCCTCTACACCGGGTTTTCGTGCGCAGCTGAATGCGCTGCGCGCAGTGCCGGTGAGCGGCTGGTCGCTGCCGACCCGTACGCTGGTCGCCGCCTCTACACCCGGCGCCGACATGAGTCAGGGCGCGATGGATTACACCGAGCGTCCGCTCGATGTGGCGGTGCAGCAGGATGGCTGGCTGGCGGTACGCACCGCTGACGGCAGCGAAGCCTACACGCGTAACGGCAATATGCAAATCAGTCCGACCGGTACGCTGACGGTTCAGGGCAATCCTGTGATGGGCGATGGCGGTCCGATTGTGATCCCGCAGGGCACTGAAATCACCATTGCTGCTGACGGTTCGATCACCGGGCTGAATGCCGGTGATTCCCCGAACGCCACGGTCCAGCTGGGCAAGCTGAAGCTGGTCAGGGCAACCGGGCAGGAGCTGCAGCGCAGTGATGACGGCATGTTCCGTCCTACTGCGTCGACGCAGGCGACCCGCGGAGCCGCGTTACAGGCGGATCCCACCATGCAGGTTATGCCTGGCGTACTGGAAGGCAGCAACGTCAAACCGGTAGAAACCATGGTCGATATGATCGCCAACGCCCGACGTTTTGAGATGCAGATGAAAGTCATCACCAACGTCGACGAAAATGAACAAAAAGCCAACCAGCTCCTGAGCATGGGCTGAGGCACGAGGATAACAACATGATTCGTTCTTTATGGATCGCTAAGACCGGTCTTGATGCGCAGCAGATGAACATGGACGTCATTGCCAACAACCTGGCAAACGTCAGCACCAACGGCTTTAAGCGTTCACGTGCCGTGTTCGAAGATCTGATGTACCAGACCATGCGCCAGCCGGGCACCCAGTCATCAGAGCAGACGACGCTGCCATCCGGTTTGCAGATCGGTACCGGTGTGCGTCCGGTGACGACTGAGCGTCTGCATACTCAGGGCAACCTGTCGCAGACCAGCAACTCAAAAGATATCGCCATTAACGGCCAGGGTTATTTCCAGATTCAGATGCCGGATGGCACCTCTGGCTATACCCGTGACGGCGCGTTTCAGGTTGATCAGAACGGCCAGCTGGTTACCAACTCCGGTTTCCCGGTGCAGCCAGGCATCACCATTCCGGCCAACGCCACCAGCATTACGGTGTCGCGTGACGGTGTGGTCAGCGTGACGCAGCAGGGTCAGGCTCAGGCCGCGCAGGTCGGTCAGTTAACGCTGAGCACCTTTATGAATGACGCCGGTCTCGATAGCGTGGGTGAAAACCTCTACAAAGAAACGCAGGCATCGGGCGCACCGACAGACAGCACCCCAGGCCAGAACGGCGCGGGTCTGCTCTATCAGGGCTACACCGAAACCTCAAACGTTAACGTGGCGGAAGAGCTGGTCACCATGATCCAGACGCAGCGCGCTTACGAAATCAACAGCAAGGCGATCAGTACCTCTGATCAGATGCTGGCGAAATTAACGCAGCTTTAATCCCGAACAGGGCCAGCCCTTGCTGGCCTGAATGACAGACATTAATAAGGTCGTGACGCCGTGGCGAAGCAACAGATTCTCAAGCCTGGACATTGGTTAGTTGCCTCGTTGCTGCTAACTCTCAACGGATGTGCCCTGGTCCCGCGTACCCCGCTGGTCGAAGGTGCAACCACAGCGCAACCTATGCCGTCCGCGCCACCGGTGGTCAACGGCTCGATATTCCAGGGCGTCGCGCCGCTGAACTACGGCTATCAGCCGCTGTTTGAAGATCGTCGTCCACGCAACATTGGCGACACCCTGACCATCACGCTGCAGGAAAACGTCAGCGCCAGCAAAAGCTCCTCAGCCAATGCCAGCCGCGATGGCAGCAACAGCTTTGGTGTGAGCGCGGTGCCGACCGGTCTGGCAGGCCTGGTGGGTGCAGGTGGCGAAAAAGCCAATATCGACGCAACAGGCAAAAATGATTTCGCAGGTAAAGGCGGCGCATCCGCCAATAACACCTTTACCGGCACCATTACCGTCACCGTGGATCAGGTGTTGTCAAACGGCAACCTGCACGTGGTCGGTGAAAAACAGATCGCCATTAATCAGGGCACGGAGTTCATTCGCTTCTCGGGCGTGGTCAACCCACGCACCATCAGCGCCAGTAACGCCGTGTTATCTACCGCTGTCGCCGATGCACGTATTGAGTACGTCGGAAATGGTTACATCAATGAGGCGCAGACCATGGGCTGGTTCCAGCGTTTCTTCCTGAACATCTCGCCGATGTAAGAGGTTTCAATGAAAAAGTTAACGCTGTTACGCGCCGGGCTGGCGCTGCTACTGGGCGTAAGCCTGCTGGCCAAAGCCGATTTGATTCGTGATTTAACCACGGTACAGGGCGTACGTGATAACCAGCTGCTGGGCTACGGCCTGGTCGTGGGTCTGGATGGCACGGGTGACCAGACCACCCAGACGCCATTTACCACGCAGACCGTGAGCAACATGCTGTCACAGCTCGGCATTACCGTTCCGACCGGAACCAACATGCAGCTGAAAAACGTGGCGGCCGTCATGGTCACCGCCAAACTGCCGTCGTTTGCCCGTCAGGGTCAGACCCTGGATGTGGTGGTTTCATCACTGGGTAACGCCAAAAGCCTGCGCGGCGGTACGCTGTTAATGACGCCGATGAAAGGGGTCGATAACCAGGTCTATGCGCTGGCGCAGGGTAACATCCTGGTCGGTGGTGCGGGTGCCTCAGCGGGCGGCAGCAGTGTTCAGGTTAACCAGCTGAACGGTGGCCGTATTACCAGCGGTGCAACCGTTGAGCGTGAACTGCAGAGCAACTTTGGTACGCAGAACACCATTAACCTGCAGCTTAACAGCGAAGATTTCTCGATGGCGCAGCGTATTGCTGATGCGATCAACGCCCGTGGCGGTTACGGCGCAGCGCAGCCGCTGGATGCCCGTACCGTGCAGATCCGTGTGTCACCTAATAATGGTGCGCAGGTGCGTCTGCTGGCTGAGATCCAGAACATTGATGTCTCGATTCCGGTTGAAGATGCCAAAGTAATCATCAACTCCCGTACCGGCTCAGTCGTTATGAACCGCGAAGTGACGCTGAATCAGTGTGCTGTCGCGCAGGGCAACCTGTCGGTAACGGTTAACCAGCAGCAGAACGTCAGTCAGCCTGACACACCACTGGCCGGTGGTCAGACGGTGGCGACGACGCAGACCCAGATCGATCTGCGCCAGACCGGCGGTGCGCTGCAACGTGTTAATGCCAGCGCCAACCTGAACAACGTGGTGCGTGCGCTGAATGCGCTGGGTGCGTCACCTATCGAACTGATGTCGATTCTGCAGTCGATGCAGAGTGCTGGCTGTCTGCGTGCCAAACTGGAAATCATCTGATGGCTGATATGCAATCTGTAACGAGTGCGGCTTTCGACAGCCGCTCCCTGAATGAACTGAAACACAAGGCCAGCACCGATCCGAAAGGACAGGCGTTGCAGGTTGCGCGTCAGGTTGAAGGGATGTTTGTACAGATGATGCTGAAGAGTATGCGCGAGGCGTTGCCACAGGACGGGATTATGGGCAACGAACAGACCAAACTCTTTACCTCTATGTATGACCAGCAGATTGCACAGGAGATGGGTAAGCGCGGCCTTGGCCTGGCGGAAACCATCGTCAAACAGATGCAGCCCGCCACCGCGCCGGATGAAAAAGCCGGTACGGTGCCGATGAAGCTGGATAACAGCTTTATTCTCAGTACCAGCGGCGCAACACCCATGGTCGCGCAGCAGCTGGAGCAGATTGTGCGTAAGGCGATGCCGCGTCTGCCACCGGTCGCGTCACCGACGGGTCTGCCCAGCGACAGCCGCGAGTTTATCGCCCAGCTGACGCAACCAGCGCAGGCTGCCAGTCAGCAGAGTGGCATTCCTCATCACCTGATTCTGGCGCAGGCTGCGCTGGAGTCGGGCTGGGGCCAGCGTCAGATCCTGACCCGCGACGGCAAACCGAGCTACAACGTGTTCGGGATTAAAGCCAGCGGCGACTGGAAAGGTGATACCACCGATATCATGACCACCGAATATGAGCAGGGCGAAGCGAAGAAAGTCCGTGCCAGCTTCCGTGTTTATAACTCCTACTTCGAAGCGCTGACCGACTACGTCAAACTCCTGACCAAAAACCCACGCTATGCGGCGGTGACCAACGCCACATCCGCAGAGCAGGGTGCCCAGGCATTACAGGCGGCAGGCTACGCCACCGATCCGAAATATGCGCAAAAGCTGGTAGGAATGATTCAGCAATTTAAAAGTATGGGCGACAAAGTCGTCAAAGCGTACAGCCAGGATATGGGCGACCTGTTCTGATCATTGCGCCTCAAGTTTCACTTAAGCAAGCCGATAACATCCCTATAGCCAGAAGCGTTTTCGCCTGCTGGCGCCCACTTTGATGTCTGCCAGCCCGGTTGACGGGGAACGTAAGGAACCGAGATGTCCAGCATAATTAACTCCGCGATGAGTGGATTGAGTGCCGCGCAGGCCGCTCTGAGCACCACCAGTAACAACATTTCCAATTACACCGTGGCGGGCTATTCACGTCAGACCACGGTACTGGCGCAGGCAAACAGTACCCTGCAGGGCAATAGCTATTATGGTAACGGCGTGAATATCACCGGTGTACAACGTGAATATGATGCATTTATTGCCACGCAGCTGCGCGGTTCCAGCGCGAACTACAGCGCGGTAAACACCCAGCACAGCCAGATTTCTAACATTGACGATTTACTGTCGACCTCGACGACCAGCCTGTCGACCTCACTGCAGGGCTTCTTTACCAACCTGCAGAACGTGGTCAGCAACGCCAACGATCCGTCAGCGCGTCAGTCAATGCTCAGCAACGCACAGGGTCTGGTCAGCCAGTTCCAGACCTCGGCGCAATACCTGAACAATATGCAGAACAGCGTCAATGCGGATGTCGGTTCCAGCATCAAGCAGGTCAACACCATTACCAGCCAAATCGCCGATCTTAACAAGCAGATTGGCAAACTGAGTACTGCTAACGGCGCCACACCTAACGATTTGCTCGATAAGCGCGATCAGCTGGTGAATACCCTGAATAACGTCGTTGGCGTGACGGTGTCGCAGCAGGATGGCGGCTACACGGTTGCGATGGCGAATGGCCTGACGCTGGTGAACGGCGACAAATCTCACGATCTGGTGGCGATGCCTTCCAGCAGCGATCCGGCGCGCACCACTATCGGCTATGTCGATAAGCAGGCGGGCAACGTCGAGATCCCGGAAAAGCTGATCACCACCGGTTCACTGGGCGGTCTGCTGGCCTTCCGCACTCAGGATCTGGATCTGGCACAGAACCAGCTGGGTCAGTTAGCGGCGGCGTTTACGACCAGCTTTAACGATGTCCACAAGCAGGGCTTTGACAGCAACGGCAATCAGGGCGTTGATTTCTTCAATATCGGCAGCCCGCTGGTGGTGAGCAACAGCAAAAACAGCACCGCTGCCTCCGTGACCGCAGAGTGGACCGATACCAGCGCGCTGAAAGCCACCAACTATAACGTCAGCTTTGACGGTACTAACTGGAGCGCCACCCGTGCTTCGGACAGCACCGCCGTGACCATCACGCCGGGTACCGATGCCAGTGGCAACACTACGCTAAGCTTTGATGGCCTGAAGCTGACCGTCGCTGGTACGCCTGCACCCGCTGCCAAAGACAGCTTCCTGGTGAAGCCGGTGCAGAACGTGGTGAACGACATGTCCGTTGCGATCACCAATGAATCTCAGGTGGCCGCAGCAGGTGCCGTTGGCGGTGAGAGTGATAACCGTAATGCGCAAAAACTGCTGAATCTGCAGGATGCGAAGCTGGTCGGCGGCAACGCCACGCTGTCACAGGCTTACGCTACCATCGTCAGCAGCGTGGGTAACAAAACCAGTTCACTGGCAACCACCAGCGATACACAGAAAAGCGTGGTCAGTCAGCTGACCGAACGCCAGCAATCGGTCTCAGGCGTAAACCTCGATGAGGAGTACGCCAACCTGACTAAATATCAGCAATATTACATGGCCAATGCGCAGGTGCTGCAGACTGCCAGCACCGTGTTTAATGCATTGATCAATATTCGCTAAGGGCAGGAGATAACATGCGAATCAGTACAAATATGATTTTTGAGCAGCAGGTGCGCGGCATCACTGACTCACAGGCCTCCTGGCTGAAATCAGGCGAGGAGCTCTCCAGCGGCCGCCGTGTCAACAATCCTTCGGACGATCCGATTGCTGCGTCCCGTGCTGTGGTGTTGTCACAAACCCAGCAGCAGGGCAAACAGTATGAGCTGGCGCGTACCTTTGCCGAGCAGGGCCTGTCACTGGAAGAGAATACGCTGAAAGGCGTCACCGATGGGATCATTACTGCGCAGGGACTGATCGTCAACGGTTCAACCGGTACGCTGAGCGATAACGACCGCGGCTCGATTGCCACCCAGCTGGAGGGTATTCGCGCCCAGTTACTGAACCAGGCAAACAGCCAGGATGCCAATGGCCGCTATATATTTGCCGGTTACAAAACCGACAGTGCGCCGTTTGTTGATACGGCAGGCACCGGCGTTAGTTACGCAGGCGGCACTGATGCGATCACCCAGAAGGTCGACACCAGCCGTACCATGACCGTGGGTCATACCGGTGACAACATCTTTATGTCTATTACGGGTAATGCCACCAAAGAGCCGGATGGCAGCGCCAGTGAAACTAACGTGTTTAAGATGCTGGATAGCGCCATTGCTGCACTGAAAGTGCCGCAGGATGGTGCTGACGCCGCAACTAAACAGACCTTCCAGGATGCGATGGATAAAACCAACCGTGGTCTGGGTAACTCACTGAATAATGTTTTAACAGTGCGTTCTGAGATTGGTACTCAGCTTTCAGAGATCGATACGCTGAATGCGCAGGGCGATGACCGCAGTGTGATTTACAGCTCGCAGATGAGTGACCTGGTTAACGTGGATTTAACTGAAGCGGCTTCCAGCTACACCATGAAGCAGACGGCACTTCAGGCGTCTTACAAGACATTTACTGATATGTCCAAGATGTCCCTGTTCCAGATGAATACGTAGTCTGACAAGAAATTTTGAGCGTACTTTAACCGGATGCGCTTACTTTTTCCCACCCTCCCGCTAAAGGAGGGTGGGATTTTTTTTGCCTGCGATTCAGCCGCGGCCGGTAACCAGAAGGTATTAAGAGCGGTGTGATGTAAAACGGCTGACAGGCAGACTCGCAGCCATAAAAAACCCCGGCTCAGAGGCCGGGGTTCGGTTTACAACAGCTTATGCGTTACGGCTTGGTTGCCGGTGCAGTGGCCTGATGGGTGGCGCTATGACCACCGGCAGAACCGCGACCGTCGAACTCATACGGTGCACGCACCCAGTCACTCTGCGGAGCCGGCGCTGACTGCCAGACTGGTGCAGGCGCTTTAGTCATCGGCGCAGAAGCAAAGTGCTTCCAGCGTGTACCGTCATTCGGCACAGCGGCTGCAGGTACTGATGCAACAGGTTCGGCAGCTGTCACCGGTGCTGCAGGCGCGATATCGCGTGCGGCAACCGGAGCATGCGGTTCAGTGACTGGCGCGGTTTCAGCTTCTGCTGCGACCGGCGCTTTCAGCACTTCTTCAACCTCGGCTGCGATCGCTTCGCTCACATCGGTAGCTGACTGCTCAGCAACCTCTGCAGGCTGAACAGTCTCAACCGCAGGCTGTGCAACTTCTGCAGCCTGAACAGTCTCAACGGCATCAACGGCAGGGGTCACCACTGGCGCTTCAGCGACGGGCTCAGCAGGCACGGCTTCAGCCGCGACAGCGTCTGCTTTCGCTTCTTCGGCAGCCGGAACAACAGAAGGCTGCTCGTCAACCGGGGTCTCGATAGCACGGGTATCATCCGTGTTGACAACCGGCACTGGCGTTTCTGCCTGTGGCTCGGCGTGTTGCACGGGCGCTTCCTGAGCTACAGATTCAACGGCGTCTGCGACCGGCAGCGCATGGGTGGCGTCTGCTGTCTCTTCCGGGTTATACGCAGGTGTCTCATGCGTCACATTCTGCAGCTGCTCTTCGCTGGCCTGGCTTACCGGATAGCGAATCCAGACTTTACCGGATGCCATCTCAGGGGAGGCAGCGGCAGCGGCCAGAGGCATGGCTGACTGCGTCGGGTAACGCTCATCGCGGTAACGACGACGACGCTGTCCACTCACGCGCAGATGGCGCGGCGAACGACGTGAACGACGCGGCATATTGGCGTTATCACGGTTGTCGTTGTCATCCTGTTCGTCACTCTGCTGCGTCTGGAACTCAGGCTGCGGCTGTGCAACCTCAGCAGGCTGAGACTGAGTCACTTCAGCAGGCTGGGCAAAGTCGCTGGCTTCGGCTGGCATAGGCGGACGGTTATCATCAACACGCACCTTCTGGTTCAGCTGACGCGGCTTACGACGCGGCATAACCTGCACGCGCTCATCATCCTGCACCTCGGCCACGTCCAGGACTTCAGCGACCACTTCCGGCTGCTCAGCCACTTTGGCGGCTTCTTCACCGGCGCGTTTCTCTTCCTGACGACGACGCTGACGCTCAGCACGCTGTTCACGACGCTGTTGCTGCTGCTCATCACGCTGCTGGCGCGCTTCTTCGCTCAGTGCCGGACGCTCTTCGCGAACTTCACCTGGCTGAGACTCACGCTTGTTACGACGGTTGTTATTGCCATCGCGTGGTTCGCGATTTTCACGTGGCTCGCGGCTTTCGCGCGGTTCACGGCTTTCACGCGGCTCACGACTTTCGCGTGGTTCACGGCCTTCGCGAGACTGGGCGTTATCACCGTTACGCGGCGTACGTTCACGACGATTGTTGTTACGACGGTTGTTATTGTTGCTGCGGCGCTCGCCACGGCCGTTGTTGCTTTCCTGCTCGCTTTCAGACGCTTTCTGCGGTTCAGCAACCTCAGCGGCCACTGGCGCGGCAGCAGGGGCTTCATCACCTGCGAACATTTTCTTCAGGCCGCCAAGCAGACGTCCGAAGAAACCGGTGCTGACGGTAGCAGGGGCAGCCACAGCGGGTGCAGCTTTTGCTGCTGGCTGAACGTCGGTGCGCTGCACTTCTGGCTCAACTTCGACCGGTGCCGGAGGCGCATCAGGCATCACAAACGCGGCCAGAGCAGGCTGCTCAGGACGACGACGTTCTGCATGTTCCTCTTCCGACGGCATCGCCATTTCGGCTTCATGCAGCTTCGGCAGATGATAGCTCAGGGTCTGCGTCTCTTCGCCTTTGCGCACACGGAGTACGGAGTAGTGTGGAGTCTGCATCTTGTCATCAGGAACGATGATCGCCCGCACGCCGCCCTGGCGTTTCTCAATCGCGTTAACCGCTTCACGTTTTTCGTTCAGCAGGTAAGACGCAACCTGAACCGGAACAATGGCGTGCACTTCTTTGGTGTTGTCTTTCAGCGCTTCTTCTTCAATCAGACGCAGAATGGACAACGCCAGTGACTCGTTATCACGGATGGTGCCGGTGCCGCTACAGCGTGGGCAGACGTGATGACTGGATTCGCCTAGTGACGGGCTCAGGCGCTGGCGGGACATCTCCAGCAGGCCGAAACGTGAAATGTGGCTGATCTGAATGCGGGCGCGGTCCTGACGGACAGCTTCACGCAGACGGTTCTCAACTGCGCGCTGATGGCGTACCGGCGTCATATCGATGTAATCGATAACGATCAGGCCGCCCAGGTCACGCAGGCGCAGCTGACGGGCAATCTCATCGGCCGCTTCAAGGTTGGTGTTGAAGGCTGTTTCTTCGATGTCACCGCCGCGCGTTGCGCGTGCTGAGTTGATATCGATAGCGGTCAGCGCTTCGGTACTGTCGATCACAATCGAGCCACCGGAAGGCAGGCGGACTTCACGCTGGAAGGCGGATTCGATTTGCGATTCGATCTGATAGTGGCTGAACAGCGGAATTTCACCGGTGTAGAGCTTAATTTTGCTGCTGAAGTCCGGACGGCCCAGCGCAGCGATATGCTGACGCGCCAGTTCCAGCACTTTCGGGTTATCGATAAGGATTTCACCGATGTCCTGACGCAGGTAGTCGCGGAAGGCACGCACGATCACGTTGCTTTCCTGATGGATCAGGAACGGAGCAGGGCGGTTTTCAGCGGCTTTCTTAATCGCTTCCCAGTGCTTAAGACGGAAGCTTAAATCCCACTGCAGCGATTCGGCAGATTTACCGACGCCCGCGGTGCGGACAATCAGGCCCATGCCTTCCGGCAGATCCAGCGCCGACAGTGCTTCTTTCAGTTCGGTACGGTCGTCACCTTCGATGCGGCGGGAGATACCCCCTGCACGTGGGTTATTCGGCATCAGTACCAGGTAGCTGCCCGCCAGAGAGATAAAGGTGGTGAGCGCAGCGCCTTTATTGCCGCGTTCTTCTTTATCGATCTGAACAATAACTTCCTGACCTTCACGCAGTACGTCTTTAATATTCGGACGACCGTGTGCGTTGTAGCTGGAAGGGAAGTATTCGCGGGAGATTTCTTTTAAAGGGAGGAAACCGTGACGCTCTGCGCCGTAATCGACAAACGCAGCTTCAAGGCTGGGTTCAATGCGAGTGATTTTACCTTTGTAGATGTTGGCTTTCTTCTGTTCGTGTCCAGGACTTTCAATATCCAGATCGTACAGACGCTGACCGTCAACCAGGGCAACGCGCAACTCCTCCTGCTGAGTTGCGTTTATTAACATTCTTTTCATCGTGACTTACTCGTTAT
>Ga0308172_1001793_pt1 | contig 13215 bp, 12 predicted proteins | sample PhyGR2_FD_202134 | JGI IMG/M metagenome (GOLD analysis project Ga0308172, IMG submission 202134) | Phyllosphere microbial communities from UC Gill Tract Community Farm, Albany, California, United States - DLSLSG.R2 | ecosystem: Host-associated > Plants > Phyllosphere > Unclassified | place: USA...
CCTTCTCGGCGAGAGCGAGCAGCAGGTCGCCGATGCGCGGGTCGATCGCCGACTTCGAGGGGGCGAGGGTGTCGTCGAGGTCGAAGGCGACGAGGCGGGGCGAGGCGTCGGACACGGTGCTCCTGAAAGGTGAGAGGTCGTCGCACGGAGGTGTCGCGTGCGCGCGGCGGGCGGGCCGGCGAGGGGCCCGCGTACGAAGTGATTCTACCGGCGGGCTCCCGTCGCCCCTTGCGTCGTGCAGTGGGTGGGGGCGCGGGTTCAGACGGCTCGGGTGAGGATGCCGATCCGAGAACCAGCGCGGTCGAACACCGTGAGCGTATCTCCGGCGATTGTCGCGGTGGCCACCCTGCGCAGCCAGGTGTCGACGCCCATGCAAGCCTTCAGCGTCGACAGCCCGAGACCGACGGTGAGCGTGTCGCCCTCCCGGGAGTACGAGCCGTTGAGCCCATTGCAGCCGTCGCTGCCGGTGAGGACCTCGTCTTCCAGTGTGAGGAATTCCGGTCCCTGCCCGGCCCAACGGCCGTACTCGGATGCCGGGGCGGTACCGCTCGCGGGGGCGGCGCACGCCGCGGCAATCATGCCGCCGACGGCAAGCGCGGAGAGGGCAGCGAAACGGCGGGACATGAGAATCTCCTCATCCACATCGAAAAACGAAATCGACTTCATATACAACGCTCAGGTTCCCTTAAGGTGATCCTCGACGCTGAGAGATGGGTGGGGGCCCTATCGAGATTCCCGTCCTGCCTCATCGCGCGTTTTCACCGACACATGAGATGAGACGATCACACTAATCATGAAGCGTATGGGGTGGGCTGCAGCGTCCACCGCCGTCGCGCTCACCGCTTCCGGTCTGCTGGCCCCCGCGGCCTTCGCCGGGGAAGACCAGTCGCTCGCGCCGACCTCCGGTCCGGCATTCGATGCGACCGCACAGCAGCCCCTGGCCAACGACGACGTTCAGGCTGTGACGATTCCCATTCTGCTGAAATGAGGTTTACGAAACCGGAGTTGTGCGGCACTACGCACATCGCGCCCAAAGGGGTCATCTCCGCCACCCGCATAGCCGGTGCCGCATATCAATTCTTGCGTCCTAAATCGCACGTGCCTGTCACCCATTTGGAGGGCAATCACCCTCTACGAAATGCCGCGTCGACCCCGAGGTGCGTGTGCTACCCCGAGACGAGGAACGCGTGAGGAACGAATCTTGCATCCATGCCGTGGGTGCATAGTCCGGGCGTTGTCCCCCATATGGCCGACTTGACAAGGAGGATCACGCAACTGGACGCCCACTGTGCGTTCGATCCGAGCGTCTTCGGCAACAAGAAATACTGGGGCTCCCCATCACGTAAAGCCCCGGTCAGGTTACATATTGATACTCGCCGGTGGTTGCCTCGAGTCATCGATCCTTGATTTCCACAGCTCCGTCCTGCTAGACACGAAGCGCAATAGCAAGTAAATGAATCCGGCATCCGGATCGAATAAGGGGGCATTTGAATGGGGAACAGGATGAAAAAGTCATGGAGCCGCACAATCGCCGCGGTCGCTGCCGGGGCCGTGCTTGCCATCGGAGGAGTCGTCGCAGTTGCCGCGCCTGCGAACGCAGCCCCGTCGGGGTGTCAGACTCAGGGGAAAAGCTGTCTGTGGTCGGGATATGACTACGGCACTGATGCGGCTCAGAACTGGCGGATGCTGTACTTCGAATACTGCATCGACAATTTGGGGAACTACAGCTACAACGACATAACCTCGTCGGCGTACAACTACGGGTTCTCGGACAACGCTCGGTTCTACGAGCACGACCTCCAGAACGGGTATTACTTCACGATTCTCCGCCACGACGGTAAGCCCAATCTCAACAATGTAGACGGCCAGAACTGGAACGACCGTATTACGTCCGCCTACTTCACGGGTGCGCTTGGATCCAAGGGCACCTCTCGATGCGCTTGAGTCACCTCACGCAGCGCGGCCGGCGATTCGCGCCGGCCGCGCTATTGGTCACGGCATGTTTTGCAGTTTCGGGGTGCACCTTCAGTGCCGAGCCGAAGCAGCCTGATCAATCCACGGGAGTAGTTGAGATGGGGCAGCCTGTTTCTGAAAAGAACAGGACGCAATGGTCGCTCCCGCTTGAGGAGTTCATCGTGTACTCACCCGAATTGAGCAACTACGCGGAGCAGTTGCTCATTTCAAAATGCCTCACCGGGCAGGGATACGAGTGGCCGGTGCCTTGGCGCGACTCAGCCTTCCTCTGGCCTGAAGGGTTCAACAAGATCGGATACCGCTTGTTTGACGAGCCTCTTGCCAAGCGTTTTGGGTATCACTTCGCGCCTCCTAGAGACGCAAACGAGGCCGATGCGTGGGCAGCATTCGCAGACTTCGCCAACTCGTACACTCCCGACGACGACTTCACGGGAAAATTCGAAGAATGCTCTGACGAGGCTCGAAGCGAGAAGACTGTTCGTGACGTCGACGCACAGAACTACGTGATGGGACTGGCGATGCAGGCGAGCGATGTCGCCGTCCAGGACGCGAGTGTTCAGGAAGCCGTCGCTCGGTGGCGAGAATGTCTTACTCCGAAGGTGGATTTCGCCGTGTCAGACACCCCCTGGAAGCAGATGCCGCCGCAAGCTGTGGCGGAGCGCTTCGGTCTGTACGGCGAGTCTCGAACGATGGCGGCGTCCGGGGATGAGATCGCCGTCGCGGTAGCCGACGCTCAGTGTCGCGAGTCCAGCGGCGTCAGCGAGACGCGATACAACCTTGAGTGGGACCAGCAGAAGAAGTTGATGGACCAGAACCGCGATCAGCTCGACCGCATCCGTGCCGAGGCGGGCGCTCACAAAAAGGATCTGCTAGCGATCATCGCAGAAAATGCACCGGCCGCCCCCATGGGTTGACTGGAGCGCTCCTGCTAGCGCATAGCTCTCGGACCTATAGCTAGGTGATCGTAAGGTTCAGGAAAGTGCAGGTTTAGTCATTCATCGGACCAGAAACTCCAAATACGGGTGGTGGACCGCCGTCTCTGTCGTCTCCGCTGTGGCGATGCTCGGTTGCGGGTGGTGGCTCGCAACGTTGTTCCAGTCGCCCGAACAGCTCGAGGCGAACGCAACCGCTCCATCGCCCGGCCCCGTTTTTTCCATCGTTGCGGAGGGGTCGCTTGCTGAAGAGCATACTTTCACCGGAAAAATAGGGCCTTCGTCCACCATGGAGGTAAACCTTCTCCCTGCTCCCGACGCGGCGATGACTGTCGTCACCGGGCGTGCCATAGGTGAGGGGGATATAGTCAGCAATGGCGGTGTGCTTATCGAGACGAATGGACGTCCAGTGCTTCTGGCGCAGGCACCTTTTCCGTTCTATCGCGATATGGGCTTTGGAGACCAGGGGCCCGACGTGGAGGCTCTCCAGCGGGCATTGTCGAGCGCAGGATACTCCGTTCAAGCGGACGGCCGTTTTGGGGTTGGAACCGCTCAGGCCCTGCAGAGCTGGTACAAAGACGCTGGTTACATCGCGCCTACGCGTCCGCGACCGGAGGGCGAACCGTCGCGATCATCGCGCTCGTCAACCGCCGATACTGGCGCTAATCGGGATGTGACCGCTGATAGCAGTGATGCAAAGAGCAACCTCACGCCGCTCGAAGCGCCGAAGGTCATCGCAGACGCTTTCATGCCCGTGGCGGAGGTCGTAGGCATGACGACCTCTTCAGCAAAAGTCCTACGCAGCGTGCCTGTGGGTACGCGCGTCGCTGTCAGCGGCACTCCAGACATTGTCCTGGGTTCGTCCGAAGTGGTGGTGTCGGTCTCGGCAGCTGCGGCGGACGTGACCAAAATCGTTGAAGGCGACACCGCGACCATTTCGCTTGCAAATGGTGAGATTCAGGCAACCATCGGCGCAATCACTCCGTCCGTGGCTGGCAAATCGCAGGTCTCATCAAAAGATGCGGCTGCCGGGACGGCCGGTGACGACGTGGATGCGGATACCACCTTCCTCGTCATCCCACGCTCAGCTCTCGACGTGCCCACTGGAGCGACGCAGGCGAGGGTGACAGTAGTAAAAAACATTCTTCCCGAGCAAGCTCTTCTTGTGCCCGTTCTGGCGGTCACGGACCGGGGCTCGGGGAATACGGTCGTTCATAAGCGCCAACAGGACGGGACCCTCGCGGAGATTCCCGTTCGAGTCCTCGGTTCCTTGAACGGCCAAGTCGCCGTTGCAGCCTCGGCAGACTCGCTCGTGGCGGGGGAAGAAGTGCGGGTCGGCTGACGTGCCACAGATTCATCTCAACCACGTCTCCCGGACATACTCCTCAGCGCGGGGTCCTGCCGTCGTCGCTCTGCGCGACGTTAGCCTCGAGATTGAGCAAGGTGAGTTCGTCGCGATCGTCGGACCTTCCGGGGGCGGCAAGACCACATTGATGAACATCCTGGGTCTCTTGGACGAGCCCACCAGCGGTGAGTACCTGTTGGATGGACAAGCCGTGAATGTGGGAGGACCTCGTAACGCGCCGCAGCTGCGCGCTAGAATAATCGGGTTCATCTTTCAGGCTTTTCACCTGCTGCCAGCGCGGCCGGCTGTCGATAGCGTGGAACTTGGCCTTCTCTATCGCGGTGTCCCGCGCGCGCGACGACGTGCACGCGCGCAAGAGGCTCTGCTGTCTGTGGGACTGGCTGAACGAGCTGCAGACAGCACATCCCAGCTGTCGGGAGGACAGCGGCAACGAGTCGCCATTGCTCGCGCCATAGCCGGTGACGCCAAGCTCATCCTCGCCGACGAGCCCACGGGAAATCTTGATTCGGAGAATGCCGAGCGAGTCTTAGACGAGTTGCAACGTCTGAATGTCAAAGGTTCGACCGTGATTGTCGTTACCCACTCGTCCGAAGTTGCTTCCCGTGCTCAGCGCATCGTGCGTCTCGCAGACGGCGCCGTAGTGAGCGATCAGTGGCGGGGCAGACCGCTCACTTCGGATGCGCTGTCCCCCAGCGTCGGTCTAGGACGGTCGGCTAAAGAGTCCCTCAACGCCGGAGAGCCACAAGTAGCTTCCAATACTCTGTTGTTGCCAACCAGCACATATAGCCGGCTCAGAGTCCTCGACCTCTTACGCGACGCGTGGGCGTCGGTGCTCTCACGACGGAACCAGACCATAGGGCTTAGCTTCGCAGTCGCCATTGCCGTAGCGCTTACGATCACGACGCTTGGTCTGTCGTCTTCTGCCACAGCGCAGGTATCTGCGACCTTCGATGCCCATCTGAACCGTGAGGTCACCGCGCGATGGTCTACGGGGACCGCGCACTCGCCCACGCTGACCAGCGTTCCAGAGGTGGTGGGAGACCTGAGAGGCGTCGAGGCCGCCGCCGTGTTGCTGGACCTCAGTCCCAGCACGGTATCTTCCTTCGCTGAGTCGCGCCAGGTACAACCGCACGTCGCCGTGGGAAACATCACAGCGGCGGGGCGGCTAGAGGTGGCGGAGGCGCCATGGCATAGCGGCGAACTGCATGCGGACGAGGTTCTTATCGGTGACCTGTTAGCGTCACAGTTGCAGTTGAGTTCACTCGCCGGCGCTCCTTCGATCTACATTGACGGGAACAACTACGTCGTCGCGGGGTTGATCACGGGGTCACCACGACTTCCACTACTGCGTGGAGAAGTGGTGATGGGGGCCCCAGCAGACATTAATACTCATGCGGCAACAGATGCGAGCCTGCTGGCGATAACTGCTCCTGGCGCTGCCCCGCAGGTCGCAAGGCAGATGCCCGCGGCGATAAACCCTTACCAGCCAGACGCCATTTTTGTCGCCGCCCCGAGTGACTCTGCAATCCTCCGCGGGCAAGTGGAAGAGGGTTTGCGGACAGCCCTAACCGCGTTCACCGTTCTCGCTTTGATTGTGGCTGTGGCGGCGCTGATGAACGCGACATTACTCGCTGTGCATACGCGGCGGGGAGAGATCGGCATGCGGAAAGCCCTGGGGGCGCGCAATGCGCAGATCGGCGCACTGATAACCATAGAGTCGGCATACGTGGGGCTGCTCGGCGGCGCGATCGGTCTCTTACTTGGCATGGGCGCGATACTCGTAGTTACCATCAGTCAAAAGTGGTCTCCGGTCTTCGACACCGCGTTGACACCGGTGGCCATGCTCGTCGGCCTCGTGGTCGGGGCGAGCGGCGGAGGACTAGCGGCGATTCAGGCCGCACGGCTCAAACCGGCTGACAACCTGAGGAACTAGCGACGATGCAAATCTGGCCCGGCGCAGGACCCAGCACTCCCGGCGACGACCTTCTGAATCGCCTGACCTTTGTTCCGTTCTTGAAGCGAGGATGGAACTCGATGAATAGGAACTATTCGCCGGAGATGCGTGAGCGGGCGTTGCGGATGCTCGCGGAGACGCGGCCGTCGCATTCGACGATGATGAGCGCGGTCCGTCACGTGGCCGGGTTGCTCGGGATGAGCCTCGAGACGCTGCGCCTCTGGTAGCGCCGTTACGAAGTCGATGCCGGCGTTAAGCCGGGGTTGACGACCGAGGCGGCGGCGGAGATCAAGCGGCTTCAGAAGGAGGTCTCGGAACTGCGGAAGGCGAACGAGATCCTCAAAGCTTCGAGCGTGTTTTTCGCGAAGGAGCTCGACCGCCGTTGACCGAGATGATCCGGTTCATCACCGAACACCGGGATCGTTTCGGGGTCGAGCTCATCTGCCGGGTGCCGCGCCCAGCGGTTCAAGGGTTCCTCACCTCCCGTGGCTACCGCGCCGCTGTCGGCCGGATGCCATCGGCGCGGCAGTTGAAGGACGAGCTTCTCGTCCCGCAGGTCGCCAGGCTGCATGCGAAGAACTACGGCATCTACGGGCGTCGGAAGATACACGCGCTGATGCGTCGGCAAGGGTGGCAGGTTGGTCGCGACAGACCGAGCGCCTGATGCGTCTGGCCTTGGTCCGCGGCGTGCGCAAGTCGAAGCGGGTATTCACCACGCGCTCCGACAAGACCACGGCGCTACCCGCCGATCTCGTGAACAGTCGCTCCACCGCGCCGGCGCCGAGGAGACTTTGGGTCTGCGACGTGACCTATGTCGCGACGCGGTCCGGGTTTGTGTGCGTCGTGTTCGTCACCGACGTCTACTCCCGCCGCATCGTCGGGTGTAACGTCGCGTCGACGCAGTGGTCGGAGATCCTGCCGATGCAGGTGCTCGATATGGCCGCCTGGGGCGCCGGCAGCCGACTCGACGGGCTGATCCATCACGCCGACCACGGCTCGAACTACACCGCGATGGTCTACACCGAGCGGATCGTCGAACTCGGCGCCGTTCCCTCGACCGGAACGGTCGGCGACAGCTTCGATAACGCGATGGCGGAGGCGGTGAACAACCTTTGCAAGACCGAGCTGATCCGTCAGCGCGGCCCGTGGCGCACGGTCGAGCAGGTCGAGCTGGCGACGCTCGAGTGGGTGTGGTGGTGGGACAACTCCCGCCTCCACGGCGAGCTCGACATGCGCACACCGGTCGAGGTCAAGCGCGCGTACTACGCTGACCTCGAATCAGCCAATTCGGTCTCTGCCGGACAAAGCTCCCGACAGGAGTGAAAGTCAGGCCGATTCAGAGAGCGTGTCCTCGGGGTCGGTGACCGCTGGTTCGCAATTAGTCTCTGCAGAATGGACGCTCGTGCGCACTGCCGCTAGGAGAGGTCCACGTGCCCATCCCTCTTCGCTCCAACGGGCCACTTTCGCTGGTCACCGAGGCCCGCGAGGCCCCCGTGACGACGTGATGGGCTGGTTGTGCGTTGCAGCTTTCCCCTCAACGCACCTGAGACTCCGAACACCTCGCTCGCAAAGACCAAGAAATGAAGTCAGCTCTCGCGTCTGAGCAGCGAAAGCTGGAGGACCAAGAGGAGCGGCTCATCGAGTTGGTGGCCGATGGGGCGGTAGCAACACTGAATCTGCGGGAGAAGCTGAATCAGATCGCATTGCAGAAGGGGGCGGTGGCGGAGAAGCTTGAGCGCACTCTCGCCAGTCTCGACGCCGGAGTCAAACGAGCGCATGCGCAGCTCGATTTACCCCAGGACCCCGCTCATCTTTACCGCATGTCGCCCGGAAACGTTCGCCGCGATGTTCTGTGCGGCCTTTTCCGTAAGTTAACCATCTAGAGGGCCGCGGAAGGTGAAACGTCCATAAGGGGTGAACGTGCGGTCATCAATCAGGCCATGCACGCTCTCCGCGCGTCCCGGCGAGACGTCGAGTCAACAAAACCTCAAAGGGCCTCCCGCGCGTCTGCGGAAGGCCCTTTGAGTGCAGGCTTCGAACGCGTTTCTTCGTCCGAAGGTTGGAACATTCTTGAAGTGGTCGGGGTGACAGGATTTGAACCTGCGGCCTCGTCGTCCCGAACGACGCGCGCTACCAAGCTGCGCCACACCCCGTTGCAACTAGACAAGTCTACCCTGCACCGAGGAGTGCTTCGAACCACTCCGGGGGTTTGAGTTCAATCAGTCGGGTTCTGCCGGGGTGGGATGCGGGTCGTGGAGCGGCGCACGCCCACCCCGGCAGAACATCAGCCGGCCAGTGGTTCTGCGCGTCGGCGACCCCGCCGCCACGCATACATTCCCGAGGCGATGGCGGCAGCGGAGACGCCGCTCGTCACTGCCAGCGAAGTCCCGGAGACTCCTGTCAATGCGAGGGCCGCGGGAACCAGCGGGGGTGCTGGCGGTGTCGGCGGAATGACGGTGGCGACGGTCGCGGGGGTTGTCGTCGGGGAGGGGTCAGGGGCAGCGGGAGGCGGAGAGAAGGCCAGTTGCTCCGTCTGCGCGGGAGTGGCGAAGCGCTCCATCCAGAAATAGCGCGAGGGGAAGTGCGCGACCGAGTCAGGGTCTTGGGATGTGCGCTCGATACGCCACACGGCCGTGTACACGCCCGGACCGGGCAGGGAGACCGAGGTCGTGCGGTAGACGGCGGGGCCGATTCTCGGGTCGGTCCGGAGCTCAAGGTGTGCGACCGGGCTGAGATTTGACGGGATCTCGGTGGCCTCGGCGGGAAACGCGTTCGTCCGGTAGACGTCGGCACTTGCACTCACGACCACGAAAGTTCCGTCGCTGTGTCGCGGCCAGACACCGTCACCGGCAGACACCATGACGTCGTCGACGAACCGGCCACGGGAGTCGATCGTGGCCGCCGTCTCGATCCGCGGGGCGAAGCGCAAGGGCCGCGGTGAGGCGTCTTCGGTCGCCAGGGTGAAGGTGGTGGGTTCGGCCGGCCCCGCGGACTCCTGCTGCCCTGGGGTCGAGTAATACCGGATGGCTGCCGAACGCACGGTGAATGTACCTGCGGCCCGTACGACGTACGGTCGTCCGTCGTCGGACGCCGTCGCCGGGGCGATGATCGGGTACGTGACCGCCCCCTGGATTCCGGCACGCTCGGAGCTTCCCGTGTCGGCGAAGACCGCGTTTTCGAGTCGAAGTGTTCCCGAGGCGGTCGGGTCGACATCGAGCGTCACCGCTCCCCGCGTGGGATCGTCTTCGTCCATCGACAGCGTCAGCCAGCCGCCCACTCGTGGAACGGGCATGCCCTCGGCTTCGGCCAGATACCGCACGGTGCGCTGCTGAATCGCGGTGCTGTTTTCGGGGCTCGCTCTCCGCATGATGTAGTCGATCGCCTCGGTCAGCTCGTTCCCGCCGTACCCCCAGGAGTGCAGCGTCGTATCCCGGTCGACGATGGCTTTCACCGCCCACCCGACGCTTGCGGCCTGCACCGCGTCGCCGGTCTGCCCGTACGTGCTGACGAGGTAGTTGATGGAGATCAGCTGCTGCGGGGTCAGTCCGTTGACGTCGGTGGTGATGCCGTGGTCCGTCGTGGTTCCGGTGGCGACGGGAAGGCCGGGATGTATGCAATAGGTGTGAACATCTCCCACCCGCATCGAGCCGTGCCAACCGGTGCGGGAGAGCGGGGCCCACGTACCGAAGCCCGTGCCTCGGTCAGCGGCGTTCGCAGCCGGGGCCACGGCGACGCCCAACAAGACGGCGACGAGCGTCAGGACGGCGGGGAGACGTCGGAGAGAGGGTGGACGGTGGCGCATCGGGGGAGTCCCTTCGGTCGAGGAACTCGATCTTCGGGGAACGACACGTCCTCTCGACGCGCGAAGGGGCCGATCCGTGTACGGATCGGCCCCCGAGGCGGCTGTGGAGAATCCGTCAGCGCGGAAGCAGCGTGAGCAGCGATGCCTCCGGGCGGCACGCGAAACGCACGGGCGCGTAGATCGAATGACCGAGCCCCGCGCTGACGTTCAACGGCACGGTGCGGCCTTCGTAGGTCCAGTCGCTCAGTCCGCGCGCCTGATCCAACGGGATGTCACAATTGGCCACCAACGCGTCTCGACGGAACGGCACCCGCACCTGTCCGCCGTGCGTGTGACCGGCGAGCAGCACGTCGGCACCGAAGTCGGTGAACGTGTCCAGAGTGCGCCGATAGGGCGCGTGCATCACGCCGAGCGTGAGGTCGGCGGCATCCAGGCGTTCCACTACCGGCGGGATGAGCTCGGGGTGGTCCCACTTGCGGTGGGCGTCGTTGACGCCGAAGGCGGTGACGCGTAGGCCCTTCACCTCGAGCGACACAGCGGTGTCGTCGAGGATGCTCCACCCCAGGTCATCGGTGAAATACCGGTCGAGGGCGTCGACATCGAGGTGCTTGTGCGCGGGCTGATGACCGGACGGCCCCAGAAAGTACCGCAGGGGGTTGCGGGGTGCCGGCTCTTGGAAGTCGTTCGACCCGTGCACGACCAGTCCGGGCACACCCCGTAGGGGTGCGAAGGCCGTCCGGATGCCGGTGAGTCCGTCGCGGTGACCGAGATTGTCGCCCGTATTGACGACGAGGTCGGGCGATAGCTCGGAGAGACGCGCCATCCATTCCTGCTTGCGGTTCTGCCAGGGAGCCATGTGCGCGTCGGAGACGTGAAGGACGCGGATCGGCTCGGCCCCTTTGGGGAGGACACGCAGCGCGTGGTAGCGCACCGTGAAGAGGTAGCGCTCGATGCCCACGCCCCACACGGCGGCCCCGACAGCGGCCGCCCCCGCGACCCCGAGGGGTGCGAGGGCGGCCGTCATGAGAGGACGCGTCACGAGCACTTCTTCGCGACGATGGACAGAGCGATCGCGGCGCTCTTGTTCGTCGCCGTGCCGGCGGCAGGGTTCGTCGCCGTCACCTGGCCCTCGTTCGGAGCGTTGCCCTCGGGCTGACAGGCGCCGATGGACACGTTCGTGAAGCCAGCGGCATTCAGCGCTGCCTGGGCCGCGGGAACAGTCTGCCCGCCCACGTTCGGCACCGTCGCACCCTGGCCGTTACCGGGGCTCAGCGTGATCTGCGAGCCCGCGGGAGCAGAGCCTGCGCCGGGGTTCTGCGCGGCGACGGTGTCAGGACCCGACGGGGAGTCGACGGGGTCACCGACCGAGACGCGGAAACCCGCGTTCTGGAGGGTCGAGGTGGCGTCGGAGATGCTTTGGCCCACCACGTTCGGTAGATCCCGCATCTGGGTGCGGAGGAGGTTCGACGAGGGGTCGGGGAACCGGTCGCCGCCGTAGAAGTCATCGGATGCGCGCTGCACATCGGCCGCCAGGGGATAGCGGATGTCAGAGAGAGCGCGACCGCCCCAGAACTTCTTAAAGACGTTGACGCCACCCTCGTAGTTGCCGACCCAGGCAGCGGTCGTCGTGTTGGTCGACGACTCGATCATCCAGGTCTGCCACTCTTCGTGGGTACCGGTCTTACCGAGAACGGGGGTGCCATCGCCGGGGTTGCCACGGGCGCCGGTCCCGCCGCGGGCCATGACGCCCTGCAGGGCGTATGCGGCCGTTGCAGAGACCTCCGGGGTCAGCGCAGCCGAGCAGGTGCGTTCGGGGATGGCACGCTCCGCGCCGCTGCTGTCGGTGACCTTGTCGATCACCTTGGGCTGGCAAAGCGTTCCACCGTTGGCGACCGTGGCGTAGGCCCCGGCCATCGCGATGGGAGAGACGTTATCGCTGCCGATGACGTTGTTGGCGTACTGCATCGTGATGTCCGAACCATCACCCCGGGTCACGCCGAGCTTCTTGGCCGTCTTGGCGATGTCGCAGAGGTCGAGCTGCGCCGCCATCTGGAGATAGCCGGTGTTGAGCGAATCGCGCGTGAACATCATCGGCGTTCCGACGTAGCCGCTGTCGTTGCCGAAATTGTTGATGCGGTCGTTGTTCTTGTTCACGTAGTTGCCGGTGCACGAGTTCGTCATGTTCGGCACGGGACCGATCCGGCCGTTCAGCGTCTCGTTCAGGGAGTGCCCTGTCTGGAGCCAATCCACGAGAGTGAAAAGCTTGAAGGTCGATCCCGCGTTGAAACCGATGGACCCGCCGTTCGTGCTGTCGCCCGCGAAGATCACGGAGTTATAGGAGGGATCGGACTCCGCTTGCCCGGGGTCCTGCGTGAACTTCGTGTTCTGCGCGATGGCGAGGATGCGCCCGGTCTTCGACTCGAGGTTGACGACGGTCGAACCGAATTTCATGCCGTCGATGCTCGAGGGCGTGTACGCGTTCATCGCGTTCTGCGCGGCATCCTGAACGCGCCAGTCGAGCGTCGTCTGGATAGTCAGGCCGTCCTGGCGGAGGGCGCGCACGCGGTCGTCGGTGTCGGTACCGAACGCCGGATCGTTCAGGATCGTCGACACCACGTACTGGCAGTAATACGGCGCAGCGGACGAGGCGCACCCCTGGCTGGTCGGTCTGATCTTGGGGGTAATCGGCTCGACCGCTGCAGCGACGTACTGCTCGTGCGTAATCTTGCCGTCGGTCTCCATGCGGCTGAGCACGTAGAGCTGGCGGCCCTTGGTCGCACTGTAGCCGTCGGCGGCGTTGACGAGCTGTTCCTGGGTGATCTCGCCGTTGTCGCGCAACGTATAGAGGGCCTGGACTGTGCTCTGGTCGACATCGTCGATCGAGCCGTCGGGGGCCTTGTTGTACGAGGTCTCGCCGTCGCTGATCGAGCCTTCGGGGCGGTCGATCCGGAAGCGGTTGGGGTTCTGCACCATGCCCGCGAGGACCGCTGCCTGACCCACGCTCAGGTTGGCGGCAGGAGTGTCGAAGTAGTAGCGCGCCGCGGCGTCGATGCCGTAGGTGGTGCCACCGAAGTTGGCGATGTTCAGGTAGCCGAGAAGGATCTGATCCTTCGTGTACTCCTTCTCGAGCTGGATCGCGTACCGCATCTCCTGCAGCTTGCGCTGGTAACCCGCTGCACCGTTCGCC
>Ga0308172_1001797_pt1 | contig 13172 bp, 9 predicted proteins | sample PhyGR2_FD_202134 | JGI IMG/M metagenome (GOLD analysis project Ga0308172, IMG submission 202134) | Phyllosphere microbial communities from UC Gill Tract Community Farm, Albany, California, United States - DLSLSG.R2 | ecosystem: Host-associated > Plants > Phyllosphere > Unclassified | place: USA...
GGGCGGTGCGATGCACAGCATCGGGGGCGGCCTCATCATCGACGGGACGCTCCTGCGCGGAACCTCCGGCTACGCGGGCGAACTCGGCCACACCGTCGTCGACCCGCGAGGGCGGGCGTGCGTGTGCGGACGCCGCGGGTGCCTCGAGGCCGAGGTGAGTCTCGACATTTTGGAACCCCTCCTGGGCCGCCGCAAGCTCGACGAGGACGAGCTCGACGTCGAGCTCGGCGTTGCCCGCGACCCCCGGGTGCTGGCCGAGGTCACCCGCCAGGTCGAGATGCTCTCCGTGGCCCTGACCAATTTCGTCAACGCCTTCGCCCCCGAGACGGTCGTGCTCTCGGGCTACCTCGGCGCGCTGCTCTCGGTGAGTCGCGAGCGTCTCGCCGATGCGGTGCGGGTGCATCCGCTGGGTGCGGAGGGCCGGGCCATCCGCCTCGAGCGCGCGCACTTGCGCTCTCGCCTCATGCTCGTCGGCCCCGCCGAACTCGCCTTCGCCGACCTGCTGTCCAACCCCGCCGGCTTCCGCGGCTGAGCGCGCTTCCCGTTTCCCGCGGGCTTTGCGCCCGGGCGTCCCCGTCGAGTGTCCAGAACACCCGGACGGGATCTTGAGGCGTCCGGGTGTCGTGGGCGTCGAGCGATCCCGCGCGGCGGCGCGGCCTTCTGTCGAGTGTCCAGAACACCCGGATGAAATTTCGCGGCGTCCGCGTGTCTTGGACGCTCAGCGCTCGGCGCGCAGCCGCAGCCCGCGCGCAGCCGGCCCCGACGGGCACGCGGGCTGCGGATGCTTGTCAGCCCACGATGACGACGTTCAACGGCTGCTCCCCGGCGCGCAGGCGCTCGATCTGCCGGCGGACGAGTCGCGCGATGCGCGGGCGCATGGCATCCGTCGCTCCTCCGACGTGCGGGGCGATGAGCACGCCCTCAAGACTCCACAGCGGGTGGCCGGCGGGCAGCGGCTCGGGGTCGGTGACGTCGAGAGCGGCGCGGATGCGGCCGCGACGGACGTGCTCGACGAGGGCGTCGGTGTCGATGAGGGGGCCGCGGCCGACGTTGACGACGAGCGCGCCGTCGGGAAGTGCCGCGAGCGCACGGTCGTCGATCACGTGCCGGGTCGCGTCGCCGCCCGGGAGGGAGGCGATGAGGATGTCGGTGTCGGAGAGCACGTCGTGCAGTTTGCCGAGGGGGAACACCTCGACGTCGTCCTGCAGGCGTCCGCGCGAGGCCACCGCGCGCAGGTCGACCTCGAACGGCTTCAGGCGGGCCGCGATCGCGCGCCCCACGCCGCCGAAACCGAGCAGGGTCACCCGTGCGTCGGCCAGTCCCGGTGCCACGAAGGCGTCCCACTCGCCGCGGTCCTGCGCCCGAACGGCATCCGGCAGCCCGCGCTGCGCGGCGAGTGCGAGGGCGACGGCCAGCTCCGACGTCGCGGTCTCGTGCACGCTCGCCGCGTTGGCGAATACGAGACCCTCGGGCAGGCGCCCCTCGACATTGTCGTAGCCGATTGATTGGCTCTGCACGAGGCCGACCTCGACCTCCGAGAGGCGCCCGATCACCCCGGTCATCGACATGTACGGCGGCACGACGAGGTCGAAGCGCTCGCGCGGGGCGGCATCCGTCATGTCCCACACCACCACGTCGACACCGTCGGGGAGCTCGCCGAGGTCGTCGCGGAGCTGCGCGGTGGGAACGGAAACGATCAGGGGGGTCGCGGTCGTCACCCCTTCACGCTAGTCGCGTGCTCGGGGTGAGCGGCTCGCCTGGCACAACACGCGAGATTCCCTGCGGCAACCGGCCGGTCACGTGCGCAGGGCTTCGCCGATCGCGGAAGGTCCCGCGTCGTGTTCCGCGGGCGCAGATGCGGCGGAGGCCGGACGACGACCGATGTGCACGCCGACCGGCACGTCGTAGGCCAGGTACTCGGCCAGCAGCGCGTCGGAGTCGCCGACGAAGAGGCGTCGCGACAGGGCGGCGGCGAGTTTCGTCGCCCCTCCGACGAGCCCCGGGATCTGGTGGCTCAGCATCCCCTGGCTGATGCGCGCGCCGTGGTTGAACATGTGGATGCGCGACAGCGCCGACGCCTCGGGGGTCGCGCGGCTGACGAGACCGAAATCGTCGTCGAGATAGGGGAAGGCGGCCAGGCCCGGTTTCTGGGCGGCGGCCTCGGGCGCGAGGCGGTCGCTCCACAGCACGGCATCCGCGGCGACTCCGGCAAGCTCCGGTCGGCGTGCGAGGTCGGCGACGATCCCGGTCGCGGCGAGGACGACGTCGTATCGGTGGATGCCGTGCGGCGTCGTCACGACGATCTCGTCGCCCGTCCACTCGACGTGCTCCCACGGCGACGAGGTGAGGAAGCGGAAGGTGTCAAACGCGTGCGCGCGCCACAGGGCGTTCTGCGTTGCGGGCTGATCGACGGCCGACAGATGCACGTTGAACGCCCACTTCTGCGCATCGGTGAACGAGCCGTAGTTCTCGATGAGCCCCGCGAACTCCATCCAGCGATAGGGGCTCACTTGCGGCATCGCCGCCCGGCGCATGTGCACGTCGACGCTCGCGGCGCCGCGCTCGAGGGCGGTCGCGGCGTTGTCGAATGCGCCGGTTCCCGCGCCCAGGATGCCGATGCGCAGCCCCGCGAGGGCGGTGAAGTCGATGTCGTCGTGGGTGTGGTGCACGCGATCGGTGGGCAGTCCGGCGAGAAGCGAGGGGATGTGACGTCCGCCCGCCCCCTCGATGCCGGTCGCGAGGACGACGTGCCGGGCGGGGAGCATCCATTCGCCGTCGGGACCGTCGAGGAAGAGCTCGATCGGGGCGTCTGCTCCCGCCGTGACGAGCGATCGCACGCGCGTGGAGGGGACGACGGTGAGCCCCGACACCTCGCGGTACCACTGCAGGAAGCCTTGCCATGCGGTGGTGGGGAAGTATTCGATCGTCTCCCATGCCTCCCGGCCGTACACCGCCTCGAACCATGCGCGCGGGCTCACCGCGGGCGTGCCCCACGTGGGCCACGCGATGTCCTTCGGGGTGCGCAGCGTGTGCATGCGGGCGTAGGTCGTCCACGGGCCGGTCGCATCGGCGGGAGCTGCGTCGATCACCACGACGTCGTCGATCCCGCGGCGGCGCAAGCCCCGGGCCAGCACGAGGCCGGCCTGCCCGGCCCCCACGATGACGACGGGGCGCACGCCGTCGCGGGCGCGCACCCATGAGCGTCCGCCGCCCGCGCTCAGAGCGCTCTGGTGCGCCGCCTCGCGTTCGAGGGCGGCCAGTCGCGCGGCGGCGTCGGGGAGCCGGGTGGGCACGCTCACTCCCCGTCGATCACGACGCGCACCCCGTAGGCGTCGTCGAGGCGATGGTTGTGGTGGTCGGTGACGTTGGTGTCGTCGAGTTCGAGGTTGACGAAGTCCATGCTCGGGTCGGCGAAGAAGGGACCCGCGTGCCAGGTGCCCTTGCGCATCGTAATGGCCGTCCGCGGGGGGATGCGGAACGCGCGGAGGTCGTCGAGCGTGGGCTCGTCGACTCCCGGCGCGGCGACCGCGATGGTCCACTCCACGTCGCCCACGGCCATCAGGGTCTGCGTCGTCTCGAGGTGGCGGGTCACGCGCACGAACTCGGCCGGCTTGTCGTCGAGGTGCATGAGGTAGAAGCGGGGGATGCCGTTGGAGACGTCGAGCACGGCTTCCTCGGCCGTGAACGGCGTGCCGTCCTCCATCGGGGTCAGTACGACGCCGAACGGCTCGAAGGAGGCGGGGGAGACGGTCTCCGCGGTGAGGCGGTGGACGGCCAGGGTGTCGGACATGGCGGCTCGCTTTCGTCGGGTACCCCGAGCGTACGCTTGTCCAACAAGTTGCGGGAGTGACTTGTCCAACACGTCACCGTCTCTTTACGTGGGCGAAACGCGTCTCCACGCCGAGGAGCGATGACTCGTGCCGAATGCTCGCCCTTCGCGTCATCTGGCGTGCACATGCCCGAAGTCAGCGGCCCGGTCGCCCAGGACGGAGCGTGGGTCAGGGGCGGACACGGCGAATCAGGGCGTTTCGCAGTCCGGCCGGCGCCGATAGCTGCACCTCGCGCGACCAATACCCGATCGCGTCGTCGGCACCGTACCCGCAGTACGTCATCTCGATCACCGGAGTGCCCGGTTCAGCGGAGAGGATTGCGGCGCGCTCAGCGTCGATGGCGATCGCGTCGATCCACATCGTCTCCCAGGCGACGCGCACGCCGTTCGCCGCCTCGGCCAGCGCGAAGACGGGGCGGCGCGGGTCGAGCTCAACTTCGCGGGCAAGCGGGATGAGGTCTTCGGCGAGGGCGTAGGGGGCGCCGTCGACCCGCCACATCTTCCTCGTCCGCAGCACGGCGGTGCCGTCGGGGAGGTCGTCGTATCTTGCGGTGCCCGCTTCGAGCGTCAGGCGATCGTCCGAGACGACCTCGAGGGTGGGCTCGTATCCGGCTGCCCGGATGGACAGGGAGTGGTCGAACTGCTCGTCGATCCGCCGCCCCACCCCCGGGAGGCGGCGGTTCCGCGACGTCCGCGTCCCCTGCGTGCGGTGGACGTAGCCGCGCTCCTCGAGGCGGACCAGCGCTTCGCGCACCGAATTCCGGCTCGCCCCGGTCAGCTCCGCCAGCTTCGGCTCGGACGGCAGCGTCTCGGCATCTACGTGCCAGAGGTGCAGGATGCGATCGATCAGCGCATCGGGATCGGTCGTGCGTTCGGATGCCACGGGCTCACGCTACCGGGGCGAATGCATGGCCCGCCTGCGTGGGTTCATGCGCGTTTGGCGGTGATGACGACGTTGTCGGTGGAGGGGCCCCCTTCGGGGCGTTGGAGGCAGGTGATGACGATGAGTTCGTTGGGCCCGGTGGTCCAGATGTCGCTGTTCGGGAGGTCGGTTTTGGCCACGTTCTGGGTGCCGGTGACGGTGTAGTCGATGTCGTCGACGGTGAGGGTGGCGCCGATGGTGATGCGGGCTTTGCGGTGGTCGACGTCGATGAGGGCGTTGCCGGGGCCGACGGCGCCGTTTCGTAGCGAATGCATGACGACGTAGACGGTGCCGAGGCCGGCGCGGTCGGGGGTGACGCCGTAGTTACGGATGAGGTAGGCGGATTGGAAGCCGGGGGGTGTGACGTCGCCGTCGACGATGTCGAGGGAGCCGAGGGGGACGTCGAGGTCGACGCTGGGGGCGATGAAGCGGCCGTGTCCGTCGGGGGTGGCGGAGGCTTCGGGGTGGGGGATGGCGTCGGGGTCGTAGCGGACGGGGTTGCCGTTGAGGTCCTTGGGGGCGGTGTCGAAGACGCCGGTGGCTCCGGCGATGCCGATGACGACGGCGGCTGCGGCGGCGGCGGTGAGGGCGATCAGGACGGTGCGCCGGGGGCGTTTCGCCGGGGTGTCGGTTGCGGGGGCCTCGTTGACCGAGGGTGTCAGGGACATGACGGTGGCTTTCGTTGCGTGATGGAGCGACGTGCTCCGCGGGACGAAGAGGTGGGGCCGCCGGCGGTGGTGACCGCCGGCGGCCCCTGTTGTTGTGGTGCGGGTTACTGCGAGGCGCCGAGGGGGCGTCGTCGGACCCAGAGGGTGAGGCAGGCGACGAGCGCGGCGATGCCGGTCACGCTGAGCCCCATCCATCCGCCGGTGCTGATGCTCGCCGTCGCGGCGGCGTCACCGCCGGTGTGGACCTTGAAGCCAGGCGGGACCGTGGTCGTGGTGCTGCAGCCCTGGGGGGAGCATTGTCCGCCCGGGCTGGTGGGGGCCACCGCGTTCACGATCTTCCGGTCGCCGGTGTCGGGGGTGTTGACCGTGACCGAGTACGTCACCGTGACGGTTCCTCCGACAGCGAGCGGGCCCGACCAGTTCAGGTTCGGCCGGTTGTATGACACGGACCCACCGCTTGCGCGGGCGTCTTTGTTGTAGGTGGCGTCGTCGAGGACGTGGATCATGTTGTCCTGGAACGAGGCCGGACGCGCCGCCGTGTACGCGGTCTTGCCGGTGTTGGTGACGGTGACCGTGTACATGACCGTCGCGCCCTGGTTCGCGGTGGTGGTGGACGCGGTCTTGGTGACCGTGTACTCCCCACTGGGCAGGACGCTGCGGCAGGCCGGGTCGGTGCTTCCGGGTGCGCAGCCGGAGCCGGGCACATCGGACAGGACCGCGTTGTCGAGGACCTTGTCACCGGTGTCGGGGGTGTTGACGGTGACGGTGTAGGTCACCGTCACGGTTTCCCCTGCGGCTACCGGGCCCGACCACGACAGTGTCGGTTGCATGTACGACACCGTGCCGGCGGTGCTGGTGGCGTCACGGTTGTAGGTGGCGTCATCGAGCACGTTGGTCAGATCGTCCGTGAACGTTGCCGGTGCGGCGGAGGTGTAGTCGACCTTTCCGGTGTTGGTCACGGTGATCGTGTAGGTCACGACCTCGCCGGGAACGACGTCGGTGCGGTCGGCGACCTTGGCAAAGGTGATGGATTGCACCGGGGTGGTCGTGGTGCACACCTTGCCCGGCGCGCATCCCCCACCGGGACCGTTGGGGACGACCGCGTTGGTGAGGATCCCGTCGCCGCTGTTGGGGGTGTTGACCGTGACCGTGTAGGTCACCGTGGTCGTCGCGCCCACCGCCAGCGGACCCGTCCACGACAGTGTCGGGGTTGTGAACCGGACGACACCGGGGTCGCCGCCGTCGCTGCTGCTGACCGCGTCACCGTTGTACGTCGCGTCATCGACCACTCTCGCCAGGTCGTCGGTGAACGATGCCGGATCCATCGAGGTGTACGCCGCGGTCCCGGTGTTGATCACCTTCACCGTGTACGTCAGCGTTGCACCCGGTGTCACCTTCCCGACCGAAGCCACCTTCTCCACCGTGAACGATTGGACGTTCGTGGTGGTTGTGCAGCTTCCCGCTGCGGCGCAGTCGCCACCCGGGCCGGTCGGCGACACCGCGTTGGTGAGCACCTTGTCTCCGGTGTCGGGGTTGTTCACCGTCACGGTGTAGGTGATCTGCTGGGATGCCCCCACGGCAAGGGGGCCCGACCAGGACAGCGTCGTTCCCGAGACCGTTGCACCGTTCGACGCGTCACCGTTGTAGGTGGCGTCGTCCAGAACCTTCGACAGGTCGTCGTCGAAAGCCGCCGGCGCCTGAGCGGTGTAGTCCGCCGTGCCGGTGTTCTTCACCGTGACCGTGTAGGACACGGTCTGGCCCGGATTCACCGTCGTCCGGGAGGATCTCTTCTCCACCGTGTAGGTGCGGACGTTCGTGATCGTCGTGCACTCCGCCGCCGTGGTGCATCGCCCGTCAGGGCTGGCGGGGGTGACGGTGTTGATGAGCTTGCGATCGCCGGTGTCGGGGGCGTTGACCTTCACCTCGTAGGTGACGGTCGTCGACTGACCGACAGCCACCCCGCCGGACCAGGCGAGGGTGTTTCCTTCCACGACGGCTCCGTTGGTGGCGCTGCCCGCGACGTAGGTGGCGTCGTCGGTCACGTTGGACAGGTCGTCGCGGAACGACGCCGGGTTGCTCGAGGTGTAGTCGACCTTGCCGGTATTGGTCACCGTCACCGTGTAGGTGACCGTGTCACCGGGGCTTGCCACCGTCGTTGACGATGTCTTCGACACTGTGAACGACTGCGACGGAACGGCGATCTGACACTTCGGATCTCCAGAGTCGGGGACGCAGTTGTTGCCCGGAGTGCGGGAGATGACCGCGTTGTCGATGTCGGAGTCGCCGGTGTCGGGGTTCTTCACCGTCACGGAGTACGTCACTGTCACCGTCTGACCCACCGCGACCGGGCCCGACCAGTCCAACTTCGGCTGCGCGTAGCTGACGGTGCCGTCCGTGGCTGAGGCGTCGTTGTTGTAGTCCGCGTCATCCAGCACTTTCGACAAGTCATCGGTGAACGATGCCGCGTCCGAACCGGCGGTGTACGCCACTTTTCCGGTGTTCTTCACCGCGATCGTGTAGGTGATCGTCGATCCCGGCAGAGCCTTCTGCTTGTCGGCGGTCTTGGTGATCTCCAATGCCTGTACGGGCGTCGACGTTGCGCACTTGTTCGGTACGCATGTGCCGTGCGGGCCGCTCGGTGTCACCTTGTTATCCAGCTGCAGGTCGCCGTTGCCCGGCTTGTTGGGGGTGACCGAATACGTGATCGTCTTCGTCTCGCCCTTCGCCAGGGTGCCCGACCAGCTCAGCGTCGTACCCGACACCGTCGCCCCGTTCGATGCGTCGTTGTTATACGTCGCGTCGTCCAGCACTCCGGACAGATCGTCGGTGAACGATACCCGCCGCAGCCCGGAGGGAGCGTTGTCGTCGTAGGCCGCGTCGCCGGTGTTCTTCACCTCGACGGTGTACGTCAGCGCGGTTCCGGGGTGCGCCGTGGTGGCGTCGACGCTCTTCTCAACGGTGTAGGACCAGTTCCGCGGCGTGTTGGTGAAGGTGCAGACCACACCGCGCTTCGTTCCGGTCGGGTAGGTGAGCGAGAACGAGCGTGATGAGCCTGAGGCGATCACCTCATTGCTGCGAGACGTGTCGACACACTGGTAGGTCGTGTCGTACGCGGAGAGATCCGTCCCGCTCGCTCCGGACTCGCTGAGTGTGTACACGGTCCCGGCCAGTCCGATGGTCGGTCCAGCTTTCTCGGCCTGCACGCCCTTCGCGGATCCCGTCGTCGTCGCCGAGATGCCGGACGCCCCTGCCGAGGAGATGTTCAACGTGAACTGGTCCGCCGCGTTCACCCTGTCCGACACGTTCTTTTGAAGCGTCAGTGTCGACGGGGGTGCACAGCTCGCGAGGTCGCTACCAACGACGGAGGTCGTGGTCGTTTGACCGACGACCGCCCCGGTCACGGGGTTCACTCGCTGCATACCGGCGCCCGCACCTTGGCCGTTCAGGACGTACAGCGTTCCCTCGTCATCGAAGGCAATACCAACACTTGTGTTGATGTCGCCTTCGCTGACTAGCGTTCCGGGAAGTTGCGTGGTGGATTCCGCGGTCGGCACCGCGGCAGCAGGCACAGAGACGATGCGGTTGTTGCTGACGATGAGGAGGTCACCGCTGGAGCTGAACGCGTAGTCACCGTTTGCAAGGCCACCTGGGGCCGATGTGGCAACAGCGGGTACGGTTCCGGCCTGGAACGATGCTCCGGTGGCGGGGTTGTAGGCGAATATGACACCATTTGCCGCCGTCGTGCCGTAGTAGAAGATCCCCGTGACGGGATTGACCGCGCCGGCTTGATATCCAGGAGAATTTCGGGCTGCGCGCTCCGTGTCGGCGCCCGTCGCTGTGTCGTGAATGACGATGACTCGCGAGCCGCCCCGGTCCGCTGTGTAGTACGCCTTCGTGCCGTCTGAATTGATACCGAGCGAGTTCGGATTCGACACGCCTGAGGCGACGGTGAATTCGTCTGTTGCCGTGACGGATGCAGCGTCCCCCACGGCGGAGAACGGGACAGACACGACCTTGAGCGCACCCGGGCTGATCTCGTACAAGCGCGTTGTGCAATCGAGTGCGGCAGCTACAGCGGCAGTGGCGCTCCCCGTGATGACACCGATCGCCGTGGCGCAGATGAGGACCATCACGAGGAGGAAGCCCGTCGGGCGGAAGAGAGTTCCTCGCCCAGATTCCCTCGCCTTTCCCTTCCCCTGCCCCGGGGGGAAGAAACTCTTGTCTCGCTCGTTTGGCGTCATCACGCCGCCCTTCGGCTCGTTGTGGGGCTGCCCCCACTTGTTCGACTCAGTACGCGCATTCCGGAAATCGCGTATGCGGATTTCCGGCGCAGCCCGTCACCGACCACGCCGAGCAATTACGATCGTAACGATATGGTTACGGAAAAGACTCGTGGTGACCGAGGCGAGCGGCGTTCATGAGACGTGAACCCTGGATATTCATGACGCGGTTTCCGCATTAAAAACTGGACGAAAGTCGGGTCGGCTAGGGGTGGATCCAACATTTACCCGGTCAGCCGAGCGATTTGATTCAGGATTCTGCCGCCACATGTTGGCGACTCGCCGGTCGGGAGCCATCGCCGCCAGGCTGCGAGTTCCAGGTCTCGCAGTTGCTGCAGGGTGCCGCCGCGGACGTACGCATGGCGCGGCGGTGGTTGGCGAGGTCGGTGGCGTCCCCACCAGCACGCCGGTCCGCGATGCGAGCGGTTCCGAGAGAACTTCTCACCTTGCAGAAAGGGGGATGACGGTGCGCGGCCCCGTCCGATCTCCCGACACCGCGTAGACCGTCACGTCGCTACCGGTCCCCCCGAACGGGACAGTCGCCGCCCCCGAGTCGTCCGTCGTGGCGAGCTCCACCCCGGCGCCCATCGCGATCCGGTACATGGTGTTCGCCCCTCCGCGCACGGTGACGATCGCTCCGTCCGCGCGCTGCGCGACGGAGACGACGGGCGAGGAGACTGTGGCCACACCCGCGGTGGTCGACGCTCCGTCTGCAGCCGCGCTCACCGTGTACGACCCCGGACGCACGGGGATCGGGTCGGTCCGCCAGCGGCCGGCCGAGTCTGCGCTGGTCATGACGGACACAGCCCCGACCGTCACCGTGACGCTCGCCCCCGGGCCTGACACGCCAGTCACGACGGGAGCCAAGAGGCCACCCCCGGTATCGATCGACGTGACGGCGAAGCGGACGTCGGGGACGACATCCGCGGGCGGAGGCGTAGCGGCGGGTGGAGCGCTCGTCGAAGGGGATGGACGCACCGGGGCCGGCTCAATCGTCTCAATGGGGACGGGCGTCGGTGTGGCCGTGGGAGACGGCGAGGCGGGCGGCGGCGTCGAGGTCGTCGGCGTCGAGGTCGTCGGCGCGGGCGACGGGGCGGAGGGGGATGCCATCGGCTCGGGGATCTCCGCGGAGGTCTCGGAGCCCGTCGACGATGTGACCGCGACGGCCACGCACGTTCCGAGCAGAGCGACACCGAACACAACGGCGGCGGCGGTGACGCCCCGCCGCCGCATTCTCCCTCTCCGCCGGAGGGTGGCGCGGTGGGCGCCAGAGGGCGGCACACTCTCGCTGGCCTGAGCGGCGGGTGCGGAGGCGAACTCCGCCAGAGCGCCGACTCCCGCGGCCGCGAGCACACCGACCGCGAGCGGAAGCATCACGGGGGTGAACGATGCGCTCGACTCGAGGGCGAGTCGGAAGGTGCGTTGGCAGGTCGCGCAGTCGGAGAAATGCGCGTCGAACCGGGCGCGGTTGCGGGCAGAGAGGGCGTTGCGCGCGTGTTGACCGATGTGGTCAAGGACCCAGCGATGCTCGGCGTCGGCGGCCTTCGGTTCGACGTGCGCCTGGATCCATGCCTGCCGCAGACCCTCACGGGCGCGGTAGGCCAGCGCGGCCGTGCTGTTGGCGGACATACCAAGCTTTCCGGCGGCTTCCGCGGGCTGCAGCGCCTCCACTTCGGTCAGCCAGAGAACCTCGCGCCACCGCTCCGGGAGAGTCTCCAGAGCCTTCATCACCAGCGACGCATCGGCCTCGGCGAACAGTTCGAGATCGGCGGATCGTGGGTCGACTTTCTCGTCGACAGCATCGGACGCCTCCTCACGGCGGGCGCGTCCCCATCCCGCGATGACGTTGCGGATTGTGGCCAGCAGATAGGGGCGGAAAACATCGATGGGACCTTTACCCGCGCGAAGTGCGCGCAGGATTGCCGTGAACGCTTCCGATACGACGTCGTCGGGGTCGAAAGTCTGCGTGATGGCGCCCGCAGCGCGCCGCGCGACACCGGAATGGCGCGCCCACAGCTTGCCGAATGCGGCGTCGTCGCCGGCGCGAGCCGCATCCAGCAGCGCGGCATCGGACGGCTCCGTCTCGTTCTCGGCATCCATGGTCACGTTTCGTATTCTGCCCTGTGAGGGTGAAAGGGGCATGGGTACCGGGGGTGCACTGACTTCACCTGGCGTGCACCTGGCGAGGATCCGCTAGGAGAGGGCGGAGATGATCGCGTGGGCGACCCGCCAGGTAACGAGGCCCACGATCGCCCAGAAGGCGAGCGCCAGTCCGACGCTGATGACGAGCCCGCGCACGATCGTCACGGCGTCCTCCCGCTCTTTGAGGAGGTCTCGTTCGCCGGGGGAGTTGTCGTCGTGCATCGGCCCGCCCTTCCGTCACGGGAAAGACGACGCCATCGCCTATTCATGACGCGAGACGCAAAAACGGCAACGGTCTCGTTATCGTCGGCCTGATCGGAGCGGGACGAGGCCCCGCCGCGGTCGGCTGATCGTCCCTGCTACGCGGGCACGCGAAGAACCGGTGCATGGTGGGTCGAGCGTTCCGACGACGCGCGCACGTCCAATGCCCCGCCCCCCGAGCGAGAGCCGCCCGGCCTCAGGCCGCCGCGCCTACCACCGCGGCGATCGCCGACGTGAAGAAGCCCAGGCCGTCGACGCCCGAACGCATCGCCGCCGCCGTACCGGGGCCGAAGCCCGGCTCGACCGCGTGCTCGGGGTGGGGCATGAGGCCCACGACGTTGCCGCGCTCGTTGGTGAGACCGGCGATGTCGTCGAGCGAGCCGTTGGGGTTCACGCCGAGGTAGCGGAAGGTCACCAGGCCCTCGCCGTTCACGCGGGCCAGGGTCTCGGCATCGGCGATGTAGCCGCCGTCGGCGTTCTTCAGCGGGATGACGATCTCGTCGCCCTCGGCGAAGTCGCTCGTCCAGGCGGTCGAGGCGTTCTCGACGCGCAGGCGCTGGTCGCGGCGTATGAATTGCTGGTGCGCGTTACGGATGAGGCCGCCGGGCAGCAGGTGCGCCTCGACGAGCATCTGGAAGCCGTTGCAGATGCCGAGCACGGGCATGCCCTTGCTCGCGGCATCCTTCACCTCGGCCATGATCGGCGCGAAGGCGGCGATGGCGCCCGCGCGCAGGTAGTCGCCGTAGCTGAAGCCACCGGGCAGCACGAGGGCGTCGACGCCCTTCAGGTCGTGCTCGCCGTGCCACAGGGCGACGGGCTCGCCGCCGGCGAGTCGGATGGCGCGCTGGGCGTCGCGGTCGTCGAGCGAACCGGGGAACGTGATGACCCCGATGCGAGCGGTCATTCCACGACCTCGATGTTCACGACGTCTTCGATGACGGCGTTCGAGAGCATCTCGTCGGCGAGCTCGCGGGCACGGGCGAGGGTCGCGTCGTCGACCTCACCGTCGACGGTGAGCTCGAAGCGCTTGCCGATGCGCACGTCGGAGAAACGGTTCTCGCCGAGTCGCG
>Ga0308172_1001804_pt1 | contig 13128 bp, 8 predicted proteins | sample PhyGR2_FD_202134 | JGI IMG/M metagenome (GOLD analysis project Ga0308172, IMG submission 202134) | Phyllosphere microbial communities from UC Gill Tract Community Farm, Albany, California, United States - DLSLSG.R2 | ecosystem: Host-associated > Plants > Phyllosphere > Unclassified | place: USA...
GCTGCGCCCGATGGAGGGGAACACCTCAGTACCGCTTGATCCCCGGTACCGTGCACCCTTCAATCTGCGAATGCGCCGACACCGCATTCTCCTTCTCGCCGCGCGCCAGGCGCGACTGCTCGATCGTCGCCCAGTGCCGGCGGCACAGCGGGCCCGTCTTCGACCCCAGGTCCACCGCCTTGCGCGCGAAAGCCTCCGCCTCGGCCCACTGGCCCTGCAGCAGCGCGATCTCCGCGCGTTCCTGCAGCACCGCCGGGTCGCCGGCCACGATCTGCAAGGCCTGGTCCAGGCTGCCCGCGGCCGCTGCCAAGTCGTTGCCCTGGCGCTGGGCCAGCGCGGTCTGGCGCAGGTCTTCCACCTGCGAATCACGCAGCGGCTGCACCGACAGTTCCTTGTCGTCCGGGCCCGCTGCCGCTTCCACGGCGGCCAGGCGCTGCGCCGGCGTGGTCGTGGCCACCGGCTTGGCGGCCGGCGGCGGGCTGCTCACGCAGGCGGCCAGCGCCAGGCTCAGGCCGGTCACGGCCAGCAGCGGATACAGGGAACGAAGGGTCATCGGCATCACCGGCTGGGAGGAGGAGTGGCGGTGGCAGGCGCTGCCGCCGGCTCGGCCGGCGGTTCCTGCTTGCGGTCCAGGCCGAACCAGCTGCGCCAGCCGCCGCCTTCGCTCTCGCCTCCCTGCTCCTCCGGCAATGCGGCCGGGGCGCAGGGCGCGTAGGCCGGCGCGTAGCCGACCACGAACGGGAAACGACGAGCGTCGGGGCAGCCTTCATCGGTGCTGTTGGTGCCGGTGCCAGCCACCGACTGCCAGTCCAGGCCCTTGTTGCTGACCTTCAGCGGCGCACTCGGCAGGCGCTGGAAGATGCCCGACCAGACCCGCATCGAGCCGGTGGCGCCGTATAGGCCAGCCTGCTCGTTCTGGTCGTTGCCCATCCAGATCACCGCCAGGTGGTCGCCGGTGTAACCGGCATACCAGCTGTCGCGACCATCGTTGGTGGTACCGGTCTTGCCGGCCGGTTGCAGGCGGCCCAGGCCATCGGCGTTCAGGCGCTGCGCGGTGCCGCTGGCCACCACCTGCTGCAGGCCGATGCTGATCAGGTTGGCGGCAATCGAATCGCCTTCCTGGGCCGGTGCCGGGGTCTTGTCATAGCGCTTGAGCAGCTTGCCCTGCGGATCAAGCACGCCACGCACGGCATGCAGCGGCTGGATCTCGCCGCCGGAGGCCAGGAACTGGTACAGCTGGGCCATCGCGTACGGGCTCTGGTCGGTCGAGCCGAGGATCACCGCCGGATTGGGATCGGCCTTGATGCCGGCCAGCACGTGGATCAGCTGGGTCACCCGCTCCGGACCCACGTCCATGCCCACGCGCACCGTGGCCTGGTTGTAGGAATGGGCCAGCGCATCGATCAGGCGCACCGTGCCGTGGCTGCGGTTGTCCGCATTGCCCGGGCTCCAGTTGCGGCCGCGGCCGAGCTGCACCGTCACCGGCGAATCGTCCACCCAGCTGGCCAGCGAATAGCGGTTGGGCTGGGCCAGGGCCAGCAGGTACACGAACGGCTTCAGCAGCGAGCCCACCGGGCGCTGTGCCTCGATCGCGCGGTTGAAGCCGACTTCGGACACCTCGCGGCTGCCGATCACCGCCACCACGTCGCCGTTGTGCACGTCGGTCATCACCAGGCCGGCCTGCAGCTCGGGGCGACGCTTGCTTTCCAGCGACTTGATGGTGCGGGTCACCGCACCTTCGGCGTAGGCCTGCGCGGACGGCGACATGCCCGACATCACGCTCAGGCCGGCGCCCTGCAGGGCCGATTCGGGGTAGTCATGGCCGAGCTGGCGCCGCACCAGGTCGACGTAGGCCGGGAAGCGGTTGGCCGCCACCAGGCCCGGGCTCTTGGGTACGCCCAGCGGTGCCTTCAGCGCACGCTGGTACTCGGCGTCGTCGATCAGCGTTGCTTCGTGCAGCTTGCCCAGCACGAAGTTGCGGCGGTCGGTCGCCCGTTCCGGGTTGCGTCGCGGGTCGTAGTAGGACGGGCCCTTGACCAGGCCGATCAGCAGCGCGATGTGCTCGGTGTCCAGCGAGGACAGGTCGCGGCCGAACCAGAACTCGGCGCCGGAAGACATGCCGTGGATCGCCTGGCTGCCGCGCTGGCCCAGGTACACCTGGTTGAGGTACGCCTCGAAAATGGTGCGCTTGTCGTAGCGCGCTTCCATGATCAGCGCATACAGCACTTCATTGAACTTGCGGGTGAGGGTCTGCTCCTTGCCGATGCCGAGCAGGCCGCTGCGGGCAAGCTGCTGGGTCAGCGTGGATGCGCCCTGGCGGCTCTGGCCACCGGAACGGATGGTCACCCACACCGCGCGCGCGATGCCGGACAGGTCGATGCCGTGATGGCGGTTGAAGTCCTTGTCCTCCACCGCCTGCAGGCCGGTCACCAGCAGGTCCGGCGCTTCGTTCATGCGGATCAGGCGGCGCTCTTCCTGCTTCTGCCCGTACAGCGTGGCGATGCGGGCCGGATCGAGGCGGGCCGCTTTCAGCGCCTTGCGCGAATCGGCATCACGCAGCGAGGCGATGCTGCCACCGGACAGCGACAGTTCCACCCGCTTGGCGGCGACGTGGCCATCGACATCGTTGTAGCCGCGGCTGGAGATGGTGAAGCGCCCACCCTGCACCGCGTAGGTGGCCGGGTCCTTGCCCTGTCCATCATCACGGTAGGCCGAGGCGGCCAGTTCGGTCTTCAGCGTGGCCGCGTCCATGGCCTTGCCGGGCACCAGCACCAGCGGGCGCGCGTAGACACGGGTCGGAATCTGCCAGCGCAGCTCGCCGAAACGCTGGGTGACCTGTTGATTCAGGTACAGCGTATAGGGGATCAGGAAACCCAGTCCCAGCGCGACTGCCGCCATGGTCCAGGTGATCAGCCGGCGGCGCCACAGCGGTCCGGAGTCCTGCAGGTCGTCGTCGGAATCGTCGATGTCGTCGGAATCGTAGCGTCGGGGCACGGGAATGCGGGAATGTAGGGTCAGGCGAGTCTACCCCAGCCCTTCCCGCAGGAAAGATCTGGAATTGGGCCTGTTCAGCGACTGCCCGGTGGCAGCCCGCCCGTCACGCCCCGCATGCCGTCCCACAGGCCCTTCAACATGAACCGCAGTCGAACCCAGCGCGGCGCCAGGAACAGGCCATTGCCCACCAGCTTCAGCAGCAGCCGCGGAATGTCCTGGGCGATCCATACGCGCGGGGTGTAAGCGCGGGCGTACAGCAGCACCCGGTTGCGCATGATGAAGTACAGCCGGAACGGCTTGTGCACGATCACCCCGTCCGCCTTCGCGCGCGAAGGCAGCAGCTCCTCGCCGATGCTGTGGCTCATCTGCGCGTCGCAGATGCCATACAGCGCATAGCCGGCGCGCTTGGCGCGGAAACACCAGTCCATGTCGAGGTTGTCGATGAACAGCCCCTCGTCCATCGGGCCGATGGCCTGCAGCGCCTTCATCGGCACCAGCGAGCCGGAGGTGATGAGGAAGTCGCACGACACGCGCTGCCCCGGCCCACCGCGCAGCTTGTGGTTGAGCGGGAAGCCGAAACGCACGAACGGTGCCAGCACGCCACTGCGCGAATCGCGGAACTGCGGCCCGACCGCAGCCACCGGCCCGGCCTGCGCCAGCTCGACCAGCGCCGTCCACAACACATCGACCATGCCCGGCGCCAGCACACTGTCCTGGTCCATCAACAGCACGTGGTCGAAACCCAGTGCGTCGGCCGTTTCGTACGCGCGGTTCAGCGCGCAGCCGAGACCTACGTTGCGGGGCGAAGCCACCAGGGTGACGCCGGCCCTGTCGCCCAGGATCGCGGTGACATCGACATCGCCACTGCCATTGTCGAACACGACCAGATGGCCGACCTGCTGCAGCACGCTGTCGACCACGCGCTGCAACAGCACAGGGTCCGGTCCGTAGGTGACGATCACTGCACAGACGCGGGACGCGTCGGTGGCGGACAGGCTCGTGGGTGATTGCTGGATCATCGGGCCCACCGCATCGCCGGCACCATGCTCCAGCCGACAGTTGCTTGAGACGCTACGCGGGACATGGCCAGACGGGGGAAGTTGGAGCCGCTGGACTATACCCGACTCCCCTCCACGGCGCAGGGTCAACGCCGCCAGGATTCCGCCCCTACCTGCCGCAGGCGCTGCTCGAACGCGGCCAGTTCCGGCAGGTCCGGCTGCAGCTGGCGCACCTGGGCAACGGCGGCCTCGGCGAAGGCCACATCGCCGCGGCCCAGGCGCTCGCTGCCGATGGCCAGCCAGCGCTGCGCCAGCCGCACCCGTGCCGACGGCAGGCCCGGCGCGGTCGGCGCCAGCGTCTGCCACGCCTGCAGGCAGGCGCCCGCGGCCTGTACCCGGTTCTGCCGCAGGTTGTCATCGAAACACTGCCGGCTGGCCGGCAACAGGCGCGCAGCGGCCGCCCTGACGCGGGCATCGCGCGGGGCCAGTGACTGCGCCTCGCGCAGTGCGTCGAACGCGCTGTGCCCCGGCGGGCTGATCCAGCGCCCTTCGCGTTCGGCGCGGTCGATCTGGCGCAGGCGGTCGCGCAGCTGCCGCTCGCGCTGGGCCGCGCTCAAGGTGGGTTGCTGCTGCGCCTGCCGGGCCTGCTGCGCACGCTGGATGCGCTGCGCGGCCTGCTGCACGGCCGCCTGCGATGCGCCCAGCGCAGCGGCCCGCGCACGATCGGCCTCGGCCGCTTCGAACTGGAAATCGGCAGCGTGGCGCTGGCTGCGCGCCAGCAGCGCCTGCGCACTCTGCTCGCGGCCGCGCAGCGCATTGGGATCATCGGGCGCCACCGCCAACACCGCCTCGAAGGCGTCGGCCGCGGCCTCCAGCTTCTGCTGTTTCAGCGCGCGCTGGCCCTGCCGCAGGCGCTGGTCCAGTGCTCGTGCCAGCGCCTCCTGGCTGGCAGGCAGATCGCTGTGCCCGGCATCAAACTGGCGCGCCCGCTGCAGCAGCGCCGCGGCCTGCGCCAGCTCGCCGCGTGCAGCCAGCGCCCGTGCACGCTGCAGCAGGTCACTCAGCGCGTCCTCGCGCCCTTCCAGCGCCGGCAGGTTGTCCGGCTGCAGGGCCAGGATGCGCTGGAACAACGGCAGTGCACTGCTGTCGCCGTCATCCAGGCGGCCGGCCGCGAAGGCATTGCGCGCCTGTGCCAGCAATGCGCCGATACCGGCACCTGCACTGCGCCGTGCCTGCAGCTGCTGCGCCACGGCATCGGCCTGGCCCTGCGGCACCTGCAGTTCGCGGGCCAGGGCGAGCGCCTTTGCACTGCCGTCCAGGTCATCGGCCTGCAGCCGCTCGCCGGCCTGCCGCAATGCCGCCGCCCCCGTGCGTGCCAGGCCCTGTCGCGCCTGCAGGCGGTCACCATCGAGGGCCAGCGCGGCCTGGTAGCGTTCGCGTGCGCCGCTGCCGTCGTCGGCGCTCAAGCGCCCCGCGGCCAGCGCGCGGTCGCCCTCGGCCAGCAGCTGTTCGATCTGCGGTTCGTCCCAGAACCAGTCCGCCAGCGGCCTGCGCAGCAGCACCAGCGCCACGAACACCAGCACCGCCGCCAGCAGTGCCCAGCGCCAGACCCGGCGCGCATGGCGCGCCTGCAGCCACCACCAGCGCCCCTCGCGGCGAACGCGGTCCAGCGCGGGGTGGTCGGCGCCGTGGCGGCGATGCGGGGGCTCGCGTTCCATGCGTGCAGGGTAGTCGGGGCAGCGTGAAGCTCAGCCCAGACGACGCGCCTCGCTCACGCCCGGCAGTGCGTCCAGCTTGCCCAGCAGGTTCGACAGCTGGCCGTAATCGGTCACCTTCAGGCGCAGGCGCAGGTGCGCACGGCCGCTGTTGCGCACGTTGTCGCTGTGGATGTCGAGCACGTACGCGTCTTCCTGTGCGATCAGGTTGGTGATGTCCTTCAGCAGCCAGCGGCGGTCAACCGCGTTGACCACCACGTCCACTTCGTAGCCGCCGCCTGCCTGGCCCCATTCCACCGGCAGGATGCGCTGCGGGCTGGCGGCGGCAAGCCGTGCCAGCGCCGCGCAGTCTGCACGATGCACGGTGACACCCCGGCTACGGGTCAGGTAGCCGACGATGGGCTCGCCCGCCACCGGCTGGCAGCAGCGCGCCAGCTGCACCAGCAGGTTGCCCACGCCCTGCACGGTGAACTTGGAATTGCCCAGGTTTTCGCGGCGCGCGGTCGGCCGCGGCAGGGTCGGCGCAGGCGCCGGCTGGCTGGCCGCACGCTCGGCTTCCAGCAGCGCGCGGCTGACCTGGTTGGGGCCCGTATCGCCCAGCGCCACCTGGATGTACAGGTCGTCGATGCTGTCGGCGTGGAACTTCTTCGCTGCCGCTGCCAGGTCCGAATGCTGCAGGCCCAGCCGCTTCAGCTCGCGCTCCAGCAGCTCGCGGCCGGCCTGCACGTTGCGTGCGCGGTCAAGCTTGTGGAACCAGCTGCGCACCTTTTCGCGCGAGCGGTTGCTGGCCAGGAAGCCCAGTGCCGGCATCAGCCAGTCACGGCGGGGATCGGCTTCCTTGCCGGTCAGGATCTCCACGCGGTCGCCACTGCGCAGGCGGTAGGTGAGCGGCACGATGCGGCCATTGACCTTGGCGCCCCGGCAGCGGTGGCCCACCATGGTGTGCACCTGGTAGGCGAAATCGAGCGGCGTGGCGCCCTGCGGCAGGTCCAGCACCTCATCCTTGGGGCTCAGCGCGTAGACCCGGTCTTCGGTCAGCTCGGCATCCAGCGCGCCGGCCAGTTCATTGCCCTGCCCTTCCTGCGCCTGCTCCAGCAGCTGCCGCATCCAGGTGATCTTGCGATCAAAGGCTTTTTCCGCGCCCTTGCTGCCTTCCTTGTACTTCCAGTGCGCGGCCACGCCCAGCTCGGCCTGCGCGTGCATGTCATGGGTGCGGATCTGCACTTCAATGGTGCGCCCTTCCGGGCCGACCACGGCGGTATGCAGCGAACGGTAGTCGTTGGCCTTGGGGCGGGCGATGTAGTCGTCGAACTCGCTGGGCACCGGTGCCCACAGTGCGTGCACCACGCCCAGCGCGGCGTAGCAGGCGGCCACATCGTCCACCATCACCCGCACCGCACGGATGTCGTACAGCTGGTCGAAGGCCAGCCGCTTCTTCTGCATCTTCCGCCAGATGCTGTAGATGTGCTTGGGCCGCCCGCTCACTTCAGCGTGGATGCCCTGCGCGGCCAGTTCGCGCGACAGCGTCTTCTTGACGTGCTCGACGTAGCGTTCGCGGGCGATGCGCGTTTCGTCCACTTCGCGCGCGATGCGGCGGTAGGTGTCCGGCTCCAGGTGGCGGAACGCCAGGTCCTCCAGCTCCCACTTCAACTGCCAGATACCCAGGCGGTTGGCCAGCGGGGCATGGATGTCACGGGTCAGCTGGGCCAGCGCGCGGCGCTGCTCCTCATCCAGCTTGTCGGCCGCACGCATGCGCGCCAGCTGGCGGGCCAGCAGGATCGGCACCACCCGCAGGTCATGGATGATGGCCAGCAGCAAGCGGCGCAGGCCTTCGCTGTTGCGCCCGGCTTCGCGGCCGGCATGCAGTGCCCAGACCGGATCGGCTGCGTCCTGGCCGTCCAGCAGGCCGGCCACCGCAGCCTTGTGGTTGCCCAGCGGCAGCGCGTCCAGGTGCGCGCGCAGGCCCGGCAGGTCGAACAGCAGGGCGGCCAGCACCGCGCCTTCGTCAGCCGACAGCAGGGCCAGTGCGTCCAGCGTATCGGCCAGGATCGACAGGCTGCTGCCACGCATCTCGTGCGAGGTATCGGCAGCGTCCCACCACTGCAGCAGGGCTTCGCGCAGCGGCGCGGGCAGCACCGCTGCCGAGGGACGGTTCAACAAGGCTTCCAGGCCGGGGGCAGACGCGCGGTTCACAGCATCAGACATCAAAGACAGAGGGCTCTACGGTAACGCTCCGCCCGTTCAGGAACAATCGCCAGCGCCTTCATCGACGCTCATGTGTTCATGCCGGCGCACGCCCGTGGCGGCGGGCGCGGCACCCTGCTTCCTGACTGGACGGTTCAGACAACCACGCCGGGTTTACAAACCGCTGGGCATGGTCGAGTCCGTTGCGGTGGTGTGCCGCAGCGTGCCTGCGGGAAGTGCCGATGTCGTGGATGGAAAACGTTTCACTCGTCACGCTGCTGTTCAACTTCGCCTTCTTCTATCCGGTCGTGATGGCCTTTTTCTGGATGGTCGGCGGCATCTACTACTACCTGCGCCGCGAACGCGGTGCGCCACGCCCTGACGCGCCCCCGCCACTGCGCAGCCAACCGCCGGTCAGCGTGCTGGTGCCCTGCTTCAACGAGGCGCGGCACATCGCAGACACGATCCACGCGATCGCCGCACAGGTCTACCCGCGGCTGGAAATCATCGCCATCAACGATGGCAGCAGCGATGACAGCGCCACCGTGCTGGAGAGCCTGCTGCCGCAGTACCCGAACCTGCGCGTGGTGCACCTGGAGCAGAACCAGGGCAAGGCCAACGCGCTGCGCATCGGCGCACTGGCCGCGCGTTCGGAATACCTGGTCTGCGTGGATGCCGATGTGCTGCTGGACCCGCATGCCACGCGCTGGATGGTGGGCCACCTGATCGACGGCCCGCGCGTTGGCGCGGTCACCGGCAACCCGCGCGTACGCAACCGCACCACCCTGCTGGCCCGCATGCAGGTGGGCGAGTTCTCCGCCATCATCGGCTTGATCAAGCGCGCCCAGCGCGTCTACGGCCGGCTGTTCACCCTGTCCGGTGCCATCTGCGCGTTCCGCCGCACCGCGCTGCATCGGGTGGGCTTCTGGAACGACCGCATGGTCACCGAAGACATCGACATCTCCTGGCGCCTGCAACTGGATGGCTGGGACATCCGCTACGAACCCAACGCGCTGTGCTGGGTGCTGATGCCTGAAACCCTGCGCGGCCTGTGGCAGCAGCGCCTGCGCTGGGCACGCGGCGGCGTGGAAGTGCTGCTGCAGCATGGCCGCAAGGTGCTTTCCTGGCGCCGGCGGCGGATGTGGGGCGTGCTGCTGGAATACGCGCTGAGCCTGGCGTGGGCCTACACCATGCTGGTCATTGTGGTGCTGTGGCTGCTGGGCAAAGTGGTGCCCCTGCCCCGCGCGCTCTACGTGGATACGCTGCTGCCGCGCTGGCACGGCGTCGTGCTGGCGCTGGTGTGCCTGCTGCAGTTCGGCACCAGCCTGCTGATCGAACGCCGCTACGAACGCGGCCTGGCGCGCCAGTTCTACTGGGTCATCTGGTATCCGCTGGCCTTCTGGTCCATCGGCATGGCCGCCGCGGTGGTGGCCCTGCCGCGCACCTTGCTCTCCTGGCGGCAGCAACGCCGCGCACGTTGGATCAGCCCGGATCGGGGGGTTTCATGACGCCGCCACCTGTCATCGTCCGGCCCGAGCGGCTGGCGCGCCAGAAGCGCTTCCTGCAGCGCGCAGCCACCCTGCTGGCCTGGTCGGCTTACGCCTGGCTGTGGGTGCCGCTGGTCACCCTCATCGCCTGGGTACTGGGCCTGCAGGCGGGCTGGGACCGGCTGTACCTGCAGCGCAACGCGGTCGACCCCTTCATTCTCGCCGCGCTGCCGATCATCGCGCTGCTGTGCGGGCTGCTGCTGATCGGCTGGGCCGAGTACAACCGTGCCCGTTTCGCCGACGCCGACCGCCGCCTGCGCCGCTCGCACGTGGCCGACGCCGCAGTGCGGAAGCGGCTGCAGGCCCCTGCCCAGGTGATGCATACCCTGCGCCGGCACCGGGTGGTGACCGTGCGCATGGACGAGCAGGCGCGGCCGGTGAAAGCCTGGCGGACACCGCGCGGGCCGTAGGGCAGGTGCCGCCTGGCGTGGCCTGCTCTACACTCGGGCCACCTCCAGGAGAAACGCCATGTCCCTGCGCCTGCTGCGCCCGCTCTGCGTCGCCCTTGTTCTGTGCACTGCCGCGATGCCGGCCCTGGCCCAACGGGTTGTCGATGGCGACCTGCAGGCACAGATGACCCAGGCCGAGTTCAAGGCCGCCGGCCTGGACAAGCTCAGTGCCGCCGAACTGGCCACGCTCAACCGCTGGCTGCAGGGCAAGGTCGAAGCGGCCACCACCCAGGCCGTGGCCGCCGTTCGCGAAGAAGCACGCGAAGAGGGCCGCCAGGAAGTGATCGTCAAGAACCGTGGGTTCTTCGATTTCGGCAGCAATGAGCCGGTCACCGGTGTCCTGCAGGGCGAGTTCCGCGGCTTCGGCAAGGGCCGCATCTACACCCTGGACAACGGCCAGGTGTGGGAACAGACCGACGCCACCAGCCTGAGCGGCGTGCGCCGCACGTCGCCCAAGGTCAGCATCTCGCCCGGCATGATGGGCGTGTGGTACATGAAGGTGGAAGGCGTGAACACCCAGGCCAAGGTGCGCCGCACCAAGTAACGCCGTGGCCTTGCTGTAGAGCCGAGCCCACGCTCGGCTGCATGCTGGGCGCCGGGCATGGCCCGGCGCCACCGCTTTACAGCTGGCGCAGCGCGGTCACCCGCTGTGCCAGTTTCTTGGCCGAGATGCCGGTGCGCGCACCCAGTTCCTGCGCGAACAGCGATACCCGCAGCTCTTCCAGGTCCCAGCGCAGCGCCTGCCATTGCGGGCGCTCACGCAGGCCCCGTGCATCGCCTTCGCGCAAGGCATCCAGGAACGGCGTCAGTTCCAGCATGCGCGCCTGGTCGCGTGGCGGATCGCGCTTGGCGCGTTCGGTGCGCAGGATCATCGCCTTCAGGTAGCGCGGGTACTGCGCCAACGCGTCGGCCGGGGTATCGCGCAGGAAGCCGGGATGGATCAGGCCCACCAGCTGCGCTTCCATGTCATCCAGGTTGCCACGCGCCCAGCCCATCAGCGGTGCTTCCAGCAGCGGCTTCAGTTCCGCCACCAGCGCCAGGATCGTCTCGGCCAGCTTCAGCCGCGACATCGCCTCGCCGAACAGCGCCTTGGCCGCGTGGTCGCGACGCTGCTCGAACGCCGCCGCATCGCGGATGTCCTCCAGCCCTTCGGCCAGCACGGCGTTCATCGCCGCATCGACCAGATCCCCACGCAGGCGTTCCTGCGATTCGATGGCCGCATACAGCAGGCCGGTCTTGGGCGCGACCGGCAGCTGCTTGCGCGCCTGCTTCACTTTCTCCGCCAGGGCGATCTCCAGCAGACGGCGCACGCCCAACGGATGGGCCTCCTGTGCCTGCTGGCGGTCGGCGAAGATACGCAGCGCCACGCTGTCACCCTCGTCCAGCAGCGCCGGATAGGCCGGCACGCCGGCTTCGCCCGGTACCTGCAGCGGAATCGGCGTGGCCGGGAACGTGCGCAGCCCATCGGCCGCCATCTCGCGGCCAGCCCGCGCAGCGAAGGCATCACCGGCACGGCCACCGAACTTCGCACGCAGCGCATCGAGGTCACGCGAGGTGGCCAGCACCTTGCCGTGCTCATCGCGCAGGCGCAGGTTCATGTGCAGGTGCGGCTCGATCGAGCCGGGCTCGAAATCAAGCGCGGTCACCGTCGCGCCGGTCGCGCGTGACAGGAAGCGCGCCAGTTCACCGCTGATGGCATCGGCGCTGGGCTGCGGGAACGCCTCGAAGAAGGCGCGGCCGAAATCCGGTGCGGGCACGTAGTTGCGGCGCATCGCCTTGGGCAGGCTGCGGATCAGCGCCGAGGCCTTGTCGGCCACGAAGCCCGGCGCCAGCCAGCCCAGCTGCACCGGATCCAGCGCGTTGAGCAGGTGCAGCGGCACATCCAGGGTCACGCCGTCGTCGTCGGCGCCCGGCTCGAAGCGGTAATGCAGCGGCAGGCGCGCCTGGCCCAGCGGCAGGTACTTCGGGTAGCGCTCCTGCTCGCTGCCTTCGCCGGGCAGCAGGTCGACCAGCGACCAGTGCAGCGTCCTGCGCTGTTCCGGCGGCAGTGCTTTCCACCAGGTATCCAGGCCAGCGGCCGAATGGATCTGCGGCGGCACCCGGTCCAGGTACCAGCGCGCCTGCCAGTCCTCGTCGGCGACGATGCCGGCACGGCGCAGCTTGGCCTCTTCCTCGCGGGCAAGTTCCAGCACCTTCTGGTTGTCGGCCACGAAGCTGGCGCGGGTGTTGATCTCGCCGGTCACCAGCGCCTGCCGCACGAAGATGTCATGCGCCTCGCCGGGCTCGATGCGGCCGTAGTGCACCGGCTTCTTCGGTGCCAGCACCAGGCCGAACAGGCTGATCTGCTCGGACGCCAGCACCTGGCCCTGCGCGCGCGACCAGTGCGGGTCGAAGTGCTTGCGCAGCAGCAGGTGTGGCAGCTCGGCGATCACCCAGTCCGGCTCGATCGCAGCCAGGGTCATGCCCCAGACCTTCTGTGTATCCAGCAGGTTGGCCACCAGCAGCCACGGCGGTGGGCGCTTGGACAGCGTCGAGCCCGGGAACGGCAGGAAGCGGCGCTGGCGCGGGGCCTGGAAATCGCCCTTCTCGGTGCGATGGCCGATCTGCGTCGGCAGGCCTGCCACCAGTGCGCGGTGCAGGGTCTGGTAGGCGGCCGCACGTACGCGTTCGCTGAAACCGCCCCCGGCGGGGGCCTGTTCCTTCTGTGCGCGCACGGCCACCGGGGCCGGCGCGGTTTCGGCCTTGCCTTCGCGGGCCAGGCGCGCGGCGCGGTGCAACTGGCCACGGGTGGCCTTCACCGCCGCCGCATCGTCACGCGCCGGTGCCGGCGCACTGCTGCCGGCCAGCAACGGTGCCATCGAGGCATCGCTGGTTTCTTCCTTCCAGCCCAGTTCTTCACAGAGCAGGCGCAGCTGGCGGTGCAGCTCGCGCCATTCGCGCATGCGCAGGAAACCGAGGAAGTGGCGCCCGCACCAGTCGCGCAGCTTGGATTGGGTCAGGTCTTCGTGGGCCTGCCGGTAGGCATCCCACAGCCGCAGCACACCGACGAATTCGGAGCGGCCATCGGCGAACTGCGCATGCGCGCTGTCGGCCGCACCGCGGGCCTCGGGCGGGCGCTCGCGCGGGTCCTGGATACCCAGGAACGAGGCGATCACCAGCATCGGCCGCAGGCAGCCGGCAGCCTGCGCGGCCACCAGCATGCGCGCCAGCTTCACGTCCACCGGCAGGCGTGCCATCTGCT
>Ga0308172_1001806_pt1 | contig 13097 bp, 13 predicted proteins | sample PhyGR2_FD_202134 | JGI IMG/M metagenome (GOLD analysis project Ga0308172, IMG submission 202134) | Phyllosphere microbial communities from UC Gill Tract Community Farm, Albany, California, United States - DLSLSG.R2 | ecosystem: Host-associated > Plants > Phyllosphere > Unclassified | place: USA...
GATGCTGTCGCCGGTCATCAGGCTGTCGGCGTCCAGGATCAGCATCTGCGGGTAGGCGCCGCCGAAACGGCGCACCCAGTCGGCGATGTTGCCGGCCTTGCGTGCACCGTTGTCGCTGCGGCGGCGGTAGAACAGGCGCACCCGTCCATCGGGCACCAGTTCGCGCAGCTCGTTGAAGACCAGTTCTTCGGCGCGGGCGATGTCCTCGCGGCGGGTGTCGCTGAGCACGAAGAAATCGAAGCGTTCCAGCTGCCCGGTGGCGGCCACCGATTCGTAGATCGCGCGCAGGCCGGCCAGCAGCCGTCGCGGGTCTTCGTTGTAGGTGGGCATCAGCAGCGCGGTACGGCTGTGCACGATCGGCAACGGCTTGTCCGGGTCGATGCCCAGGCGGTAACCGCGGTCGAACACGGCGGTGAGGAAGCCGGCCACGGCACTGGCGAAGGACAGCGCGATCCAGGCGAACAGGCCGACGAACAGCACCAGCAGGCAGGCCTCGAGCACGCTGATGCCGTTGGTCGACAGCACCCGCCACATCATCCGCGTGGCCACGGCGGTCATCGCCGCAGTACCACCGAAGAGGTACAGGCGGCGCAGCTTGATCATGCGCGGCGAGGTGCGGTGACGAGGGACCTTGAGCTTGCCTTCGCGCAGGGTCTGCTCGGGCATCTGCAAGGGGGCTTCGGGCGGCAACAGCGCCCAGCCGGCATCCAGCTCGGGGTTGCCCGGGCCGGCGTGGGAGGTGGTTTGAGCTTCCATCGCGTCTACTCTGCCCAGGCAGCGTGGCTGGCCATCCTGGCCAGGCGGCATGCATCAGGGTCCGCCGCGCGCATTCCCGGCGCCCGCACTTGTCCTGCCTGCGACGGCGTCACGCCGCGCAGTAGATGTCTGTCACTACCGGAACCCACACGATCTCCAACGCGGCGGAATCGAAAATGCGGCCCAGCATAAGAGGGAAAACGTAAGCCGGACGCGAAGGGCCAGCGCGCACATTCCCCCCATTCAGCAAAGTGCAGGGGATGGCAGGCTCAGGCATGCCGCCCTCCCGTACGGGGGGCTGGAACTGGATCGTGCAAAATAAGAATCAATCTCAAATGCGGGTCCGGCATAGCGGCAGCCGCCCGCGCAAAAGCGTGCCAACCAAGGTTGGCACCCATCACCTCGAGATCGCCGGTCAGGTCAGGGGCGCAGCCGTCGCGGCATCGCGGCTTGCCGCCGCGCGCGCGCGGTCGATCGCCACCACCAGTTGCTGGCGGGCGAGCAGTTGTTGCGCCTGCACCACTTCAGGTGTCGGCAGAAGCACCGGTCCGGGTGCGTTTTCCGGTGTAACAGGTGTGGTCATGCAACCTCCGAGGACATCCCGCCAACGCGCCAGAGCCAGGCCCGAGCGGCAGCGGAACTGCGCACCCTATCCTAAAAGCAGGAAGGGCGGGTGACGGCGTGAAGCACGGGCGCAATGCCCTGATTGGTTGAGCGTCACATTTCTGATGGCCCGCACTCGCTGGCTGAATGTGACGCAGTTATCATTGAAAACGTTTTCTTACACGGATGTCGTTATCCATGAATGCAGTCGATCTCTCGCAGTACAGCCCGAAGTGGCAGTTCCGCTTCAACTTCTTCCAGCAGCACGGTGCGCCCAAGGAACCGGGCTTCAAGCAGGCCTGGAAGGCGCTTTCCTTCGGCGACCGGCTGAAGATCAACATCAATTTCTTCGCCCTGTTCTTTGGCGCGATCTACCTGCTTATCCTGGGCATGTGGCGCAAGGCGCTGGTCGTCATCGGCATCAACATCGCCCTGGCTGTGATCACCCTGATGCTGCCGGACATCGTCGGCCGCGCCCTGTTCTTCGCCCTGAACTTCCTGGTGGCCTCCAGCACCAACTACAGCTACTACGTGGAGAAGGTACAGGGCCGCGCCAGCTGGAACCCCTTCGAAGGCATGTTCTAAGCCACTGCCAACGCCGGGCCCTCGCCCGGCAAGCCGCACTGACGACGCCCGGCTCCGGCCGGGCGTCGTCGTCTGCGACATCAGGCCGCGCGCAGCTTCGCTGCCGCCGTGGCGTCGGCCTGCAGGCGGAAGCGCGACACCGCCACCGCCAGCTGCTCGGCCTGGTCTTCCATCGCCCGTGCGGCTGCCGTGGCTTCTTCCACCAGCGCCGCGTTCTGCTGGGTGGTCTCGTCCATCTGCACCACGGTCTGGTTGACCTGCTCGATGCCCGCAGACTGTTCGCGCGAGGCCGCCGAGATCTCGGCCATGATGTCGTTCACCCGGACGACCTGGCCGACGATCTCCTGCATCGTGCGGCCGGCACCGTGCACCAGCTGCGCACCCGCACCGACCTGGGCCACCGAGGCGTCGATCAGGCCCTTGATCTCCTTGGCCGCCCCCGCCGAGCGCTGCGCCAGCGCGCGTACTTCGCTGGCCACCACGGCGAAACCACGGCCCTGTTCGCCGGCACGCGCGGCTTCCACCGCAGCGTTCAGCGCCAGGATGTTGGTCTGGAACGCGATGCCATCGATCACCGAGATGATCTCGGCGATACGCTGCGAGGAGTTCTCGATCTGCTCCATGGTCTGCACCACCCGGCCGACCACCTGCCCGCCTTCGCTGGCCACACCGGCCGCCGATGCCGCCAGGCTGTTGGCCTGCTGCGCATGCTCGGCGTTCTGGCGCACGGTGGAGGTCAGTTCCTCCATCGATGCCGCCGTCTCTTCCAGGTTGGCCGCCTGCTGTTCGGTGCGGCGCGACAGGTCGCTGTTGCCCGAGGCGATCTCGCCGGCCGCAAGGCGGATGCTCGCCGCCGACTGCTGGATCTGGCCGACGATCTGGGTCAGCTGCTGCACCGTGCTGTTGGCATCGTCGCGCATCACCGCGAACACGCCGTGGAAATCACCGTGCATGCGCGTGCTGAGATCACCGGCGGCAATCGCGCGCAGCAGCGTGGAGAGCGCGGCGAGGTTGTGGTCGCTCACCTGCATCATGGTGTTGAGCGTTTCGACCATGCGGCGGAAGTCGTGCTCGAAGCGCTCCGCATCGCCGCGCACCGCGAAGTCACCCGCTGCCGCCGCAGCGGCCAGCTGCTGGATCTGCTCGTTGATCGCCCCCAGGTTGGCCTTGGTGGTGGCCATGGCCGCGGTGAACACGGCCTTCTCGCCCGGCAGGGCTTCCATGTCCACGCTGAGGTCTCCTACCGCGTAGCGCTGCATCACCTCCACCAGGCGCTGGGTGACCGCGTTGCTGGACGCCACCAGCTGGTTGCTGTCGGCCACCATGCGGCCGTACTCGCCCGGGAAGGCGCTGGCATCCATGCGGTAGCTGATCTGGCCTTCGTCATGGCGCTGCGCCATTTCCGCCTGCGCCGCCATCACCGCCTGCAGCGTGCCGCGCATGCCCTGCATCGCCTCCAGCAGGCGCCCCACTTCATCGTTGCCGCGCGGCGGCAGTGCGGTATCCAGCTTGCCGGCCGCCACGTCGCCGGCGATGCGCACGGCTTCGGCGAGCGGGCGGATGGCCAGGCGACGCAGCAGCACGTAGACGCCGGCGCTGAGGGTCAGCGCAGCAATCACGCCGACCAGCAGGGTCAGCCACAGCAGCTGCCGGGCTTCGGCCACGATCACCGCGTGCGGCACCACCACGCCCAGTGCGAAGTGCTGCGGGGCATCGCCCACCTGCATCGGCACGTACAGGCGCACGTTGCCTTCGGCATCCGGCTCGAACGCCTCGAAGGTCTTGCCCTCGGCAATCCGCGCAAGCATCTGCCGGGTGGCCACATCGGTACGCGGCTTGCCGATCTCGGCGGCATTGGCCGCCGCCAGAACCACGCCTTTGGGCGAAAGCAGTTCAACCCGGCCCGCCCCCATCGGGGTCAGCGTCGCCAGGTGCTTCTGCAGCGCCGCCAGCGAGAAATCGACGGTGAACACGCCGAGGAAGGTGCCGTTCTCCACGATCGGCGTGCTCAGCGTGCTCATCAGCACCTGCTGGCCACCGATGGCGTACGAGTACGGCTCGCTGACCTTGGGCAGCTTGTCCCGGCTCGGCCCCATGTACCAGTCACCTGATCCCGATGCATTGTCGGTGTAGTCGGTCATCGTCGACTGCTGCGGCTTGCCGTCCTGCCAGGCCCAGTAGCTCATGTAACGGCCGGTGGCATCGTGCGCCTCGGTGTTCACGAAGTCCGCATCCTTGCCGTCGAAGGCGTTGGCTTCCCACATGGTGCTCTTGCCCACCCATTCCGGGTGCGCCTGCAGCTGCTGGCCAACGACAGCGGCCAGGGCGGCGCGGTCCGGGGCATCGCCGCGGGCACGCTGGGCCAGCACGGTTTCCACCATCGCATCGTTGCTGGCGAAGGCCGTGCCCAGATCGGCAGACACCTTGCGCGCTTCGGCGACGGCTTCACTGGCCATGGTCTGGCGCGAAGCATTGACCAGGCTGGCACTGGCCTGGCGGTAGATGAGGAAGGCGGTGATGCCGAAGCAGAGCAGCGCGATCGAAGCAGTGCCCAGCATCAGCTTGTGGGCGATGCTGCCCGGGCGACGGGCAGCGGCAGAGCGGGAAGAAGGCATGGACAGGTCCGCAGGCAATTCACGACAACCGGCACCATGACGGCACCGCGCAGGTGCGCGATCCCTCGCGCGGCCGCCTGCCAGCTGCGGATCGAAACCCACGGTGGCAAGGCACGCACCGGGTTAGCGGCCGTAAGCGGGGCGGGTTGAGGAAAACCGCCTGCGGGAACCTGAACGCGCTCACGTCGAGTCGAGCTTGCTCGACTGATGCAGGGAGCAGTCGAGCGTGGCTCGACTCTACAAAAGCGGCAGCATGCGCGGCAGTACTTCAATGCTGCCTGCGGCGTACTGCTGCAGAACGCCCTCAGGGCCGAAGCGCGGTTGCCAGCCCAGCGCCTGGCGCAGCCGGCTGCTGTCGTAGACACGGTCGATGCTGTGCGGCAGTGGCCAGCCGCGGCGGTCGAACTCGGCCAGCAGCTGCGGTACCCGGCGGGCCAGCACCTGGCGCGGGGTGGCGGCCAGCTCCAGGCAATCACTGCGCTCGAACGGACTGGCTGCACAGGCGATGTAGCGCTGGAACGGCCCACCCGCATCCACCAGCAGCGCCGCGTGGGCACTTGCCACGTCGCGCGCGTCGATGCCACGGTGCAGACGGAACATGGCCATGCGCTCGGGTGGCTCGGGGAAGCAGCGCGCCATGCGCAGCACCCGCACCTCCAAGCCCTGCCCCGCCGCCTGCTCGGCCAGTGCCTCGGCCTGCAGCTTGGTGCGGTGATAGATGGTGCGTGGCAGCGGCTCGGTCGTTTCGTCGATCCAGCGGCAGCCACCGGCCACCACCGCATGGCCGTACAGCGCCGTGGTACTGGTCAGCACGAAGCGGCGCGCGCCGGCCTGTCGGGCCAGCTGCAGCAGCTGGCCGGTGGCGTCGACGTTGATCTGCTCGAACACCGGATCAGGCACCAGGCCGACATGCGGCGCATGCAGGGCTGCGGTGTGGATCACCGCGTCCACACCCCGCACGGCGCGCTCCAGCGCCTGGCGATCGGTGACATCGGCAATGATACGGGTGGTGTTGAAGGGCACGCGGTCCAACCCCACCACGTCGTGCTCGGCGGCCAGCGCACCGAATATCGCGCGCCCGATCCGCCCGGAACTTCCGGTCAACAGGATCTTCATTGAATCCATTCGCTCGACAGCGCCCGGGAGCTACCGGGATGAGTCGATTCTAGGCTCGCGCACGGTCGCGGCAACAGCCTGTTCACCTGCGTGACGCGATAACGAAGCGTCGAACGCGTGCATGGCAGGCGTGAAAGCAGCGCTGCGAACATGCACCTGGCATTACCGTGGGCCGTGCAGCATGGGACCGGTCGTCGAAGCTGGCGGCGTCCCTTCCGCACCGGAGACACAGCATGGCCAATGCACCCCACGGCACACAGAACCGCGGCTTCGCCTCGATGGATGAAGACAAGCAACGCGCCATCGCCGCCAAGGGCGGCCGCGCGGCCCATGCGTCGGGCAACGCGCATGAATTCAATTCCGCCGAAGCACGCGTCGCCGGCCGCAAGGGCGGTGAAGCGATCAGCCGCAACCGCCAGCACATGGCGGCGATCGGCCGCGAGGGCGGGCATGCACGGCATGCCAATGCGCAGCGCCAGCAGCAACAGATGCAGGAAAAACCGCAGGCACCTGCCGCACCGGCATCACACTACCCGCAACAGGGCTGATCCTCCGTCCGGGGCAATAACGACAAGGCCCCGCCAATGGCGGGGCCCTGCCCTACAGCGACATCTCAGCCGAAGCTGGGATCAGGCTGCCTTCATCGCATGCTTGCGGTCGCGCATCACGCGGTGGCAATCCTGTACTTCCGGCAGCCACGCGGTCACTTCCTGGCGCACGGCCGGCGGCAGGTCGTTGTCGTTCAGCACGTCCTTGAACGCAGCCAGCAGGCGGTCTTCGGATTCTTCCAGCTCGGCCACATAGCCGTAGTTGGTATCACCGAAGGCGGCGCGCACCTTGCCGTAGAACTGCTGCATGGAGCCGACCATGGTGCCGTGCTCGGCCGGCTTGCCGCCGGTGGCGACGACGGCGCTGCTCAGCGAGGAAACGATGCGCGCCTTGACGCCGGCGATGCGCACGAACAGAGCGGACAGCTCGGTGTCCTTAACCTTGGTGGCGGCCTCTTCGTAGAACGACTTGCCGTCGCGGGCGATCTCGATCAGGTCGTTGAGGCGATGTTCGATGGTGGACTGGGTGCTCATGGTGTTTCTCCTTGATCGGGTCTGCGGGATGAGGGCAGCGGTGTGTCCGTTGCCTGCAGCACCAGAGTGGAGAAGCGCGCGTGGGGCGCGGGTGAGCATGGTTTTATGCGGAAATCACGGCGTCTAACGGCAACTGACTGTTCACTTGGCGTTGCACGGTATTCACGGCCCAACAATGTTTGTCCACTGCTCGCCCAATTCAACGTCGTGCATGGGCAGAGGCGTATTTCGACAGTGAAGACTGCTCTATGGGCAGGTTGCTCGCCATGCACCACTCAACGAAATCGGCCAGTGGGACCGTCACCCGGAGAGGATCTGCCCCGCTTACTCTGGCTATCCACATATGCCGTTCAACATCCCTTTCCCACGCGGCGAACGTCTCGTGCCATGCCCGCTCAGGAAGGAGCGCCTTGAACACTTCGTACTCCTGTTCAAGGAAGGAGGCATAAGAAAGGCGCGGTGCGGAATCGAGGGCCGGAGGAAGCGGCACTAGGGCAGGACGAGAAATTGTCATGTACCGCGGCTTGCAGTGGACTGCCTGCAGTATCGGCCTACGACCTCCTGGCACGTCAAGAGGCTGAAGCGGCAGTGTCGATTCCTGCCCCCGTCATTCGTCGGAACAGGAAGGGCAGGCCCGTTGCCTGCAGGAGCATCACCATGCACCCGATCCTCACCGCCTTCGCCACCTCCCCCGACCGTGGCCAGGGCCTGGCCCGCGACATGCGCGTGCGCTGGGCTCTGGAAGAGCTGGGCGTTGCGTACGACGTGCAGCTGCTGACGTTCGCCGAGATGAAAGAACCCGCGCACCGCGAGCGCCATCCGTTCGGGCAGATTCCTGCCTGGCAGGACGGTGACCTGCAGCTGTTTGAATCCGGCGCGATCATCCTGCACCTGGCCGAACAGCATCCGGGCCTGCTGCCTGCAGATGCGGACGGCCACATGCGCGCGATCGTGTGGATGTTCGCCGCACTGAACACGGTGGAGCCGCCGATTGTCGAGCGTTCGATGGCCTGGGTGCTTGAGCGCGAACAATCCTGGTACGCGCAGCGGCTGGTGATACTGGATGAGCGCGTGCGGCGGCGGCTGCAGGAGCTGTCGACGCGGCTGGGCGACGGCCCCTGGCTGGACGGCACGTTCAGTGCCGGCGACCTGCTGATGGTGTCGGTGCTGCTGCGCTTGAAGAGCAGCGGCATCGTCGATGAATTTCCGTTGCTGGCTGCCTACGTGGCGCGCGCGACGGCGCGGCCGGCCTACCAGCGCGCGTTTGCCGCGCAGCTGGCGGTGTTCCAGAGCGCCTGATTCCCTGCCGATCCGCCCGCCTCAGCGCAGCGGATCGGCCGCCACGCCCTCATGGGTGATCTTCACCGGCAGGATGTGGCCCTGCGCATCGAACTCCATGCGCTCGATGGCGGTTTCGCGGTGGTCGCGGGCGGTGTCACCGTGCGGGCGACGGTGGTAGACGATGTACCAGCGGTCGGTACCCGGCACCTGGATCACCGAATTGTGGCCGGCGCTGGTGGCGATCGCTTCGTCCTGCTGCAGCACCGTGCCGACGCGCTTGAACGGGCCGGTGGGTGCGTCGGCAATGGCGTAGGCCACCGTGTAATCCGGGCCACCCCAGCCGCCCTCGGACCACATGAAGTAATAGTGCCCACCGCGCTTGAACATCAGCGGGCCTTCCACATACTCCGGGGCCGGCGTGATTTCCTTGAACATCGAGCCATCGGCCAGCGGCAGCACGCCGGTGAAATCATCCTTCAGCCGCACCATGTTCGCGTGTTTCCAGCCGCCGTAGATCATGTACCAGGCGCCGTCGTCGTCCTTGAACACGAACTGGTCGATGGGCTGCGCGCCATTATGGAAAGCACCGACCAGCGGCTTGCCCAGCAGATCCTTGTACGGGCCTTCCGGACGATCGGCCACGGCCACGCCGATGCCACCCAGCTCGCCATCGGTCTTGATGTCGTTGGCGGCAAAGAAGAAGTAGTACCTGCCCTTGCTTTCCACTACAGACGGCGCCCACATCGCGCGCTTGGCCCAAGGCACGTCCCTGGCGTTCAGGACGTCGGCATGCTTGGTCCAATGCACCAGATCCGGCGACGAGAACGCATCGAAGGTGATCTGCGCATCGTAATCCGCGGATGTGGTCGGGAATATCCAGTAGCGGTTGGCGAATACCGCCGCTTCCGGGTCGGCGTACCACCCCTTCAGGATCGGATTACCCGAGGTGACCGGCGGCGCGGCCTGCGCGCCCGTTGCCAGTGCCGCTGCCATGCAGGCGGCCATCATCCACTTGCCCAACGCCATGCCGTGCGCTCCCGTGCTGGATAGATGGGAGCATATTAGATCGATTCAGATGCGGAATGCGAAGGCAGCCCCACCCCATGCGCGGGAGTGGGACGCAGGCCTCAGGCTTTCTTGATGACGGTGCGCTTGCCGATGCTGCTGGTCCTGCCGGCGGTCGGCCTGGCCAGGCCCGGAATCAGGAAATCGGTGACCTTGTGGCCCATGGACACCTTGTGTGCCAGCCAACGCGGCATGCGGCCACGGCCGGTCCAGGTCAGGCGCTTGTATTCCGGATCGCGGTATTTGGCCGCGACCTTGCCGGTTCTACGGCGGGCGGGTTTACGCGCGGGTGCGGCGGTTTCTGCGGCTTCATCGCCGAAGAGTTCTTCGATGGTGTAACCGGCTTCGGCGGCAGCGGCCTTCAGCAGGCGGCGCACGGCGGCGGCCGGGCGGCGGGCGGTGATCAGGGCCTTGCGCTGTTCGGCCGCAGCCACCAGTGCGCCCAGCTCCCGAAGGCTGAGCGATTCAATATCGATAGTCATGCGGAGAAAGGTCTACTGCCGCGGGCTGGGTGTCAAGGTGTCGTCGCCGTTGCCTGCAAGGCACTGCCCGACTCATCTTTCCGGCAGGCTTGGGACAGCGCCTGCGCCAGCTGCGCCAGGGAGTAGGGCTTTTTGAGCAGCACAAAGCCATGGTTGGGGTCTTGGGCAAGAAGCTCGCTGTAGCCACTGGTCAGGATCACCGGCAGCTGCGGATAGCGCTCCTTGATGACGTGAGCCAGCTCAACGCCACTGCGGCCTGGCATTACAACGTCAGAGAAAACCGCACTGAACCTTTGATGGTCCCTTTCAAGCTCCTGCAGCGCCTCGTCCACGTTGTACGCATGCACAACGCCATAATCCAGACCCTTCAGTGCGCTGTATGCGAAGTCGGCCACATCCGGATTGTCCTCGACCAGCAGCACGCTGATTCCCTTCCCGGACAGATCCTGGAACGTGTCCCTGTTTCTTTCCGGCTCACCGTGGAATTCGCTGCGTGGCAGGTAGAGCGTGAACGTCGTTCCCTCGCCCGGGACGCTCTTTACATCGATATCGCCTTCGGACTGTTTCACGAAGCCAAACACCTGGCTCAGGCCCAGGCCAGTACCCGCGCCAACCTCCTTCGTCGTATAGAACGGTTCGAATATCCGCTCGATGGCCCCGGCGGCAATTCCCGAGCCGGTGTCCTTGAAACTCAGCGCCACGTAGTTTCCGGCCACTACCGCCCCTGATCGGATGACTGGAATGGCGTCGCAGACCTCGGCGCGGATGGTCAGCTTTCCGTTGCCGTCAATGGCATCCCTGGCATTGACGGCGATGTTGATGACTGCGGTGTCCAACTGGTTGCGGTCGATGATGACCGGTATGGACGGATGGGGCATTTCGATCTCGACCTGCACCCTCGGTCCAACCAGAGTCGAAACGATATCCGCTATCGAGCGGATGCTTTCGACGAGATCGAACACCTCGGGAGTGAGGCTCTGCCTGCGGGCAAACGCGAGCAATTGCGCCGTCAGCTTGGTCGCCCGGTCGGAAGCAGCGGCGATGCCATTGACATAGCGGGACTGTTGGGGTGTCAGCGAGCCGACGTGACGCAGCATGTCGGCCGAGCCACTGATCACCTGCAGCAGGTTGTTGAAATCATGGGCGACACCGCCGGTCAACTGGCCCATCGCCTCCAGTTTCTGGCTCTGCCGCAGCTGCTCTCGTGCCGATACCAGCTCCAGATGCGCTGCGCGCGCTTCTTCAGTGATGCTTTCAATGTGCCGGCTGTGACTGTTCCGCTCAGCCACCAGCTCGGTCTGCTCGCTTACCACGCAGAGCATTCCTTTTACCTCGCCCGATCGTATGCGAAGCGGCGAATAGGAAAACGTCCACACCGTGTCTTCCAGGAAGCCATCCCGGTCCATGCGAAGCGTCATGTTGCTCAGACTCTGCGCCTTGCCGCCGAAGGTTTCCTCAACCAACCCCTTGACGTCATCCCAGACGTCGCTCCACACGACATCGAGGCGGTTGCCCATGGCGCCCTGCAGCTTGCCACGCAGCAGAGGGAGGTACGCATCGTTGAAGAAGAAGCGCTTTTCGCCAGGCCCCCAGGCAATCCAGAGCGGTTCAGGGGAATCGAAGATCATGCTGAGCGCAGAGCAGAACTCGCAGCTCGCCCCGCGCATGCCCCTGCCCTGCACCCAGTCGCAGTCCTTGAACAACCTGAAGGCCAATGAGTCAGGGTTTGAGACGGTGGGAAGCATTGGGTGTTCCTGGAACCGAAGGCGACGCGGGAGTATGGGTGAACCGCTGTGTAGGCCTTCGACACATGGCGCAGCGACGGGGAGGCTCCGACCGGGCGCGCTGGGGATATCTGTGCAGCTGGTACCAGCGGAGGCTGCCGGGCTGCACTGCCCGCGGATGGTCACCCAGCGGTCACCGGACTGGGCTGGGCGGGCAGCGTGGGCCGGCGGCGGATCCCAAGTGCCTGATTCGATGGTGGGCCCACCAGGATTCGAACCTGGAACCAAAGGATTATGAGTCCTCTGCTCTAACCGTTGAGCTATAGGCCCTGCACAGCGGCACAGTGTAGTGGAGCGCGCCCCCACCCGGCTACTCAGGCATCAACGGCCAGTGCCCTGGCCACCTGCTCCAGCCGCACCTCGGCAATCTCCGCGGAATGCTGCATCTGCCGCAGGTGTGCCTGGAACAGGGCCACCGTCCGCCGGGCCCCTTCAAGCCCTGGCTGATTACCGCCACCAAACCCATCAACCAGTCCCGCGCCAGAAAGCGTCAGCAGCGCATACGTCGTGCGCCGAGCGAACCCAAGCCGGTCATCGCGCTCGTCCTGCAGCACCTCGTCCCAGTCCAGCAGCGGCGGGAAATCGACTCGCGAGGAATCGGGCGTGTCGCTCTCTTCATCATTCATGGCGTAGCTCCAGACACAGGACGAACCAGAGCAGCAGGCCGCACGCGATGTGCGTAGCCTGCTGCGCGTCTGCATCGCTGCCGGTGATGTCCGGCCCGCCTGCGTGATGTCTTGAGCATCTGCCCGGCCAGACTGCGGCCGCGCCAGCAACAATTCAAACGGCAGATGCGACTCCGCTCGGGATCACCCGAACCGCGCCCCCATCGCCCTGACCCGCTCGGCATTCCCCCGCGCGAGCGCGCGCAATCCGTCCGACCCCACCCGCGCATCTCCCGCAACGCGCTCCCAGAACTCACTGGCCAGCGGCGCCGCCCAGCGCAGATGCTCCAGCTCGCCGCTCTCACGCGGTGCAATTGCGTCCAGCGGCGCATCCTGCCGCAGCACACCCAACCGCGACGGTGCCAAGGACATCGGCAACATGTCGTAGGCCGGCGCCAGCGGCAACGCGCAGCGATCAACAAGTCGAAAACCGATGTTGCCCTGGTGCATGTCGCTGTTGCCGATCAATCTGCCAAACGCATGCAGCCGCGCCATGGCCTGCACGGTCTCTGCGGACAACCAGCCCAGCGCCTGCAGCTGTGCACCCGCGCGTGGCCAATCCAGCGTCGCCTCGCCAGTAAACGCGGCCGAGAGCGACAGCATCGACACAAAGCCCCGGCGCCCCAGCACATTGGCGCTTCGGTCGAAGCGCGTCACTTCCAGGAAGGTATCCGTGGGCGTCTGCAGCAGCTCACTGCTGGCGGCGTCCACGCCGGCGGCGCCCAGGGTCTCCAGCGCCAGGTGTTCGCAGACCAGCAGGTCTGCCCAGCGCTGCGCGGCCTCGCCGCCATCGGGTTGGACGAACTTCACGATCACCGCGCGGCGCACGCCTTCGCTCTCCACCGTGGCGGTGAACCTGGGCTGTTCGCCGCCGGGCGATGAGCCCACAGAAAAAACCCCGCCGAAGCGGGGTTTCTCTCACCACATCAGCCCTCGCCGGATATCAGTCGATATCCAGGAAGCTGCGCAGCTGCTCCGAGCGGCTCGGGTGACGCAGCTTGCGCAGGGCCTTCGCTTCGATCTGGCGGATGCGCTCGCGGGTCACGTCGAACTGCTTGCCGAC
>Ga0308172_1001809_pt1 | contig 13091 bp, 13 predicted proteins | sample PhyGR2_FD_202134 | JGI IMG/M metagenome (GOLD analysis project Ga0308172, IMG submission 202134) | Phyllosphere microbial communities from UC Gill Tract Community Farm, Albany, California, United States - DLSLSG.R2 | ecosystem: Host-associated > Plants > Phyllosphere > Unclassified | place: USA...
TGTCCCAGCTCTTCCCTTCGCTGCCTACCGTCGCCATACCCTGCCCGGGCGCGACGACGGTGGTGCCCGAATAAACGAGGGGTTGGCCGTCATCGAGCTCCGCGAGTCGTCCCGTCGCGTCGACTGCCGACGCGACCACGACGCCCCGGTATTCGCGAAGCCCCGTGAAGCTGACTGTCGAGGGATTCGGACCCGAGCCGACGAGCATGATCCCCTTCGCTATCGCATTGGCGATGACGTCCGAATCGGACGACGCCGTGCCCCCAGCGATCGAACTGATGATGATGGCAGCCCCATCGTCGATCGCGCGTTGAACGCCCAGCGCCAGCGGTGTCAGTTCATCGCCGTACTCGGCGGAGGTACAGACCCCGTCCTGCGTCCTCGTGCCCATGCTGTAGAACGTCACCTCAGCACCGGGGGCGATCCCCTCGATACCGTCGGGTCCCTGCCCGCTGCCGATGATCTGCGCGACCACCGTCGTCCCGTGAACAGCGCCCTCGGTCGTAGCGGTGGTCGTCACAGAGGTGGCGTCCGCGCACAAGGGGCGGGGGTCTACCGTGAGGTTCCGACCCGCGAAGACGGGGAGGTCGGGATTGATGTTGCTGTCGATCACGGCGATCTTGACGCCCGCGCCCGTCCATCCTTCGTCGTGGATGGCCTGGATGCCGTAGGCGTCGAACCACCAATGACCGTCGTTCGCAGCGGTCGCGGGCGCCGAGGCGCTGACGGTCAACGTCGTCGAAAGAGCGAGGGCGACCAGTCCGGCCGCGGAGCACCTCCGCGCCCGAAGGTGCCTCATGCGCCGAATCCCGATCGTGAGGCATCCGCATCCGCATCCGCATCCGCATCCGACGGAGTCGGGGATGGGGACGACGAGGTGCGCGCCGCGCCGCCGGCGATGTCGTCGATGAGAGCCGTCACGCTTCGCGCCTCGACGGCGCTCATCTGGTCGCGCTCTCGGAGCAGGGCGACGGCCTGTGACAGCGCATCGGCGTTGCGCAGAGCGAAGTCTCGGATGTCTTGCACGCGGGAAGCGATCGTCGCCGCGACGGATTCGAGCTTTCGCGTGTACTCCTCGGGCGCGTCTTCCTCGCGGTTCCCGCTCACGTGCTCGATGACGGTCGCATCGGGGAGCTCGTCGCTCGCGCGGCGGATTCGCGCGACGTGGTAATCGCCGACTCCGTCGTCGATCCTGATCGCACCGGCCATGTACCTCTGCCCCTCGTTCCAGTGGAAAAGGGGACGCCTGACGTACGCCAATGCCCCCCAGCATGCAGCTTAGGCAAACGCGTCAACACGCTTCAACATTCGCGGAAACCGGTGGAAACTGCGTTCTCCCCAGGCAGAGGCACATCCCCGCGTCTGCTCGAAGACGACAGCGGCAACCCGATGAACTGGTGCTCGGCAGACGCAAAGAGGCCTCGGGGCCCCGGTCAATACCGCGCGGAGAACCCGCCGTCGGCATGCAGCAGCTGCCCGCTCACCCAGCGGCCCTCGGGCGACAGCAGGAATGCCGCGACGCCGGCGATGTCGCGTGGCGTACCGAGACGGCCCAGCGGATGGTGCGCAGGCAGGCCGTCGCGGGTGTCGGCATCCATCCACCCGGTGTCGATGGGACCGGGATTCACGACGTTGGCAGAGATGTTGAGCGGCCCGAGCTCGCGCGCGGCCGAGATGACGATGCGATCCAGGGCGCCCTTCGACGCGCCGTAGGGCAGATTGCCGGTGGTGTGGTCGCTCGTGAAGGCGACGATCGCGCCACCCGAAGCATCCACTTGGCGAGCAAAGGCGGCGATCATGAGGAGCGTCGCCCGCGCGTTCACCGCGACGTGCTGGTCGAAGCTCTCGGCGGTCGTATCGAGGATGCCGGATTCGACGTCGTGCGCGTGGCTGAGGACGAGCGCCTGGATGGTGCCGCGTTCGCGCGAGACACGCTCGACGAGTTCGGTGGGCGCGTCCGCGTGGGAGAGGTCACAGGGGAAGTCGCCCGTCGACAGGTCGCTCGTCACCACCTCCCAGCCGTCCGCTTCGAGGCGAGGGAGAACACCGGCGGCGATGCTGTTGGCGCGTGCGGCTCCGGTGAGAAGCGCGAGAGGCATGGCAGCGAGCCTAGGGCGTCGTTGCATCGCCCACGAAGCCGGAGCGGGCTGGTGCGTCAGAACGGTGCGGGTTCCCGGTCGGGCGGGGAGGGATCGTCGGGGAGGAACCGCACCGCGGGGGAGTAGGGAAGCGGCTCGTCGGTGTAGACCTTGCCGGTCGGGCTGGTCCACTCGAGCACGCCCCCGGGGAGCTGTCGGACCATCCACCGGGTGAACTGCTTCTGCGAATGGTGTCGCTGGCAGAGGTGGCCGAGATTGCTCACCTCGGTGCTCCCGCCGAGGGCGTAGTCGAGCGTGTGGTCGACCTCGGCGCGGATCGCGGGAACCGTGCACCCGGGCCACCGGCAGTGGCGGTCCCGGGCGCGGAGGAACCGGTCGATCGCGGAGGTGCGCTGATACGTGTCGGTGCACAGGACCGAGCCCGTGACGGGATGCGTGACGACCCGATCCCACGGGACCGTGGTCGACATCGCCAGCTCCCGAGCCGTCTCGATGTCGATCGGGCCGTGGCCGATGAGATCCGACGGATCGCAGTTCTCGTTCTCGGGCGCGAGCATCGTCAGCGCGGGCACGACGACCTGCACCCGCGCGCGGATGGCTCCAAGCAGGCCCGGCCCGTCGTCGCGGCGGGTGGAGTCGGCATCGGGGGCGCCGGTGAGCAGAAGGTCGGCGAGGGTGTCGGCCCGGACCTGCGCGACCGTGCGCTCATCGGCCGGCGCGGTGGTCTCGTCGCGGGCGTCGATCACCGACCGGCTCTGCTGCGTCAGCCGGTCGTGGATACCCACCGCGAGCACCGTCGGAAGCGTCGCCACGAGGTCGGACATTCCGTCCTGCCCGGTCACGACACGGACGCAGCGCGTCTCGCGGCCCCGCCGATGACGCTCGGTGATGGTCGTCGGCTGCAACCGTTCGGCAAGGACGGCGAGCCGTGATCGCAGCCGTCCGGGGCTGAGGTCCTCGGCGGTTGCTACGGCGAGCACGTCGAACTCCGCTCGCGCGTCCGCGGACAGGGATGTGCCGACCTCGACGACCGCGTGCACGTGTGCCCGAGTGACCGCACCCGCCTCCCACGCCGCGAGGGCCGTGGGGTAGTCGTCGACCAGGGTCATCGCCCGACCGATCTGGACCTGCAGCGAGCGGTCGGACAGGTTCTCGGCGGCGGCGAGTTCGGACGCCACCTCGCGCAGAGCCATGTCGGCGGTGCGCGACGATGCTCCGCTTCCGGCCATCACCTCGAGCGCGAGGTGACCGGCTGCAGCGAGCGCGCGAGTGCGCTGCACCTCGGCGGCGGCGAGGACCGCGCCGGCCCGAAGGACCTCGTCGCGCACGGCCGACAGCGTTCTCGATTCGTCTCTCGACGGTGTCGGCGTGGTCTCGGAGTGCATGTCTGCATGCTACGCGGGACCTCCGACATCGAGAGGGGAGAAAAGCCTGGTTGTGGATGAGTTCGGCAGGCTCGAGGGTGGGGAGGAACCGTGCGAGCGATCGCCGAAAGCGGGGCGCGCCTCACATCGCCCGCGCGACGTGTCAGTCCGCCAACGCCGTCCGCACGAGCTCGACCGCGTCGCCCGGCGCGACGCCCAGCCGACGAACCGTCTGCACGTAGGAACGCGCTGCGGCGGCGGCCTCGGACGCCGCGGCATCCCGACCCCGCACGAAAGTGCCGGCCCGCCCCCGGGTCTCGACGTACCCGGCCTCTTCGAGCTCCTTGTACGCCCGTGCGACGGTGTTGGCCGCCAGATCCAGCTCCGTGGCGAGGGCGCGCACGGGCGGCAGGCGGGTCCCCGCGACGAGCGTCCCCGCCTCGATCTGGGCGATGACCTGCGCACGCACCTGCGCGAACGGCGGCGTCGGCGACGCGGCATCCACGGAAAGGTCCATGCGTCAGTCGTTCAGGCCGAACAGATCGAGCGGATGGGTCAGACGCCACCAGGGGCTCGGCGGCTCGATCTCGCCCGCGAGTTGCACGTCGACGGTGTCGGCGTCGACGGGCCCGGTGGCGGTGAGGGTGCCGACGGTGTCGCCCGGCTGCGTCGACGAGCCGAGGGAGAAGTGCGTCGATGTCTTGGCCGAGCCGCCGTTCCACAGGACTACGGTGGCATCGGTCGCGGTCACGATGTCGATGTCATCGCCCCAGAGCGTCTCGACCTTGCCGACGACCGTTCCGCCGGTCACCGAGGGCTTCGGCTGGAGTTCCTGCTCGATGCGCGTGAAGAGGTCGCGAGCCGCCTGGTTGCGGGCGTCGGCGTCGGGCTGCCCGAGAACCACCGCGTACGCGCGGACCGTCGCAGGACCCACCGTGATGTCTTTCGCGGTCAGCAGGTTCCAGGAGTCGAGCGTGCCGGTCTTGATCCCGACGACGCCCGGGTCGGACAGCAGCGCGTTGCCGTTCTTGAAGGTGCCGGCCCCGGGGAGCGTGAGCTCGCGGGTCCGCACGATCTCGGCGATCACCGGGTTGGCCAGCGCCCGCTCGGCCAGGGAGATCAGCGCGGCCGGCGTCGCCGTGTTCCCCGCCTCGATCCCCGTGGGGTTCACGATCGTGATGCCCGCGATCCCCCGCTCGGTCAGGTATTCGTTGGCGGCGGCGGCGAACGCGGCATCCGATCCGAAGATGTCGGATGCCAGACGCTGGGCGTAATTGTTCGCGGAGGCGATCAGCATGCCCTGGAGCATCTGCAATTCGGTCAGGCTGCCGCCGACGGGAACGTCGAGCGAGGACTCGCCCCGGGCGCGGTACTGCCAGTAGTCGGCGCTGTCGGCCCGGGTGAAGGAGTACTCCTTGCCCTGCTCGCCGGGGGCCAGAGGCAGTCGGTCGAGGACGACGAGCGCCGTGACGATCTTGGTGATGCTCGCGATGGACTCCGGGGCAGTCTGCGCCGAGGTCAGTGTGTCGGGCACGCCGTCGATCGCGACGGCCGCCTCGCCCTGCGCGGGCCAGGCCGGATCCGCCGCCGGGGCCGCGGCGGGCGTGATCGCGACCGCGCGGGTCGTGGGAGTGACGGCGTTCAAGGGCCAGAGGAGCGTCGTCGCCGCGTAGGCTGCGAGGATCAGGACCAGCAGCACGGGCGGCACGACGGTGCCGGGGCGCAGCCGGGGTCGCCGAGCTCCCGCGAGGAGGTCGGGCGAGGGCGAGGGCGCCCCCGACACCACGAAGGCGGGTGCGGGGCGCGGGGTCGCCGCGTCGTCGGGATCGAGCCACAGCAGCGCACCGAGGGCGTACGGCGTGCGCGCGTCGGCCGGGATCGCGGGAGGGGCGTCGGTCGCGGGCACGGACCGGACGGAGGATGCCGCGTCTCCGGACGCGGGCGAGGTCGGGTTCGTGGCCCCGGTGCCGGACGGCGCGGATGCCGGGGCTCCCGCGGCGGAGGGATCTGCCGGGCTTTCTCCGGCGGAGGGAGCTGTCGGGGTGTCCGCGGCAGGGGAAGCTGCCGGGATTTCCGCGCCCGGCTCCTGGCCGCCGGGACGCGACGGGGGGCCGCCCGCGTCGACACCGACCGCCGTCGCCGCCGGGACGCCTTGCGTCGGCGGATCTTCGCGCAGCGCCGGGGCGGTGGCATCCGGCATGTCGCGCAGCGCGGGTCCGAGGTCGCCGGTTGTCGACAGGGCGGGCCCGAGACCGTCGGGGGTCGGAGCAGTCCGTTGACGCCGCGCGCGTCGTGTGGCCGGGTTCTGCTCGTGCACTCGCCCACGCTACCCCGCCGCGCCCCCCTATACTCGTCACGACAACCACGGGAGTCCGGTGAGCCGGGCTGAGAGGAAGCGAATCCACGCTTCGACCGTCGAACCTGATCCGGATCATGCCGGCGCAGGGAGGAGAAAACATGCACACGTCCACGTCTGCCCGCACGGCTCCGGCCGTCGCTTCGTCGAGCCGCTTCCGCTGGCGGGTCGTCGACATCGTCGTCGCCGCCGTCCTCGGTGTCGCGATCGGTCTCGTGTTCTGGGGCTGGAACACCGTCGGCGGGCTGTGGTTCGTCGCGATGGACGGCCTCACCCCGGGTCTCGGCGGCATCGCCGTGGGCATCTGGCTGATCGGTGGCGTCGTGGGCGGTCTCGTCATCCGCAAGCCCGGCGCGGCTCTGCTGGTCGAGGTGATCGCGGCGATCGTTTCGGCGCTCATCGGCAACGTGTGGGGCCCGCTGACGATCGTCTCGGGTCTCGCGCAGGGGCTGGGAGCCGAGCTCATCTTCCTGGCGTTCCTTTACCTGCGCTTCACGCTCCCCGTCGCGATGCTTGCGGGCGTCGGCGCGGGTGTCGGCGCGTGGGTCAACGAGCTGTTCGTCGGGTCGTCCCCGAACATCGCCAAGACCCTCGAGTTCAACCTCCTCTACCTCGGTACGCTCGTCGTCTCGGGTGCCCTGCTCGCGGGTCTCGTCGGGTGGCTGCTCGTGCGCGCTCTCGCGGCCACGGGGGCGCTCAGCCGCTTCGCGGCGGGCCGGGAAGCGCGCCGCGACGTCTGATGACCGGCCCCGCACGCGTCGACGTCGAGGGCTGGGGCTGGCGCTACGCCGGTCGGAAGCTCCCCGCCACGCGGGGGATCGACCTCGTGGTCGAGCCGGGGGAGCGGGTGCTGCTGCTCGGTGCCTCGGGCGCGGGTAAGTCGACGCTCCTCGCGGGCATCGCGGGTCTTCTCGGCGGCAGCGACGAGGGCGAGCGGACGGGGCGCATCCTCGTCGACGGGGTCGCCCCCGAAGCCCAGCGGGGCCGGATCGGCCTCGTCCTGCAGGACCCCGAGGCGGGCATCGTCCTGTCCAAGGTCGGCGACGACGTGGCCTTCGGCTGCGAGAACCTCGGCATCCCGGCGGAGCAGATCCCCGCTCGCGTGAGTGAGGCCCTGGCATCCGTGGGGCTCGCGACGCCCCTCGAGCGCTCGACCAAGGCGCTCTCGGGTGGGCAGAAGCAGCGCCTCGCCCTCGCAGGCGTGCTCGCGATGCGGCCCGGGCTCCTGCTGCTCGATGAGCCCACCGCCAACCTCGACCCCGACGGTGTGTCCGAGGTGCGCGCGGCGGTCGAGGCGGTCGTCGCGCGCGAGGGGACCACGCTCGTGCTGATCGAGCACCGGACGGCGGTGTGGGCCGACCTCATGACCCGCGTCGTCGTCCTCGCCCCGGGCGGCGGCGTCCTGGCCGACGGCCCGCCCGACGAGGTCTTCGCCCGGCACGGCGATGCGCTCGCCGCCGCGGGCGTCTGGGTGCCGGGGCGACCCGTCGACCTCCCGGTGCTCGCACCCGTCCGAGACACGGATGCCGTCCTCTCGACGCGGGCGCTGTCGGTCGCCCGTGAGAAACGCACGGTCGTGGCATCCGGTCTCGATCTCGTCGTGCCCGCGGGCGCGGGGACGGTCGTTACCGGACCGAACGGCGTCGGCAAGTCGACGCTCGCCCTCACCCTCGCGGGTCTGCTGCCCGAGGCGGCCGGGGAGGTGGTCACCGAGGCATCGCTCGCGGCGCGCGGCGTCCGCCGGCCCTCGCGGTGGCGCTCCACCGAGCTGTTGACCCGCATCGGCACCGTCTTCCAGCAGCCGGAGCACCAGTTCCTCGCGCCCACCCTGCGCGATGAACTCGCCGTGGGGCCGAGAGCCTTGCGGATGCCGGCGACCCAGGTCGACGCGATCGTCGACGAACTGCTGGAGCGGTTGGACCTGGCATCCCTCGCCCTCGCAAATCCCTTCACGCTGTCGGGCGGGCAGAAGAGGCGACTCTCGGTCGCGACGGTTCTCGCGGCCTCGCCCGAGGTGATCGTGCTCGACGAGCCGACCTTCGGCCAGGATCGCCGCGGCTGGGCCGAGCTCGTCCTGCTGCTGCAGCGCGAGATCGAGCGGGGGCGGTCGGTCGTCGCCGTGACGCACGACGCCGACGTGGTGCGCCATCTCGGGCAGCACCGCATCGCCCTGGAGCCGGCGGCGTGAGCGGGGTCGACACGGGCGGGGCGGGCGCCGGCAGCGACGTCCGATCCGCCTGGCTCGACCGGATCAACCCGGTCACGAAGGTCGTCATCGTGCTCGTGCTCGCGGCACCCCTTCTCGTCTCGATCGACGCGGTGAGCGCGGCGACGGCCCTCTTGCTCGAACTCCTGTGTGTGCCGTTGACGGGCCTCGCCTACGCCACCGTGCTGCGAAGGCTCGTGCCCGTGCTGGTGTTCGCCCCTGTCGCCGCCATGAGCATGCTGCTGTACGCGCGCCCAGGGGGCACGGTGTACGGCACGTTCCTCTTCGCGACGGTGAGCGATGACTCGATCGCGCTGTCGGTTGCCGTCTTCGTGCGCGTGATCGCGCTCGCGCTGCCGATGATCCTGCTGTTCGCGCACACCGACCCCACCGAGCTCGCCGACGCCCTCGCGCAGGTCGCGCGCTTGCCGAGCCGCTTCGTGCTGGGTGTCCTCGCCGGCGCCCGCACCGTGGGACTGTTCGTCGACGACTGGCGCACGATGTCGCTCGCCCATCGCGCCCGCGGCCTCGGTGACCGCGGCGCGGTCCGGCGATTCTTCTCGATGGCGTTCGTGCTGCTGGTGTTCGCGGTGCGCCGGGGCACGACGCTCGCGACGGCGATGGAGGCCCGTGGCTTCGGCGCCGACATCGAGCGCACCTGGGCGCGTCCGTCGACACTCTCCGGGTGGGATGCCGTCACGCTCGGCGGTGCGGTCGCGCTCGTCGCCGTGGCTCTCGGGGCCGCCGTACTGACGGGAGCGTTCCGGGTGGTAGGCACCTAGGACTCGCGTCGCCGCGCGGTCAGAAGACGTACTCGAAGCAGAGCGAGCGCGGCATCGTCTCGATGTAGGGCTCGTAGACGGGAATGGGCGTGAACCCCGCCGCCGCGTACATGTGCAGCGACTCCGGCTGCATCCGCCCGCTCTGCAAAATGACGCGCCGGGCGCCGCCGCGCCGGGCCAGGTCGACGACCGTCGTCGTCAGGGCGCTGCCCACCCCGCGGCGGCGCGCCGCCGGAACGACGATCAGGCGCTTGAGCTCCCACTCCTCGCCGAGGCGGCGCAGAATCACGTGCCCGAGGGTAGTGTCGTCGGCATCGATCGCCAGGAGCGTGGCGACGACCTGCTCGGGATGCACGGCCAGAGCCGCCTCCCGATTCGCGGCGATCTCGGGGGAGTCGTCAGCGTCCGCTTCGGCGTAGCGCTCGCCAAGGTCGGCATCCAGGATGTCGCGCAGCGCGACGGCGCGGGGGTCGTCGACGTCGACTTTCTCGATGCGGAAGCCGGGCTCGCTCACCCGCGAAGCCTACGCGCACGGGTGTTCGCCGAGTGGTTGGCTTGAGGCGGTGGCGCGGCGGACTGCGGACAACGGCCGAGCGGTGCGCGTCGGGTCGCAACGTGTGCGGGAGCGGCAGAATGGGCACGGGGGATGCCATGGGATTGTCGTTCGGAGTACTCGCGGTCTGCGTCGCCGTTGCCGGTGCCGTCGTGTTCGTTGCCATGCCGCGCATCGGGACGCCGGGTCCGATGACCCTCTTCCTTCGCTTCGCGGCCGTGGCGGGCGTCGTCGCCGTGGGCTCCAGCGCCATGTACTTCATCTACACGGCGGGCGGCGGCATCCTGGCCCTCGTCCTCGGCGACGTGGCGATGGTCCTGGCCCCCGGACTGCTGCTGGTCGGCCTCAGCACCCTCGAGGGTCGTCGCGCGCGGCGGACCACCCTCACGGCTCTGGTGCTCGCGGTCGCCGTCGCCGTCGTCACGGCGACCGTGCCACTGCCGAGCTCTCTCGCGGTCAAGGCGACGGTGCTCGCCGCGGCGTGCGGTGCGTGCGCGTGGGCGGCCGCCCGCTCGAGCGTCGAACCGTTCGGGCCGCTGCGTGCGATCGCGATCGCCAACGCCGTCTACGCGGTGTACTCCCTGGCGCGCGTCGTGGTCGGACTGATCACCGGGTGGCAGTCGCCGCCGTACGTGACGGCGTTCTCGTTCGCTCCGGCCACGGTCGTCGGCGCGGTGGCCATGCTCGTCATCGGCTGTGCGGTGGCGCGCTTGCGGTGGGGGCGGCCCGACGAAGCGCCGCCGGCCGTGTGCCCGCCCGGCGGTTCGGTGATCGTGGGCGATTGGGAGCTGGCCTCCGCGGCGTACGGTCCCGAGCGGGTACGGGGACTCTTGACCGATCTGCGGGCGGCCGCGCGCGACCTGGACCCGGCGGCGATCGATGTCCCGCGCGGGGCGGAGACGAGCCTGCCCGAGGCGGTCGACGCCCTCGGCGCTCACTTGCGCGCCGCCTACGGATGGGAGCCCGAACAGACGATCCTGCTCGTCGACGGGGCGGCGACCGCGGCGATCCGCACGCAACCCGGGCGGACGACCCGCGAGCGGAAGAAGGGCTCGGCGCGGTCCTGAGTCTCGACTAGGGTGGCACTGGGTTTCAGCTTCGAAGGAGAACGCATGGACATCGCAGGAGCCTCCGCCCTCGTCACGGGCGGCGCCTCGGGACTGGGGCTGGCCACCGCGCGGCGCCTTGCCGCGGCCGGGGCGCACGTCACCATCGTCGATCTGCCCTCGTCGCCGGGCGAGGCCGTCGCCGCGGAGCTCGGCGGTTCGTTCGCCGCAGCCGACGTGACGGATGCCGAGCAGGTGGCGGCCGCGGCCGCTCTCTCCGCATCCGCCGGACCGTTGCGCATGGTCGTCAACTGCGCGGGGATCGCCCCGCCGGCGAAGGTGCTCGATCGCGAGGGCGTGCCGTCCCCGCTCGGTGAGTTCGAGCGCGTCATCCGCGTCAACCTCATCGGCACGTACAACGTCATCGCGCAGACGTCGGCCGTCATGGCGAAGACCGATCCGACCGACGGCGGTGATCGCGGCGTCATCGTGAACACCGCGAGCGTCGCGGCCTTCGACGGCCAGATCGGTCAACCCGCCTATTCCGCCAGCAAGGGCGGCGTGCACGCGATGACGCTACCCATCGCGCGCGAGCTCGCGCGCCACGGCATCCGCGTCGTCACGATCGCGCCGGGCATCATGGAGACGCCGATGCTCAAGGGGCTGCCGCAGGCGGCGCAGGACTCACTCGGACAGCAGGTGCCGTACCCCTCGCGGCTCGGAGCCCCCGACGAATACGCGCGGCTCGTGCTCGCCATCGTCGACAACGGCTACCTCAATGGCGAGACGATCCGCCTCGACGGCGCGATCCGGATGGCGCCGAAATGACCGACGGCATCCTGCTCCACATCGAGGACGGCCTCGCGCGCGTCACCTTCGACCGCCCCGCCTCGCTCAACGCGATGGACTTCCCGATGGCCGCGCGCTGGCGCGACGTCGCGCACGAGGTCACCTCGGATTCGTCCGTGGGAGCGGTGATCCTGGATGCCAACGGCCCGGCCTTCTGCGCCGGGGGAGATGTCGTCGCCATGGCGACGACGGGCTCGTCGGGCGCCGATGTCACCGAGACGGCGGAGGCGATCCACGACGGCATCCGGACCTTCGCCGAGGCGCCGCGGCCGATGGTCGCCGCGGTGCAGGGGGCCGTCGCGGGCGGGGGACTCGGACTCATGCTCACCGCCGACTACGTCGTCGCGAGCGAGAACGCCCGCTTCGTCAGTCGCTACGCGAACATCGGGCTGACTCCCGACCTCGGGGTATCGACACTGCTGCCCGCGGCGATCGGCCAGCGCCGGGCGCTGCAACTCCTTCTGCAGGACCGCATGCTGAGCGCCGCGGAGGCGCTGGACTGGGGGCTCGTCGCCGAGGTCGTGGCATCCGATGCTCTTGCTTCTCGCGTGGACGAGATCGCGCGATTCTGGCTCGAGGGCGCGACCGCCGCGTTCGGGCAGGCGACGCGTCTCGTGCGCGTGGGCGCCGGACGCACGTTCGCCGAGAACCTCACCGACGAGGCCGCCACGATCGGCGCGGCCTTCGACACCCCCGAGGCGAAGGCGCGGGTCGCAGCCTTCGCCGCCGCCTCCGCGAAAGGACGCTCGTGACGCTCTCGGGAAAGACCATCCTCATGTCGGGCGGGAGCCGCGGCATCGGCCTCGCGATCGCCCAGCGGGCCGCGCGCGACGGCGCCAACATCGCGCTGCTGGCCAAGACCGACACCCCGCACCCGAAGCTCGAGGGAACGATCCACACCGCCGCAGACGCGATCCGGGCGGCGGGCGGCCAGGCGCTGCCCATCGTCGGCGACGTGCGTGACGAGGCATCCATCACCGAGGCAGTCCTGCGGACGGTGGGCGAGTTCGGCGGTATCGACATCGTCGTCAACAACGCCAGCGTCATCGACCTGTCGGGCTCGCTCGACCTCGCGACGAAGAAGTACGACCTCATGCAGGACGTCAACGTCCGCGGCACGTTCCTGCTCTCTCGCGCCGCCGTGCCGCAGCTGCGGGAGGCCGCGAACCCGCACATCCTCTCGCTCTCGCCGCCCCTGAACGTCACGCCTCGCTGGCTGGGGGCGCACACCGGGTACAGCCTGGCGAAGTTCGGCATGACGATGGCGACGCTCGGACTGGCGTCGGAATTCGCCTCGGACGGGATCGCGGCGAACACGCTGTGGCCCCGCACGACGATCGCCACCGCCGCGGTGCAGAACGTCATCGGCGGCGACCGGCTCATGGCGGTCTCGCGCACGCCCGAGATCTACGCGGATGCCGCGTACGAGGTGCTCACGGCGCCCTCGCGCGAGCTGACCGGGCAGACGCTCATCGTCGAGGACGTGCTCGCACGCGCGGGCGTGACCGACTTCTCGGGTTACGCCGCCGTCCCCGGCACCCCCGATGAAGCGCTGTATCCCGACATCTTCCTGGACTGACGCGCCGTCCGGTCCCTTCGACAGGCTCAGGGACCTGGGGTGGGGGCTGAGCTTGTCGACGTCTTCGGTGTGGGTTCGGTCTCTTCGACAGGCTCAGGGACCTGGGGTGGGGGCTGAGCTTGTCGACGTCTTCGGTGTGGGTTCGGTCCCTTCGACAGGCTCAGGGACCTGGGGTGGGGGCTGAGCGTGTCGACGTCTTCGGTGTGGGGTTCGGTCTCTTCGACGGGCTCAGGGACCTGGGGTGGGGGCTGAGCTTG
>Ga0308172_1001811_pt1 | contig 13084 bp, 10 predicted proteins | sample PhyGR2_FD_202134 | JGI IMG/M metagenome (GOLD analysis project Ga0308172, IMG submission 202134) | Phyllosphere microbial communities from UC Gill Tract Community Farm, Albany, California, United States - DLSLSG.R2 | ecosystem: Host-associated > Plants > Phyllosphere > Unclassified | place: USA...
TTTGGGCACCATCACGGTGCCCACCGTTCCGTCCTGAAGCACTTACAGCAGGCCTGGGCCTGGCATAACAACTTCGGGACAGTAGGAAGGGGGCTGTTCGCGCCGCTTCCATGCCGAAGTCTTCGGTTCGGGGCTCAATGCCCTTGGCCGTATTCCTGGTAGGTGACAGTTGCTGGATTCAAGCACTGCAACACCCATACCGTTTTGCGCTGTTGAAGCTTGAAAACGGTCGCCATCCGCGTGCGCGGTTTGGGCTTTCAAAAAATGCTTTGGTTCAACCAAACGGGAGCAAGAAATGACTTGAGTTTCTTGTCTGATCTGTGTTTGGTGGTTTCGCTTAAAACCCTACATGTAGGGTTTTTTTAGCGCCGAGCTACAAGATAATGCGTTTTGGAGGGCTTAGCAACGCAAGACCTGTGGATAACGCTGTGGGTAAAATGTGTATGAAACGTGGAACGCCCGTGTAGGCCGCAGTACTGCTGGATTCAGCCGTTTGTCACTGAATATTCCAGGAGAAAAACCGCCGGTTGGATTTTTGAGGGCGCGAACCCTATCACAAAAAAAGGTGATCACCGAATGGATTTCCTGGCTTGTGTTTGAAGGCTGGCCCATGGCTACAATCGGCGGTAGTTTGCCCTGGCCAGATGACAGCTGTAGGAGTGCGCTTGCCTGCGCACGAGCTCGGCGATCACCCTGGCATCTTGCATAGACGCGGGCCCCTTGGGCTTCTCCAACAATAAATACAACCGAGGTAGCGGATGGAGCATGACGCCTGGCAAATCCTGATCGTCGAAGACGACGAGCGATTGGCCGAGTTGACCCGTGATTACCTGGAAAGCAACGGTCTGAGGGTCGCGGTGGAAGGCAATGGAGCGCTGGCGGCCGAGCGCATCATCAACGAGCAACCGGACCTGGTGATCCTCGACTTGATGCTGCCTGGCGAAGACGGCCTGAGCATCTGCCGCAAAGTGCGCGAACGCTATGACGGCGTGATCCTGATGCTCACCGCGCGCACCGACGACATGGACCAAGTGCTCGGCCTCGACCTGGGCGCCGACGATTATGTGTGCAAACCCGTGCGTCCGCGCTTGTTGTTGGCGCGTATCCAAGCGCTGTTGCGCCGCAGCGAGCCGGCAGAACCGGCGACGGTGGAGCTGCAACGGCGCCTGCAGTTCGGCCCGCTGGTGGTGGACAACGCCTTGCGCGAAGCCTGGCTGCACGACACCGGTATCGAGCTGACCAGCGCTGAGTTCGACCTGCTGTGGCTACTGGTGGCCAACGCCGGGCGCATCCTGTCCCGCGAAGAAATCTTCATTGCCCTGCGTGGCGTCGGCTATGACGGCCAGGATCGCTCCATCGATGTGCGCATTTCGCGGATTCGCCCGAAAATCGGCGACGACCCGATCCACCCACGCCTGATTAAGACCATCCGTAGTAAAGGCTATCTGTTCGTCCCCGAAGCCGCCGCTGACATGCCGCTGTGAACTCGATCTTCCTGCGTATCTACGGCGGCATGTGCGCCGCGCTGATCCTGGTGGCGTTGCTTGGCGTGCTGGCGCTGCACCTACTTAATGAGGTGCGCAGTGGTCAGTATCGTGAACGCTTGGCCCACGGCACGTTTGCCTTGATGGGCGACAACCTGCAGCCCATGAGCACCATCGAACGCCAACGCGCCCTGGCGGTATGGGAGCGTCTGCTAGGTATTCCTCTGGAGTTGCGCACCCTCGCCGAAGCCCGCCTGGACCTCAGCCAGCGCACGCGCCTGCAACGCGGCCAGGTTCTGGTGGAACAGACCGGCCCCCACGCGGCGCGGGTGGTGCGCCTGGTCAGCGAGCAGGAACAACTGGTGCTGACCGGCGAAGTGCAGCAGATCAGCGAGCAATTGGCCCGCGCGACTATTTATTTACTGGCCGATGAGCTGGTGCGTTATCCCGAGGCCGAGCAGCCGCAGCGGCTGGCGGATATCAAAGAAGCCAAGGGTTTCGGCTTCGACATGCATTTGATGACCCTCGACCAGGCCGACATGGACGACGATCAGCGTCGACGCGTGTCCGAGGGCGACACGGTGATGGCCCTGGGCAAGGGCGGCGATTCGATCCGCGTGTTCGCCGGTATGGTCGGCACGCCTTGGGTGCTGGAAATCGGCCCGTTGTATCAAATGAACCCGTACCCGGCGCAATGGCTGATCCTGATTGCGTTGATCGGCCTGACCCTGATCGGCTTAATCGTCTATTTATTAGTCCGTCAGTTGGAGCGTCGGCTCAAAGGGCTGGAAGCGGCGGCTACCCGTATCGCCAAGGGCAATCTGCAAGTGCGCGTACCGGCCCGTGGCGCGGACTCGGTGGGGCGCCTGGCGGCGGCGTTCAATGGCATGGCCGAGCACTTGCAGCAATTGCTGGCGATCCAGCGCGAACTGGTGCGTGCGGTGTCCCATGAACTGCGCACGCCAGTGGCGCGCCTGCGCTTTGGCCTGGAGATGCTGGGCGATGCCGCCACGCCAGAAGCGCGACGCAAGTACCTGGACGGTATGGACAGCGATATCCAGGATCTGGATGGACTGGTGGACGAAATGCTCACCTACGCACGCCTGGAGCAAGGCTCGCCGGCGCTGAATTTCCAGCGGGTGGACCTCAATGCGTTGCTCGATCAGGTGATCGGCGAATTGTCGCCACTGCGCCCGCAGATCACCGTCAGTCGTGGCATTTGTCTGTCGTCTGCGCATTGGGACGACGCCTGGGTCGATGCCGAGCCGCGCTATCTGCATCGCGCGTTGCAGAACCTGGTGTCCAATGCCATGCGTCATGCCCAGGGGCAGGTGTTGATCAGTTATCAAGTGGGCCAGGTACGTTGCCGCATCGACGTGGAGGATGACGGCCCCGGCGTGCCGGAAAGTGCCTGGGAGCGTATCTTCACGCCGTTTCTGCGCCTGGACGACAGCCGCACCCGCGCCTCGGGAGGCCATGGTCTGGGCCTGTCTATCGTACGGCGCATCATTTATTGGCACGGCGGGCGGGCGTTGATCGGTAAGAGCAACAACCTGGGCGGGGCGTGTTTCAGCCTGAGCTGGCCGCGGAGCCAAGAAAAAACGGCAGATTGATCAATGGGGCTGATTGGATACCGCGACGACGCTCAATAGCTGACCATCGTCGAGCGCAAACTGCCCCTGCAACTCTTTGCCCTGGCACCACTCATGGGACAGGTCCGTCAGCAACCGCAGGCGCACATGGCCGGTGTCGGACCACTCCAGTAACTCGGCGTGCTCAAAGTAAAAGCGCTTCTGCACAATCGGATAGAGCGCCTTGAACAGGCTCTCCTTGATGGAAAACGTCAGGGTCACCAGCAGGGCGACCTGCTCTGGCGCCAGGGCGGCCATGCGTTGCAACTCATCGGCGGTCAGGATTTCCGCGGCCAGGCGTTGTGCTCGCTCCAGGCTCAGCAGGTTCTCCAAGTCCATCCCCAGGCCGCGCCATTGCGCCTTGTGCCCAACAATCGCGGCGGCGTGGCCGGTGCTGTGGGTGATGGAGCCGCTGATAGACGCCGGCCATACCGGCGCGCGGTCTTCGCCAATGGCCGGGATGCAGTCGCGGTGACCGAGCTGATGCAGCGCGGCGCGGGCGCACACGCGGCCGGCGAGGAACTCGGCCTGACGCTTGGCGACCGAACGCTGGATACTGGCCGGCGGCGGCACGGCGCAACGTTGGAAATCATCCGCTACCAGTGACGCAGGATCGAAGCGGGTGCTGAGGAATACCGTGCCCGGCAAGCGTTCGGGTAACGGCCAGCGGGCGTCAAGTGGGGTGCAGCAAGCGGGTAGAGGATTCATGGGCGCTATTTTGCCCAGTTGCCGCGCCACAGGATAGCCCGCGCCGGTTCAGGTTGGGTTCAGAGCCTGTTCAGGGGGAGTTCAGGGGCGCTTGCGTAGTCTGGCTCTACAGCCAAACGCGTATGAGGTAACACCATGACTGCGATCAAAAAGCTGATGCTGGCCTTGACCTTGCTGAGTGCCACCGCTGGCGCCCAGGCATCCGAGGGCGCTTTCGCCGAATTCGGCAGGGAGAAAACCAGGAAGCCCAGTAGCCTGATCCATCGTGTGAACTTCGAAGAGGTCAGCAGCCAGGCCTCGCCCTGGGGCCAGCCCTTGGGCGCCACCGCCGCGCAGCCAGCCTACCGCGTCGGTTATGCGCACCTGACCGGCCAATTCAATGGCATTAAACTGCGCCCGCAAGACCTGCAGGGCCGCTATGATGTCACCCAGTCGGACAGTTGATTTGCTTTGGAGAGCCTTATGAAATTGCTGGTGGTGGAAGATGAGGCGCTGCTGCGCCATCACCTGTTTACCCGCCTGACCGACAGTGGCCATGTGGTCGAGGCTGTGGCCAACGCCGAGGAAGCCTTGTACCAGACCGGCCAGTTCAATCACGACCTGGCCATCATCGACCTGGGCCTGCCCGGCATGGGCGGCCTGGACCTGATTCGCCAGTTGCGCGCCAAGGGCAAGACGTTTCCGATCCTGATCCTCACCGCGCGCGGCAACTGGCAGGACAAGGTCGAAGGCCTGGCCGCCGGCGCCGACGACTACGTGGTCAAACCCTTCCAGTTCGAAGAGCTGGAAGCGCGGATGAATGCCTTGTTGCGCCGCTCCAGCGGGTTTACCCAGTCCACCATCGTCGCCGGGCCGTTGCTGCTGGATATCAACCGCAAGCAAGCCTCCCTCGACGAGCAACCCTTGGCGCTGACCGCCTACGAATACCGCATTCTCGAATACCTGATGCGCCATCACCAGCAAGTGGTGGCCAAGGATCGTTTGATGGAGCAGTTGTACCCGGACGACGACGAGCGCGACCCGAATGTCATCGAAGTGCTGGTCGGCCGCCTGCGCCGCAAATTGGAAGGCCCGGCCGGGTTCAAGCCCATCGACACCGTGCGTGGCCTGGGCTACCTGTTCAATGAGCGCTGCCGTTGATTCGCTCGCTACGTGTGCGCTTGATGCTGGCGGCCGCCACCCTGGCCGTGCTGTTTATGCTCGGTTTGCTGCCGGCGATGCAAGGCGCCTTCAGCCTGGCGTTGCAGGATTCCATTGAGCAGCGCCTGGCGTCGGACGTCACCACGCTGATCTCCGCCGCGCGGGTGGAAAACAACCACTTGCTGATGCCTGCGCAATTGCCCGATGAGCGCTTCAACCTCGCCGACAGTCGGCTGCTGGGGTACATCTACGACCGCGAAGGCCATTTGGTATGGCGCTCGCGCGCGACCCGCGAAGAAAACATCAACTACAAACCGCGCTATGACGGACGCGGCAATGAGTTTGCGCGGATTCGCGAAGACAACGGCCAGGAATTCTTCGTGTATGACGTCGAGGTCAAGCTGCTCGGTGGCAAGAGCGCGGCGTTCAGCATTGTGGCCCTGCAACCGGTGCGCGAATACCAGCTGACCCTCGAAGGCCTGCGCGAAAACCTCTATCTGGGCTTCGGCGCGGCATTGCTGGTGCTATTGACTCTGTTGTGGCTGGGCCTGACTTGGGGCTTGCAGGCGCTGCGGCGGCTGAGCCAGGAGCTGGACCAGATTGAAGGCGGCACCCGCGAGAGTTTGTCCGAGCAGCACCCCCGCGAGCTGCTGCGCCTGACGGGCTCGCTCAACCGCTTGTTGCACAGCGAGCGCGAACAGCGGGCGCGTTACCGCGACTCCCTCGACGACCTGGCCCATAGCTTGAAAACCCCGCTGGCGGTCTTGCAGGGCGTGAGCGAAGACATGGCTCAACGCCCTGCGGACCGCGACCAGGCCAGAGTGCTGCAAACACAGATCGAGCGCATGAGCCAACAGATCAGCTACCAGTTGCAACGCGCCAGCCTGCGTAAAAGCGGCCTAGTGCGCCATCAGGTGCGCCTGGAGCCGGTAGTGCAAAGCCTTTGCGATACCCTGGGCAAGGTGTACCGCGACAAAGCAGTGACGGTGTCCTTCCAGTTGCCGGATGAATGTGACGTACCCATCGAGAAGGGCGCCTTGCTTGAATTGCTTGGCAATTTGCTGGAAAACGCCTACCGCCTGTGCCTGAGCCAGGTGCGCGTCAGCCTGGTGGAAAGCGAGGACGGCACCGAGTTGTGCATCGAAGATGACGGCCCCGGTGTGCCGCCGGACCAACGTGCGCGCATCCTGCAACGTGGCGAGCGCCTGGACCGCCAGCACCCGGGCCAGGGCATCGGCCTGGCGGTGGTCAAGGACATCATCGAAAGTTACGGCGCGCGGTTGACCTTGGACGATTCACCCCTGGGCGGCGCGGCGTTCAGGATTCACTTTCCGGCCGTGTGATCAGTTGTGGCTGGATCGCTCGTTCGCATTTTTCATGCGTGAGCCCGTACAAATGGGCGAGGGAGCTTGCTCCCGATGAGACGCTCCAACACCACCCTCTCTAACTCTCCTGCTCGCGATAGGCGCCCGGCGTCAGCCCCGTCCACTTCTTGAACGCCCGATGAAACGCCGAGGGTTCGGAGAAACCCAACTGTTCGGCAATTTCCTGCAATGACAAGTCCGCCCGTCCCAAGTGAAAAATGGCGATGTCTCGCCGCAGTTCATCCTTGAGTGCCTGGAAACTGGTGCTTTCTTCGCGCAGATGTCGGCGCAGGGTCTGCGGGCTGATGTGCAGGTGCTGGGCGACCGCTTCAAGGTCCGGCCAAGGCGTGCGGTCGCGGCTCAGCAGCCGGCGCAGCTGGCTGCTCAGGCTGTCGCCTTCGTCCGGGCGTGAGAGCAGGTCGGCGGGGGAGCGTTCGAGGAAATGCTTGAGGGTACGCTCGTCCTGCAGCAGTGGCAGGCTCAAATAGCGCACCGGAAACACCAGGCTGCTGTTCGGTGCACCGAATACCTGAGGGCACGGGAACAGCAGATCATATTCGCTGGCGTGGGCCGGTTTCGGGTAGGCGAAGGTGGCCTGGTGCAGTCGAATGCGCTGGCCGATCAGCCAACTGCCCAGCCGATGCCAGATCACCAGCAGGCATTCACTGAGGAAGTGGTCCGGGTCCCAGAGTTGGGTGTGGTCCAGGCTTAAGTGCGCCATTTCCCCTTCACGCGTCAGCTGCCAGCGGGGCCCCTGTGGGAACAGGCTATAAAACAACAAGCCGCGTTCCAGAGCCTTCTCCAAGGTACGGCAGTGGATCAGCGCGTGGCACATCATGGCGAAGGTGCCGCGTTTGCTGGGGCCTTCAGCAAACCCCAGGTATTCGTCGTCCAGCGCCAGCCAGAGCAATTGCAACAGTCGGGTAAATTGTTCCGGTGCGATGCGTGCGCGTGGTTCGCTCAACAGCTCCCGGGCAATGCCCACCTGCTGCAGCAGGGCCGAATAGTCATAACCGACCCGCCGCGCACCGCCCAGGGCTGCGCGGGCAAAGTGGCTGGCGATGGTACGTTCGCGCATGGGGGGCCCTCATCCATAGAATGGCCGATGGTAGCCACCACCGAGTGGGAGCGACAAGGCGGATATCCGCCAAATTGCAGGGTGCTATCGGTCGGTACGGCGGAAATCCGCCATGTGCTCGTCCACTGGGAGGGGCCGCTTGTAGGCGCCGGGCCCGCTGTCTTAAGGCATAAAGCGGATTTGCACAAAGTGGCACGACGTTTGCGATAGGTAAGACAGCGCAGGACTTATCTCACAGCCCTCGCAAACAACAAATCCCTCCAGTGCAGGAGGGTTCGCAATTCAAGTGTCGTGGGCAATGGCGGATATTTGCCACACGGGACGATTGAGGAATTTTGCAATGACGACTCGTCAGCCACTCTACAAATCCCTGTATTTCCAGGTGATCGTTGCAATCGTTATCGGTATTTTGCTCGGTCACTTCTACCCGCAGACCGGCGTGGCCCTCAAGCCATTGGGTGACGGGTTCATCAAACTGATCAAAATGGTCATCGCCCCGATCATCTTCTGTACCGTTGTCAGCGGCATCGCCGGCATGCAGAACATGAAGTCGGTGGGCAAAACCGGTGGCTATGCGCTGCTCTACTTCGAAATCGTCTCCACCATTGCCCTGCTGATCGGCCTGGTCGTCGTTAACGTCGTGCAACCGGGCGCCGGTATGCACATCGACGTGTCGACCCTGGACGCGTCCAAAGTGGCTGCTTACGTCACCGCCGGTAAAGACCAGAGCATTGTCGGCTTTATTCTTAATGTGATCCCGAACACCATCGTCGGCGCCTTCGCCAACGGCGACATTCTGCAAGTGCTGATGTTCTCGGTGATCTTCGGCTTTGCCCTGCACCGCCTGGGCGCTTACGGCAAGCCGGTGCTGGACTTTATCGATCGCTTCGCTCACGTGATGTTCAACATCATCAATATGATCATGAAGCTGGCGCCGATTGGTGCCCTGGGCGCCATGGCGTTCACCATCGGTGCCTACGGCGTGGGTTCCCTGGTGCAACTGGGCCAGTTGATGATCTGCTTCTACATCACCTGCGTGCTGTTTGTGGTCCTGGTGCTGGGCGCCATCTGCCGCGCTCACGGTTTCAGCGTGCTGAAATTGATCCGCTACATTCGTGAAGAGCTGCTGATCGTTCTGGGTACATCCTCCTCCGAATCCGCGCTGCCACGCATGCTGATCAAGATGGAGCGCCTGGGGGCGAAGAAATCCGTAGTAGGTCTGGTGATCCCGACCGGCTACTCCTTCAACCTCGACGGTACCTCCATCTACCTGACCATGGCGGCCGTGTTTATCGCTCAGGCGACCGACACCCATATGGACATCACCCACCAGATCACCCTGCTGCTGGTGCTGCTGCTGTCCTCCAAAGGTGCTGCGGGCGTGACGGGTAGTGGTTTCATCGTACTGGCTGCAACCCTGTCGGCGGTTGGCCACCTGCCAGTTGCCGGTCTGGCGCTGATTCTGGGTATCGACCGTTTCATGTCCGAAGCCCGTGCGCTGACCAACCTGGTGGGTAACGCCGTTGCCACCATCGTTGTGGCCAAGTGGGTGAAGGAACTGGATACCGACAAGCTGCACAGCGAACTGGCATCGGGCGGGACCGGTATTTCCGAAACCCGTGAACTCGATGACCTGGGTGTGGCCGAAGGTCCTGCACCGGTGGTCAAGTAAGCCGCTGATGGCGTGAACTGACGCCCCCAGCTCTGCGCAAACGCCCCGACTTGTTCGGGGCGTTTGCGTTTCTGGCGCGCGGCACCCGGGTTATTTTTTGGTTACAGTAAGCGCGATATTGCCCGCGGGAGGCTTGATGGACAGTGTGGATCTGAATGTGCTGCGCAGTGTGCTGGAATGGCGTCGTGCCGGGCAGCGAGTAGTGTTGTACAGCGTGGTCCAGACTTGGGGCAGCGCGCCGCGTCCACCGGGCGCCATGTTGGCGCTGCGCGGCGATGGTGTTGTCATCGGCTCGGTGTCTGGCGGTTGTATCGAAGATGACCTGATAGCCCGCTTGCACGACGGCCGCCTGGCGGACGACGGGCCGCCGGTGAAGTTAGTGACCTACGGCGTGACCCTGGACGAGGCCGCGCGTTTTGGCCTGCCCTGCGGCGGCACCTTGCGCCTGACCGAAGAGCGGGTGCTGGACTGGCAATGGGTCGCCGACCTGCTGGCGCGTTGCGAGGCCCATGAGATCGTCGCGCGGGAACTCAACCTGGCCACGGGCGAGGTTACCTTGAGCAGCGCCACCAAGACCGATGGCCTGAGTTTCGACGGTGAACGCTTGCGCGCCATCTATGGCCCGCGCTGGCGTCTGCTGCTGATCGGCGCCGGGCAATTGTCGCGGTACGTGGCGGAAATGGCGCGCTTGTTGGATTTCGAAGTGCTTATCTGCGACCCCCGCGAAGAGTTCGTCTACGGTTGGGAGGCGCAACATGGGCGCTTCGTGCCCGGTATGCCCGATGAAGCGGTACTGTCTATCCAGACCGACGAGCGTACGGCCATTGTTTGCCTGACCCATGACCCGCGCCTGGACGATATGGCGCTGCTGACGGCGTTGGATTCCCGGGCGTTCTACATTGGCGCGCTGGGCTCGCGGGTCAACAGTCAGAAACGCCGTGAGAACCTGTCGGCGCTGGGCCTGTCGGCGCAGGCGATCGCGCGGCTACATGGGCCGATCGGCTTGCATATCGGCAGTCATACGCCGTCGGAAATCGCACTGTCGCTGATGGCGGAAATTGTCGCGATCAAAAACGGCGTAGCACCGATGCAGAAAAAGCCGCTGCCGGTGGTGGCCGAGTGACCATCACCGCGATTGTGCTGGCGGCGGGGCAGGGCAGTCGTTTCCGCGCCGAGGCGGGAGCTGATCAGGATAAATTGCTGGCGCCTTGCCTGGGGCTGGACGGGGTGACGCGGCCGGTGATCGAGCAGGTGTTGGTGAATTTGCCGACGTGCGTGGTAGAGCGCTGGCTGGTGACGTCGCCGGAGCGTGCCGAGGTGATTCAGTTGGCCGAGGCACATGGCTGTAAGGTTTTGCAACTGACGTCGGCAGGTATGGGCGACAGTATCGCGGCGGCGGTAGCGGCCAGCGCTACGGCCGAAGGTTGGTTGGTGGTACTGGGGGATATGCCCTTTATCCAGTCATCCAGCATCGAGCAAGTGATTCAGGGGCTGCCGGAGCAGGGCATTCGTGTGCCAGTGCAGGACGGCCGTTATGGTCACCCTGTGGCGTTTGGGCGTGACTTCGGGCCGGGGTTGAAGGCGTTAGCGGGTGATCGAGGTGCCAGGCTCTTGTTTACACCGACGGCTGTGAGGGAGGTGCCGGTGAATGACCCAGGCGTGTTATGGGATGTGGATGTACCAGAGCGCCTTAATTACCGCTGATCCGATATAAAAAAGCCCCGCCTGATCACTCAGGCGGGGCTTTTTAGTGGCGGTTGGAATCAGACGAGAGGTTTAGGCTCGTGTGCTTCTTCCTGAACCTTGTGCTCGGCCACTTCTTCGACAGCAGAGTGCTCAGTCACGGTTTCTGCAACCGGGGCTGGCGCCTCGACAGCTTCCACCACAGCTGGTGCAGCCGCTGCCGCAGCCGCTGCCGCCTCGGCTTCCTTGCGACGACGACGCACTTCACGTGGGTCGTTCGGCGCACGGCCGTTTTCGGTCAAGGCGCTGGCCGGTGCGGCTTCAACTACCGGCGCGGCGACTTCGGTGACCACGGGCGCTTCAACCACAGGCGCAGGTTCAGCCACCGGAGCGGCCTCAACCACGGGTGCAGGCTCGGCAACGGCCACTTCGGCAACCGGTGCCGGGGCTTCTTCCGCCGCCGGTGCAGGCGCTTCAACTGGAGCGGCAGGTTCGGCGGCCCACTGGAAGGCGGTCTGTTCTTCACGAACTTCGCGCACTGCCGGGGCGGCTTCTTCTACAGCCGGCGCTTGCGCAGCGGCTTCAACCACGGGTTCAGGCTCAGCCACCGGCGCCACTTCAACCGCAACCACGTCGGTCACCGGCTGGGCGTCGCGAACCGGCGCGACTTCTACTTCCGGTACCACGGGGGCTTCGATCGGGGTCGTTGCTTCTACTACCGGCGCTTCAACCGCTGGGGTCTGCACCACAGGCGCTTCGGCGACGACGGTGTCCTCGACAGCGGCGGTAGCGCGTTCAGCCTGCTGATGAGCCTGGGCTTCAGCCGGTGCACTGATAACCGAGCTGGCAACCGCTGCGGTAACGGCCAGACCTGCAGCCAGTTCGGTAGTGGTCGGCTCGCTGTTGGCGCCTTCGGCGTTCTCGCCGGTCTCTTCCGAGCCTTCGATCACATTGCCGTTGGCATCACGCTGACGCTCACGACGGTTGCTGCGACGACGCTGGCCACGGGAGCGGCGGCGTGGACGATCGCCTTCGGCGTTGTCCTGACCGTCTTCCTGCAGTTGCTCTTCGCCGGTCAGCACTTCCTCTTCGCTGGCGGCAGCGGCCTGCTCGGTGCGCGGTTGGCGCTCTTCACGCGGGGCACGAGGCTGGCGTTCTTCTCGTGGCGCACGCTCTTCGCGCGGCGCACGGGCTGGGCGTTCTTCGGTGGCAGCAGCAGCGGCAACGGCCGGGGCGGCATCCAGAGGCTCGCGCAGTTCACGCACACGCTCTTCACGCTCACCGCGAGGCTTGCGATCTTCACGCGGGGCACGCGGCGTACGTGGCGCGCGCTCTTCACGCGGTGCACGCTCTTCGCGGGCTACGGTAGGGGTGTCTTCGCGGGCTTCACGAGGCTGACGCTCTTCACGCGGCGCACGCTCTTCACGCGATGCACGCTCTTCGCGCGGCTTGCGCTCTTCGTCACGACGACCGTTGCGGTTACGGCTTTGCTGGCGACCGTTGCGACGCTCTTCGTTGCGCGCTGGGCGCTCGGCGGCAGGTTTTTCGACCACGACCGGTGCGACAGGCTCTTCCTTGGTGGCGAACAGGCTAACCAGGGATTTCACCAGGCCTTTGAACAGGCTTGGTTCAGGCATCGCGGCCGGCGCGGCAACCGGTGCAGCGGCTTCAACCGGAACCGGTGCGTTGGCACGGGCTGGAGCGGTCTTCACGGCAGCTTCCTGGCGGACCAGGGTGCGGGTTGCGGCGGCTGGCTGGACTTCTTCCACCTCGGCAGCGGCTGCAGCGATTTCGTAGCTGGACTGACCGCTGTGGGCTTCCGGGCTGTCATCACGCAGGCGCTGCACTTCGAAGTGCGGTGTTTCGAGATGGTCGTTCGGCAGGATCACGATACGAGCGCGGGTACGCAGTTCGATCTTGGTGATCGAGTTGCGTTTTTCGTTGAGCAGGAACGCGGCCACCGGGATCGGCACCTGGGCGCGGACTTCGGCGGTACGGTCCTTCAGGGCTTCTTCTTCGATCAGGCGCAGGATAGCCAAGGACAGCGATTCAACGTCACGGATGATGCCGGTGCCGTTGCAGCGCGGGCAGACGATGCCGCTGCTTTCGCCCAGGGAAGGCCGCAGGCGCTGACGGGACATTTCCAGCAGGCCGAAGCGCGAGATGCGGCCCACTTGCACGCGGGCACGGTCGGCTTCCAGGCATTCGCGGACTTTTTCTTCCACGGCGCGCTGGTTCTTGGCCGGGGTCATGTCGATAAAGTCGATCACGATCAGGCCGCCGATGTCGCGCAGGCGCAGCTGGCGGGCAATTTCTTCGGCCGC
>Ga0308172_1001814_pt1 | contig 13075 bp, 7 predicted proteins | sample PhyGR2_FD_202134 | JGI IMG/M metagenome (GOLD analysis project Ga0308172, IMG submission 202134) | Phyllosphere microbial communities from UC Gill Tract Community Farm, Albany, California, United States - DLSLSG.R2 | ecosystem: Host-associated > Plants > Phyllosphere > Unclassified | place: USA...
ACCGCGTGGCTGGCCGCGCGCAGGACGCGTGGGATGCGCGGCTGGCCCCGTTCGACATCGGCGATGCCAGCGACGACCAGAAAACCACGCTGTACTCCAGCCTGTACCGCCTGTACCTGTACCCGAATTCCGGCCACGAAAACATGGGCACCGCCGCCGCGCCCGAATGGCGCTACGCCAGCCAGGCCAGCGCCGCCGAGGACAACACCGATGGCAGCGCCATGCGCAGCTTCGCCCCGGTGCGCGACGGCAAGGTGTACGTCAACAACGGTTTCTGGGACACCTTCCGCACCACCTGGCCGGCCTACGCGTTGTTCACCAAGGACGACGCCGGTGCGCTGGTGCAGGGCTTCCTGGAGCAGTACCGCGCCGGCGGCTGGGTGGCGCGCTGGTCCTCGCCGGGCTATGCCGACCTGATGGTGGGCACCAGTTCGGACGTGGCCTTCGCCGATGCCTGGCTGAAGGGCATCGGCGGCTTCGATCCGGAAGAGGCGTACGCGGCCGCACTGAAGAACGCCACCGTGGTACCACCGGACCGCCATGTCGGGCGCAAGGGCATGGACCGGTCCACCTTCCGGGGCTACGCCAGTGCCGACGTGCACGAGGGCATGTCGTGGACGATGGAAGGGGCACTCAACGACTTCGGCATCGCCAACATGGCCCAGGCCCTGGCGAAGCGCGCCACCAGCGCCGCCGCACGCGAACGCTATGCCACCGAGGCCGACTACTTCGGCCATCGCGCCGGCACCTACGCCACGTTGTTCGACCCGGCCGCCGGGTTCTTCCAGGGCCGCACCGCCGATGGCAACTGGCGTCTGGCCGCCAAGGACTACGACCCGCGCGTGTGGGGCCACGACTACACCGAGAGCAATGGCTGGACCTTCGCCTTCACCGCCGCGCACGACGGCGAGGGCCTGGCCGGGCTGTATGGCGGCCGCGCCCAGCTGGCCGCCAAGCTCGACACCTTCTTCGCCACTCCGGAAACCGCCGATCCCGCCTTCGCCGGCTCCTACGGCGGCACCATCCACGAGATGACCGAAGCGCGCGACGTGCGCATGGGCATGTACGCACACAGCAACCAGCCGGCGCACCACATCCCGTGGATGTACCTGTACGCCGGCCAGCCGTGGAAGACCCAGCAGCACGTGCGCGAGATCCTGGCGCGGCTGTACGTGGGCAGCGAGATCGGCCAGGGCTACCCGGGCGATGAGGACAACGGCGAGACCTCGGCGTGGTACGTGCTGGCTTCGCTGGGCCTGTACCCGCTGCGCATGGGCGCGCCCGAATACGCGATCGGGTCGCCGGCGTTCCGCCACGCAAAGGTTGCACTGCAGGGCGGCGCGGTGCTGACGGTGAATGCCGCCACCAACTCGCGCGAGAACGTGTACGTGCAGTCGCTCAAAATCAACGGCAAGCCGTGGTCGAAGACCTGGGTGCCGCACGAGGTGATTGCCAAGGGCGCCACGCTGGACTTCGTGATGGGGCCGCAGCCCTCGACCTGGGGTAGCGGCCCGGACGATGCCCCGCGCTCGCTCACCGCACGCGGCCAGCGCCCTGCCCTGCTGCATGACCTGCTGGGCAGCGGCGCACGCGCGCAGCTCGCCGACGGCCGCACGGTACCGGCGCTGCTGGACGACGATGCCGGCACGACGGTGCCGGTGGGCGCGGGCACGGTGGTGTTCAGCGGGGTGAGCGATGGCACGCCGTCGATGTACACGCTGACCAGTGGCAACGGCGCGATCCGCGGCGGTGCGTGGACGCTGGAAGCCCGCCGCGCTGGCGGCCGCTGGGTCACGCTGGACGAGCGCCGCGGCGAGGACTTCGCCTGGGCGTTGCAGACCCGGCCGTTCGCCATCGGCAAACCCGGTCGCTACGCCGAGTACCGGCTGCGCATTGCCGGGCCGGGGCGGATGCAGTTGGCAGAGGTGGAGCTGCTGGCACCGATGGGGGAGCAGTGAGAATGGGCATGACCGGTTGTTTGAAGCGGGCTGCGGCCTGGATTGTGGGGAGCCGGCCAGCGGCCGGAACCACCCCGGTGCGTATGCCGATGGTGGCGTGGAGCCGGCCAGCGGCCGGCACTACCGTGTTGCTGGGGGCGTTGGTGGTGTTCGATGCTGCCGCGTTCGAGGCCAGCCAGCAGCGTGAGGGGGTGACGCTGGCCTACAGCGATCCGGCCGATGCGCTGGCCGCCCCGATGCGCACGCGCATCATCGACACGTTCTTTGCCGCGTATGTGCGCGAGCGCGCCGACTTCCACCCCGGTGCGCCGTCGCAGGTGCGGATCGTGATCGACCCCGGTTACGACGGCATCGCCTTCGTCGGCGAAGGCAAGGGCGCGGCCACCATCACGATCAATCCGGCCTGGCTGGCCAAGCACCCCGACGACGTCGACCTGGTCACTCATGAGGCCATGCACATCGTGCAGGGCTACCCCGAATACGCCAACGAGCGCGTGCCGGGCTGGCTGGTGGAGGGCATTGCCGACTACGCCCGGGATCGCTACGGCCGGGAGAATGCAGCCGCGGGATGGGCGCTGCCGACGACGGTGAAGGACGGGCAGAACGTCGACACCGGCTACCGGGTGACCGGTGCGTTTCTGGCATGGAGCGAGGCGCAGCATCCGGGGCTGGTCAAGGCGCTGGATGGCGCATTGCGCGATGGGCGTTACACGCCGGCATTGTGGAAGACGCGCACCGGCATGGCGTTGCCGGCGCTGTGGGCGGCGTACGTCAAGACGCGTTGAGGCGCGTGTCCCACCGCCCCGGGTAGAGCCGACCGTTGGTCGGCTGCCTCCTTCCAGGCGCCATGAACACCTGACACAGGGCACGCGTGCGTGCCCCAGCCGACCAACGGTCGGCTCTACCGGCGTTGCGGGGTCATGACGATCTCACACGCGCGTGACGTTGACCGGCGTTGCGGAGTCATTCCGATCCCGCACGCGCGTGGCGTTGACTGGCGTTGCGGAGTCATTCCGATCCCGCACGCGCGTGACGTTGGCCGGCGTGACGGGGTCATTCCGGTCCCACACGCGCGTGGCGTTGGCCGGCGTTGCGGGGTCATTCCGATCCAACACGCGCGTGGCGTTGGCCGGCGTTGCGGGGTCATTCCGATCCCACACGCGCGTGACGTTGACCGGCGTTGCGGGGTCATTCCGATCCCACACGCGCGTGACGTTGACCGGCGTTGCGGGGTCATTCCGATCCCACACGCGCGTGACGTTGACCGGTGTTGCGGGGTTGTTGCTATTCGACACGCGCGTGACGTTGGCCGGCGTTGCGGGGGTGTTGCGATTCGGCACGCGCGTGACGTTGGTAGAGCCGACCGTTGGTCGGCTGCCCTCCGTCCAGGCGTCATGAACACCTGACACAGGGCACGCGTGCGTGCCTCAGCCGACCAACGGTCGGCTCTACCGGGATGTCGGTCGGCTCTACCGGGATGGTGCGCCCACCAACCCGTTTTTGAATGCCTACTGGTCGGGCCCAGGGCGGCGGGAGCCGGTGGCCCGCCGCCGCGGCCGGGCCGCGTGGGGGTATTGGGCCCTTGGGAGGTTGCAGGGAGGTGACCGGGGTGCGTACGCCTTGTTGCATGTGGTCGCGAAGGTCACATGTAAAACGGGACCAGCGCTGTGCGCTGGTCCCGTTCTTCAATGCCTACCGACCAACGGTCGGTAGCTACCCGATTCGCGTTTCGCTGCGCGAAACCAAAACGCGCCCCGAAGGGCGCGTTTTGGCACCTTGAGGTGGAAAGAACGCCTTAGGCGTTCTTCTCCGCCTCAAGCTGCTTGCGGATCTGCGCATCCACGGCCGCGATGGCGGTCATGTTGAGCACGCGGCGCGAGGTCGCGCTGGTGGTCAGGATGTGCACCGGCTTGGCCACGCCCATCAGGATCGGGCCGATCGCCACGCCGTCGGTGAACACGCGCACCAGGTTGTAGGCGATGTTGGCCGCTTCCAGGTTGGGCAGCACGAACAGGTTGGCGCGGCCCTTCAGCGTGCTGTCGGGCAGCAGCTTCTGGCGCAGTGCCTCGTCCCAGGCGGTGTCGCCCTGCATTTCACCGTCCACGTTCAAACGCGGGTTGCGCTTGAGCAGCAGCGAACGCACGGTGCGCATCTTCAGCGCGTCGCGGGAATCGTGGCTGCCGAAGTTGGAGTGCGACAGCAGCGCCACCTTCGGTTCGATCCCGAACAGCTTCATGCGGTAGGCCGCCTGCAGGGTCGCTTCGCAGATCTGCTCGGCGGTCGGGTCTTCCTGCACGTGGGTGTCCACGAAGAAGAACACGCCCTGCTGGTTGATCACGCCGGTCATCGCCGAGGTCGAGGTCACCTTCGATTCCAGCGGCAGCACGCTGCGCACGTAGCCCAGCTTCTTGTGGAAGCGGCCCACCACGCCGGTGAGCATGGCGTCGGCTTCGCCGCGTGCCACCATCACCGCGGCAATCAACGTCGGCCGCGAACGCATCAGGTTCTTGGCCGCCGCCACGGTCACGCCGCGACGCCCGGTGAGGTTGTGGTAGTACTGCCAGTACTCGTTGAAGCGCGGGTCGTCGTTGATGTTGGTGATGTCGAAATCATCACCGGCCTTCATGCGCAGGCCCAGGCGCTCCACGCGCGATTCGATGACGTCCGGGCGGCCGATCAGGATCGGACGGGCCAGCCCTTCGTCCACCACGTTCTGCACCGCGCGCAGCACCACTTCCTCTTCGCCTTCGGCGTACACCACGCGCTGCTTGTCGGCGCGCGCACGGTCGTACACCGGCTTCATCATCAGGCTGGTGCGGTACACGAACTGGGCCAGCTTCTCGCGGTAGGCGCCCATGTCGGCGACCGGACGGGTCGCCACGCCGGAATCCATCGCGGCCTGCGCCACGGCGGCCGACAGCTCCACCAGCAGGCGGCGGTCGAACGGACGCGGAATCAGGTAATCGCGGCCGAAGCTCGGGGTCTCATCGCCATAGGCCGACCCCAGGTCGCTGGCCTCGCGGCGCGCCATCGCGGCGATCGCGTGCACGCAGGCGATCTTCATTTCTTCGTTGATCGCCGTGGCGCCCACGTCCAGCGCACCGCGGAACAGGTACGGGAAGCACAGCACGTTGTTGATCTGGTTCGGGTAGTCCGAACGGCCGGTGCCGATCAGCGCGTCCGGACGCACCGAACGGGCCACTTCCGGCATGATTTCCGGGGTCGGGTTGGCCAGCGCGAAGATCACCGGGTCCTTGGCCATGGTCTTGACCATGTCCGCCGTCAGGATGCCCGGGGCCGACAGGCCCAGGAAGATGTCCGCGCCGTCGACGATCTCGGCCAGCGTGCGCTTGTCGGTCTCGCGCGCGTAACGCGCCTTTTCCGGGTCCAGGTCGGTGCGGCCGGTGTGGATCACCCCGTCGCGGTCGAAGGCCAGGATGTTTTCCTTCTTCAGACCCAGCGACACCAGCATGTTGACGCAGGAGATACCCGCCGCGCCCATGCCGGTGGTGGCCAGCTTGACGTCTTCGATCCGCTTGCCGGTCACGACCATGGCGTTGAGCACCGCGGCACCGACGATGATCGCCGTGCCGTGCTGGTCGTCATGGAACACCGGAATGTTCATCCGCTCGCGCAGCTTGCGCTCGACGATGAAGCACTCCGGCGCCTTGATGTCTTCCAGGTTGATGCCGCCGAAGGTCGGCTCCAGCGAGGCGATGATGTCGACCAGCTTGTCCGGGTCGTTCTCGTCGATCTCGATGTCGAACACATCGATGCCGGCGAACTTCTGGAACAGCACGCCCTTGCCTTCCATCACCGGCTTGCCGGCCAGCGGGCCGATGTTGCCCAGGCCCAGCACGGCGGTGCCGTTGGAAATGACGGCGACGAGGTTGCCGCGTGCGGTCAGTTCGCTGGCCTGCTGCGGGTCGGCCATGATCGCCTCGCAGGCGTGTGCCACGCCCGGCGAGTACGCCAACGACAGATCACGCTGGGTCAGCATCGGCTTGGTCGCTGCGACGCGGATCTTGCCCGGCGGCGACATGCGGTGGTAATCGAGGGCAGCCTGTTTGAAATCTTCGTTGGACATCGCTTTCTGCAGATGAATGGGCGAGAGGAACAGGGGATCATACCCCCGTTGGCGTGGATGGACCTGTCGCTACGCTGTCGCGATCATGCTGCAACCGCACATATCGGCGCCGTTCGGCAGCGTATGCGCAGCGTGGCGCAGTGCGATGACAACCCGCATCACCGGCGGTCGGTCGGTAAAAAAATCAGGGCCTGCCATCCAGGGGGACGGGGCAGGCCCTGCAACACACGCAAGCATCAAACGGGTATCAGCGGGCCGGGGCGGTCAGCGGCGACGGCAGGTCGTCGGTGGTCAGCGCCGGCAGCTCGGCCTCGCGGCCGTCCAGGGCCAGCGCCAGGCGGTCGCGGTCCAGCGCGCCTTCCCACCGCGACACCACCACGGTGGCCACGGCATTGCCGATGAAGTTGGTCAGCGAGCGGCATTCGCTCATGAAACGGTCCACGCCCAGGATCAGCGCCATGCCGGCCACCGGCACTTCCGGCACCACGGCCAGGGTGGCGGCCAGGGTGATGAAGCCGGCACCGGTGACGCCGGCGGCGCCCTTGGAGCTCAGCATCGCCACCAGCAGCAGCGCGATCTGGTGGCCCAGGGTCAGTTCGGTGTTGGTGGCCTGGGCGATGAACAGTGCGGCCAGGGTCATGTAGATGTTGGTGCCGTCCAGATTGAACGAGTAACCCGTGGGCACCACCAGGCCCACCACCGACTTGGCGCAGCCGGCACGCTCCATCTTCTCCATCAGCGACGGCAGCGCCGACTCCGACGAGGACGTGCCCAGCACCAGCAGCAGTTCGGCCTTCAGGTAGCGGGCCAGCTTGAACACCGAGAACCCGCACAGCCGGCACACCACGCCCAGGATGACCGCCACGAACAGGAACGCGGTGAGGTAGAACGAGCCCACCAGCCACGCCAGATTGACCAGTGAGCCCACCCCGTACTTGCCGATGGTGAAGGCGATGGCACCGAAGGCGCCGATCGGGGCGGCCTTCATCAGGATGTGGACCAGGCGGAACACCGGGGCGGTCAGCGCCTCCAGGAAGGTCAGCACCGGGCGGCCCTTGGCACCGGTCAGGGCCAGGGCCACGCCGAACAGCACCGCCACGAACAGCACCTGCAGGATGTTGCCATCGACAAAGGCGCTGACCAGGGTGGCCGGGATGATGTCCATCGCAAAGCCGGTGAGGGTCAGCTCATGGGACTTTTCCACGTAGCTGTGGACCGCGGTCTGGTCCAGGTCGGCCGGGTTGATGTTCATGCCCGCGCCGGGCTGGACCACGTGCGCCACCACCATGCCCACGATCAGGGCCAGGGTGGAGAAGAACAGAAAGTAGGCCATCGACTTGGCGAACACCCGGCCCACCGTGCGCAGGTGGGTCATGCCGGCGATGCCGGTGACGATGGTCAGGAAGATGACCGGGGCGATGATCATCTTCACCAGCTTGATGAAGGCATCGCCCAGCGGCTTCAGCGACTCGGCGAAGGCCGGCTCGAAGTGGCCCAGGATGGCGCCAAGAACGATCGCCACCACCACCTGGAAATACAGTTGGCGGTAAAACGGCAGCGGCTTGGCCGCGACGGGGGCGGCGGTGGGAATGTGCATGGCGGACTCCGGAGGGACGGTATCGGCGCGTCCGGCCTGCAGGGGATGCGGGCCGGTTCCGTGGGCAACACCGCAGCCCGGATCGTGTGTCGGGGGTTGCGGCGGATGGACGCATTTGTACGCGCGAGTCACCGCCAGGCAGATAACCTATTGGTACTAGCCCCCCGGTTCAGGTGGCGTCGGGTGCCTACACTGCGCCCCACACCGCCCTCCCCCACGGCGGCAAGTGACGCGCGCGCGGCCGGCTGGGCAACAGTTTCCGGCGCAGCGGCCGTTGTTGTCCTGTCCCGTCTCAAAGAGAGAGCTGCACGTCCATGCGCCCGACCCCGACCCTGCTGGCCCTGTGCCTGGCTGCTACCCCCGCCCTGGCTTCGGCCGCCGATTTCGACAACTGGCCGACCAAGGTCGCCTTCAGCGATGGCACCGAACTGGCCGCCACCGCCAACATCGCCTACGACCTCAACGATTTTTCCGGCAACAGCGGCATCGAAGACGATGACGCGGTGCGCCGCAAGGAATTCGGCGCCACCCTGAAGAAGAAGGGCGTGTACGACGCGATGGTGTACTACGACTTCCAGGCCGACACCTGGCTGGACGTATTCGTGCGTTTTGAAAGCAAGGCCTTCTTCGGCAGCGACATCGGCCGCTTCCGCTTCGGCTACATGAAGACCCCGGTGGGCCTGGATGCGGGCACTTCCTCGCGCGCCGGCAGCTTCCTGGAAACCGCCCTGCCCGTGCAGGCGTTCTACGAAGGCCGCCGCACCGGCGCCGAATGGGTGCTGGAGCGCCCGCAGTACCTGCTGCAGGCCGGTGCCTACGGCGGCAAGGACCTGCAGGGCGACAACCCCGGCACCACCCAGGCCGTGCGTGCGGTGTGGACCCCGGTCAAGGCCGCCGGCGACGTGCTGCACCTGGGCCTGGCCTACTCGCAGGAAAACCCGCGCGGCTACCGCGATGGCCGCGATGTGCACCGCGACGCCAGCGCCCGCCTGCGCGCGCGCCCGGAAGCCGGCCTGACCGACATCCGCCTGGTGGATTCGGGCGCGCTGGCCACTGCCGACCAGATCCGCCGTACCGGCCTGGAAGGCATCTGGATCCGCGGCCCGTTCTCGGTGCAGGCCGAAGCGCTGCAGACCACCGTCACCCGTGAAGGCAAGCCGGACTACACCGGCAACGGCCAGTACGCCATGGCCAGCTGGGTGCTCACCGGCGAATCGCGTCCGTACAACGCCGGCGCGGTAGCCAACATCAAGCCGGCCCACGACTACGGCGCGGTGGAACTGGTGGCCCGTTACAGCCGCCTGGACCTGGACGACGCCGATGTCTTCGGTGGCCGCCAGCACGACTGGACCCTGGGCGCCAACTGGTACCTAACCAGCCACTTCAAGTTCCAGGCCAACTACGTCAAGGCGGATGCGAGCCGTCGTGGCGTGCATACCAAGCCGGAAATCTTCGAACTGCGCGCCCAGATGCACTTCTGATCGGCATCGCGGCGGGCGTGTACACCGCGCCCGCCGCACACCCGTAGACTGCCGCCATGTACTGGCTCGGCCGCCACCGCACCCTGTTGTTGACCCTGCTGCTGATGATCGGGGGTACCGTGCTGTGCGCGGCCGCCGCCGGGCACTATGCGTGGCGACGTGCACTGGCCACCGAAAGCGCGCAGGTGCGGCGCCAGCTGGAACTGTACGGCCAGGGTCTGCAACAACGCATCGACCGCTTCGGCACCTTGCCGCAGGTGCTGGCACTGGACCCGGACCTGCGCCGCGCGCTGCTGCAGGTGCCCGATGCCGCCGCCCGGCAGCGCCTCAACCTGAAACTGCAGCGCGCCAATCAGGTGACCCGCGCGTCCACCCTGACCTTGGTCGGCCACGACGGCGTGGCCGTGGCCGCCAGCAACTGGGACCAGCCCAGCAGCAACGTGGGCGAGGACTACAGCTACCGCCCCTATTACCGCCAGGCGCTGGCCACCGGCCGGGGCCGCTTCTACGGCATCGGCATGACCACCGGCGTGCCCGGCTACTTCCTCTCCCAGGCCATCGAGGAAGACGGCCGCCGCATGGGCGTGGTGGTGATCAAGATCGAGTTGTCGGCGCTGGAACAGGAATGGCTGTCCAGCCCGGACGTGGTGCTGGCCAGCGACGAGCACGACGTGGTGTTCCTGGCCAACCGCGATGCCTGGCGTTACCGCCTGCTGCGCCCGCTGGGGCCGGGCGAGCGCCGCGAGATGCTGGAAGCGCGGCAGTACGCCGACCGCTCGCTGCAACCGCTGCGGGTCCGCACCGAGGATGTGCTTGAGAACGGCGGGCGCATGGTGCGCCTGCTCGATCCCCTGCTGCCCGGGGCGATGCTGTGGCAGAGCCTGGCCCTGCCCGAGGAACACTGGAACCTGCACCTGCTGCACGATGCCGGCGCGGCCACCAGCGCCGGGCGCAGTGCGGCCATCGGCGGCGGCGCGGCGTGGTTGGCGTTGGGGTTCCTGGTGCTGTTCGTGCAGCAGCGGCGGCGCCTGGATGCGCATCGGCAGCGCAGCCGACGCGAGCTGGAAAGCGTGCTGGCCCAGCATGCCGAAGAGCTGCGCACCGCGCAGGATGGCGTGCTGCAGGCCGCCCAGCAGGCCGACAGCGGGCTCAGCCGCAGCCTGGCGCACCTGCCGCAGGGCGTGGTGGTGATCGACAACACGCAGAGGCTGGTGGCGTGGAATGCGCGCTATCTGGAACTGTTCAAGTTCCCGCCCGGCCTGATCCGCGAGGGGCGTCCCATCGAGGAGATCTTCCGCTACAACGCGCGCCGCGGCCTGCTGGGGCCGGGGCCGATCGACGAAGCCATCGAGCGCCGCTTGAACCACCTGCGCAGCGGCCGCCCGCACATGCGCGAGAGCGAGAAAGACGACGGCACCGTGCTGGAAATTCGCGGCAATCCGCTGCCCGATGGTGGCTTTGTCACCAGCTACGCCGATATCACCGCCTACAAGAACACCGCGCGCGAACTGCGCTCGCTGGCCGATGCGCTGGAGCACCGCGTGGCCGAGCGCACCCGCGACCTGGACGAGGCGCGCCGTGAGGCCGAGCGGGCCAACCGCTACAAATCGCGTTTCGTCGCCTCTGCCGTGCACGACCTGCTGCAGCCGTTGAACGCCGCGCGCATGTTCGTGTCGGTGCTGCGCGGCAAGCTGGCCGGCGATGCACGCGCGTTGAGCGAACACGTGGATGCGGCGCTGGCCGCGCAGGATGCGATCCTGACCAGCCTGCTGGATATTTCACGGCTGGAATCGGGCGCGTTGCAGACCCAGGTGCAGGCCTTCGCGCTGTCGCCGCTGCTGGAGACGCTGGCGCGCGAGTTCGGCATTGCCGCCGACAGCCGCGGCCTGCAGCTGCGCTGGGTGGACACCCGCGCGGTGGTGGTCAGCGACGAGGCGTTGTTGCGCCGCATCCTGCAGAATTTCCTCTCCAACGCGCTGCGTTACACCCCGCGTGGGCGCGTGTTGCTGGGCTGCCGCCGCGTGGGCGACCAGTTGCGCATCGAAGTGCACGACCAGGGCCCGGGCATTCCGGAGAGCCTGCAGGGCGAGATCTTCGAGGAATTCCGCCGCCTGGACGACGGTGTCGAACAGGAACGCGGTGCCGGGCTGGGCCTGGCCATCGTCGAACGCATCGGCCGCCTGCTGGGGCATGGCATCCATCTGCACTCCACGCTGGGCCGCGGCAGCGTGTTCGCGGTGAGCGTGCCGCTGGGCGATGCGGCGGCCATTCCGGCGCCGACACCGGTGCCGGCCGTGGCCGCTGACGCCGGCGATGACAGCCCGCTGCGGCATTGCCGGGTGTGGAGCATCGACGACGACCCGCGCGTGTGCGCCGCCACCCGCGCGCTGCTGGAGCGCTGGGGCTGCGCGGTGGAGCTGGCCGACGGCCCGCAGGCCGCGCTGGAGATTGCCTCGGCGCTCAACGTACCGCAGTTGCTGCTGCTGGACGTGCGCATGGGCCAGTGGCACGGCCCAGACCTGTACGACCACCTGTGCGACTTGTGGCAGGCGCGCCCGCCGGTGATCCTGGTCACCGCCGAACGCGACGACGCGTTGAAGGCGCAGGCAGCAGAGAACGGGTGGGGGTTCCTGTCCAAGCCGGTGCGGCCGCCGGCACTGCGGGCGTTGATGACGCAGTTGCTGGTAAGACACAGGGCATAGAACGGCTACACCCATCTCCGACCCGAAATGCCGGTAGGGTCGGTTCCCAAACGACCGCCGACCGTGCCGATCCGCGCGGCGAACGTATGACCTACGACGAAGCCGCCTTCAACACAGGTCATGCCACCACCGAACGCTGCGCAGGCTATCGGCGGTCGATCGGGATGCGACCCTACCTCGGTATATGCATGACTAACCTGCGCGATGCACTGCAGCGGTAGGGTCGGTTCCCAAACGACCGCCGACCTCGCCGATCCGCGCGGCGAACGCATGACCTGCCACGAAGCCGCCTTCGACACAGGTCATGCCACCACCGAACGCTGCGCAGGTTATCGGCGGTCGATCGGGATACGACCCTACCGGCAGGCTGCGGGGTGCCATGGCGCACAGGCACCGCCCTTGTTCAAGACCGGTAGCGCTTCCTGTGGCGCGACGCGGTTCGTGTTGCTTCGACCGGATCCTCTTCATCCGCAGCTGAGAGGTCGAAAGGCCTTTTGCCGAGGCGGATTACAGTGCGGAGCATGCCGAGCCACGCGTCTCCGAAGAGCAGTGAAAGCGCTATCGACGTGTAGACCAGCAGGAAAGCAGCCGGGGGAACGATCCTGCTGCCGCCCCCGCTTTGGCATACCGATAGCTCAGCACCAAGGTGTGCAGCGATGACCACCTCGGTCGATAGCAGGCAGGCAGCTGCCACGCGGACGCGGGATACGCGGGCCTTGAAGAGCCCCTTCGACAGGATGTTGAACCTTGAATAGACGACCAGGGCCACCAGCGACAGCAGCCATGACCACAAGAAACTGCCCGGGTAGCCGCTCGATGTGCACTCCATCGTGATCATCAAGCTGCCCAACGCGAACAGGAAGTAACCTGTTCCAAACAACAGGGCGATCTTCAGGCACCTTACGAGGATCTCTTCGCCGGATAGCGACATGGGGTGGGCTCGTCCTTGAGGGGGTGATTGGCTGGGCGTCGTCGAAGGCGAGCGTGTGTCGTCGATTCTGGGACATGGACCGGTTGCGTTGATCGGCCGTATCGGCGGTCGATCGGCATACGCCGCTACCCATCCAGCCCCGCGCCGGCATCGCCTTCCGGCTCCAGCGCCTTCACCAGTACCGCGGCCTGCGTGCGGCTGTGGCATTCGAGCTTTTTCAGGATCGCGGTGACGTGCACCTTCACCGTGTTCTCGGCCAGGCCCAGTTCGTAGGCGATCTGTTTGTTGAGCAGGCCGTCGGCCAGGCACAGCAGCACGC
>Ga0308172_1001815_pt1 | contig 13050 bp, 10 predicted proteins | sample PhyGR2_FD_202134 | JGI IMG/M metagenome (GOLD analysis project Ga0308172, IMG submission 202134) | Phyllosphere microbial communities from UC Gill Tract Community Farm, Albany, California, United States - DLSLSG.R2 | ecosystem: Host-associated > Plants > Phyllosphere > Unclassified | place: USA...
CGTTCATGAAATCCCTGAACGTCACCCTGTTTTATGTGTTTCTGACGGTGCCGTTGAAGCTTGCCTTCGCGCTGTTCATCGCAGCGATACTCAATTACAAGCTGCAATTCATCAATTTTTTCCGCACCGCCTTTTACGTTCCGTCCATCCTCGGCGGTTCGATCGCGATTGCGGTGCTGTGGCGCTACATCTTCGCCAGCGAAGGGCTCGCCAACATGGCGCTGGCGGCAATCGGCCTGTCGCCGGTGGACTGGTTTGGCGATCCCGCCAATGCGCTTTTTACAATTACGCTGCTGCGCTGCTGGCAGTTCGGTTCGGCCATGGTGATCTTTCTCGCCGCGCTGCAATCCATCGACAAGTCGCTTTATGAGGCAGCGGCAATCGACGGCGCAGGCAAGGTAAAGACGTTCTTTTTCATCACCCTGCCGCTTCTGACGCCGGTCATCTTTTTCAACCTGATCATGCAGATGGTGCAGGCATTCCAGGAGTTTAACGGGCCTTACATCATCACCCAGGGCGGGCCGTTGAAGTCTACCTATCTGCTGCCTCTCTATATTTACGATGAGGCTTTCAAGAAGTTCAACATGGGCTATGCCTCCGCCATCGCCTGGGTTCTTTTCACCATCATCACCGTGCTGACCCTCGTGGCCTTCTGGTCCTCGAAAAAGTGGGTCTATTACGCCGGCGACAAGCGGAATTGATGCCATGACCGATATCGCAACCTTAAACGACATGCAGGCCGCCCGCCGGGCAAGGCTCCGGCTGTTATCGACCTCTGTCCGGTACACGCTGCTGTTCGCGGTCGGCTTCATCATGCTCTATCCGCTGATCTGGCTGGTCGGCGCAAGCTTCAAGACCAATTCCGAGATCTTTTCCGGTGCAGGTTTCATTCCTGAGACGCCAACACTGGACGGTTACATCCGCGGCTGGGAGACCTCCACGCCCTACACCTTCGGCCGGTTTTTCTGGAATTCGTTCCTGATCATCCTGCCGAAGGTCATCGGAACGGCGATTTCCTGCACCATGGCGGCCTATGCCTTCGCGCGCTTCGATTTTCCGCTGAAGAAAATCCTGTTTGGCTCGGTCATCGCCATCCTGCTTTTGCCCAATGTCGTAACCCGCATTCCGCAATATATCCTGTTCCGTGACCTCGGCTGGCTGGATAGTTTCCTGCCGCTATGGGTTCCCTCGGCACTAGCTGGTGATGCCTTTTTCGTCTTTATGCTTGTGCAGTTCCTGCGCTCGCTGCCCTCGGATATGGAGGAAGCCGCCCGTGTGGATGGCGCCAACAGTCTGCAGACGCTGGTCTACATCGTCGTGCCGATGCTGGCGCCGGCGCTGATCTCGGTCTGCCTTTTCCAGTTCATGTGGACGATGAACGACTTTCTGGGACCGCTGATCTACCTGTCCTCGGTCGATAAATATCCGGTGAGCCTGGCGCTCAAACTCTCCATCGACACCACCGAAGCCTTCGAATGGAACCGCATCCTGGCGATGTCGGTGCTGACGATCGCGCCTGCGCTCGTCGTGTTTTTCGCGGCGCAACGGTATTTCATTGAAGGGATCTCGTCTGGCGGGGTCAAGGGCTGAAAATGGCAAGCGTTCAACTTAAAAATCTCGAAAAAGTCTATGGCGGCAGCTTCAAGGCCGTGCACGGCATCAATCTCGAAATCGAGGACGGCGAGTTCATGGTCTTCGTCGGCCCGTCCGGCTGCGCCAAATCCACCACGCTGCGCATGGTGGCGGGGCTGGAGGAAATCACCGGCGGTGAAATCCTCATCGGAGATCAGCGCGTCAACGACCTGCCGCCCGGCAAGCGCTCCATTGCCATGGTGTTCCAGAACTATGCGCTCTATCCGCATATGAAGGTGCGCGGCAATCTTGCTTTCGGCCTCAAGATTGCCGGTGTTGCCAAGCCCGAGATCGAGAAGGCAATCGACAATGTCGCGCGCATTCTCGAAATCGAGCCCTTGCTGGATCGCCTGCCGAAACAGCTTTCCGGCGGGCAGGCGCAACGTGTTGCTTTGGGCCGTGCCCTCATCAAGAAGCCGGGCGTGTTCCTGTTCGATGAGCCCCTTTCGAATCTCGATGCGAAGCTGCGCGCTTCCATGCGTGTGCGCATTACCGATCTGCATCGCCAGCTGAAGGCGGAGGGCCTGTCTTCGACCGTCGTCTACGTGACGCACGATCAGACGGAAGCCATGACCATGGGCGACCGTATCTGCGTCATGCAGGCCGGGCGCATCATGCAGGTCGCCACGCCGAAGGAACTCTACAACCGGCCCGCCAATCTGTTCGTCGCCGGTTTCATTGGCATGCCGGAAATGAACCTTGTGGATGTGGCGATTGACGGGGCGGAGTTCGTCATCGGTGCGCAACGTCTTCCGATAGGCGACCATCTGGAAAAGCGGCTTTCAGCCAGACCGGCGGACGCCGTCATCGGCATCCGTCCGCAGCATCTTTCGCTTGCCGGTGAGGCCGATGGGCCGGCGCTGCAGGCGAAACTGACCAACGCCGAATTCATGGGGCACGAGGTCTATCTGCATGCCGATCTGGGCGGACAGAAGCTCGTGAGCGTGGTGGGAGCAGCCGAATTCGAGGCGCTTGGGCGCGACGGCATTCTGCGACTGAAGCCGGACCCCGAGAAGCTGCATATTTTCGACAAGGCCGATGGCCGAAATGTCTCGCTGTGAGGAGGGGACGAGCGTGCCTGATTTTTCGAGGAGGAGAAGAACAATGAAGAAGACGACGATGACGAGAACAATGGCGATGCTGGCCGGTGCTGCCTATCTGGCCACGGTGGCTGCGCCTGCGGCGGGTGCCGCGGAACTGCGTATGTCGTGGTGGGGCGGCGAAAGCCGTCATGTCGCCACCCAGAAGGCAATTGCCGCCTGCGGTGAAAAATACGGCCACACGGTCAAAGGTGAGTTTACCGGCTTCGACGGATATCTGGAAAAACTGACCACGCAAATGGCAGGCAAGACGGAGGCTGATATCGTTCAGGTGAACTGGCCATGGCTGCCGCTGTTTTCCAAGAATGGTGAAGGTTTTGCTGATCTGCGTCAGCTGAAACCTCTCGATCTTTCGCAATGGGCCGAGACGGATCTGGAAGCGGGTTCTATGAACGGGGTGCTTCAGGGCCTTTCAGTCTCCACCACCGGCCGCGTGTTTTTTTTCAACGCCACCACCTTTGAGAAGGCTGGTGTTGAAATCCCCAAGACATGGGATGAATTCTTCGCGGCAACAAAAACCATCAAGGAAAAGCTCGGCAAGGATCATTACACCTTCAACGCCGTAAAGGAGACTGCCCAGCTTCTCGTGACACTCGCCGTGGTGCAGAAAACCGGCAAGGATCTGGTCGACCCCAAGACCAACCGTGTCGCCTGGACGCCGGAGGAATTGGCGGAAGGTATCTCGTTCGTCGGCAAGCTGGTGGAAACCGGCTCCATTCGCTCCCAGAAAGAGGAAGCGGCCGATGGCAACGTCAATCTTTATGAAAAGCCGTCCTGGTCCGAAGGCCGTATCGCTGGTTCCTATGAATGGGATTCCACCTATTCGAAATATGCCGATCCCCTGAAGGATGGGCAGGTGCTGAAACCCGTGCCGATGCTGAAGCTCGCCGATGCCGTAACGGAAGGCGTTTATCGCAAGCCTTCCATGGTCTTTTCTATCTCGAAAAACTCGAAGAACCCTGAAGCGGCCGCGCAAATCCTGAACTGCCTGCTGAACGAGCCTGAGGGCATCGATGCGCTTGGCACGTCTCGCGGCCTGCCTGCTTCCAAGGCTGCGGCGCAGCGTCTGGGCGACAAGGGTGAGCCGGAAGTGCGCGCCGCCAACGCCATCGTCATGGCGGCATCTGGACCGGTAGTTTCGCCCTTCAACGAACATCCGGAAATCCGCTCCGGCTTCATCGATACGCTCGAGGAATATGCCTATGGCCAGCTGACGGCGGAAGAGGCGGCTGAGCAGATCATCGATACCACCAATGACGTTCTGGCCAAATTCGATTGACGACAATAGCCCGCCGCCCCTGTGGCGGCGGGCTCTTTATCCGGTTGCTGGGTGACATGGGCATTCCCGCCGATTGTTTTCGCGGGACATGCACGAACAACGAGAAACGAGCATGAACGAACCCTCTATCATCGCGCTTTCGGCGCGAACGGCGGCGCTTTGCCTCGCCGTACCCGGTGCGCGATATCACCTGCCGCAGACGGCATGGCGGCTGACTTCGCAAGATGGTGATCTACGAACCGGAAAAACCGCCACCGTGGTGACGCTGCTGCATGATCTGCGTCCGGATACGCGGTATGTGTTCGAAGCGGATGGGTTCGCAAGCCTGGAGTTCAGGACAGCGCCCTGCGCGGGGCTTGTCGAGGCGATGGCATTTTCGCTGACGCCGGATATTGCGCTTGACGACGAAGCCGGCGCACGCGCCAATGCTCGCGCTCTGGAAGAGGCAGTTGCCGCCGTGCCTGCGGGCGGCACATTGCGAATTGCTGCCGGCCTCTGGACAGCGTTTCCCGTGCGGTTGAAAAGCGACATGACGTTTCATCTTGCGGAAGGGGCCGTGCTGCGCGCACCCTCCACCCGCAAGGGTTGGCCGATCCTGCCTGCCCGCGATGAGACGGGCCGCATGCTCGGCAGTTGGGAAGGGCTACCGGATGCATGTTTCGCTGCGCCGGTCCATGCCATCGGCGCAGACAATCTCGTGATCGAAGGCACAGGCGTCCTCGATGGTTCCGGCGACAGAGGCGACTGGTGGAGTTGGCCGAAAGAAACCCGTGACGGCGCGCGCCGACCGCGCGGCCTGCATCTCGTCTCCTGCCGCAATGTCGGGCTTTTCGGTTTCACCATTCGCAATGCACCGTCCTGGACGGTCCATCCACAGGGGTGCGAGACCCTGAAAGCGGCGGGTCTCACAATCAGCGCTCCGCATAACAGCCCCAATACCGATGGTTTCAACCCGGAAAGCTGTCGCAACGTGACGATATCAGGCGTGCGCTTTTCAGTCGGCGACGATTGCATTGCTGTGAAGGCAGGCAAACGCGGGCCGAACGGCGAGGACGACCATCTGGAGGAAACACGCTGCGTCAGCGTGCGCCATTGCCTGATGGAGCGCGGCCATGGCGGGCTGGTGATCGGCTCGGAAATGTCGGGTGGCGTGCATGACGTAACGGTAGAGGACTGCGACATGGTTGGCACGGATCGCGGCTTGCGTCTCAAGACGCGGCGGGGCCGTGGCGGTCCAGTCAGCAATGTCACCATGCGCCGGGTGTTGCTGGATGGCGTGCAGACCGCGCTTTCCGCCAATGCTCATTACCATTGCGATGCCGATGGGCATGACGGCTGGGTGCAGTCGCGAGACCCTGCACCTGTAGACGTCGGGACTCCGTCTATCGACGGAATTACTGTCGAAGATGTGGAAATCCGCCATCTGGCCCATGCCGCCGGCGTATTTCTCGGTTTAGCGGAGTCCCCAATCCGCAATATCGCCATTCGCAATCTCACCATCGTCTCGCGTGATCCTGCAGCCGTGGCCACACCGCCGATCATGGCCGATGGGGTGCGCCCCATGCTGCATGAGGGGATCGTTTTCGAACAGGCTGAAATCATTTGCGACGATCCTGCGCTGCTGAGCGCCTCTGCCGTTTCCCACTCACAGATTTCAATCGAGAAAACCCATGAAAGCCACTGATTATTTTGATCAATTCACCAGCCGATATAGGCACTACAAGGGCGGAAGCTGGTGTTATGAGGATGGCTGTGTCTATCGGGGTTTGCAGCACCTGTTCGAAGCGACCGGCGAGCGTCGCTGGAACGAACATCTGCATCGTCTGGCTGACACCCAGATAGCGGCAGACGGAGTGCTCGCCGGTTACGATCCGCAGGAATACAATATCGATCACATCCTTGCCGGTCGCATTCTGTTTCCTCTGGCAGCGGAAACGGGCGATCCGCGTTATCTCGCTGCGGCGGAACATCTTGCGGGCCAACTCCGCAGCCATCCGCGTACGGGCTCCGGTAATTACTGGCACAAGAAGCGTTATCCGCATCAGGTCTGGCTGGATGGCCTTTATATGGGACTTCCTTTTCAGATCGAATATGCGCAGGCGACTGGTGACGCCGAACTGATCGACGATGCGCTACAGCAATTCTCAACCGCACTCACGCTGACGGCGGATGCCGGTGGGCTCTATGTCCATGGTTATGACGAAAGCCGCAACCAGCGCTGGGCCGATCCCGTGAGCGGCCAATCCCCGGCCGTATGGGCCCGCGCCGTCGGCTGGCTCGCCATGGCGCTGGTCGATGCGTTGGTGATGTTGCCGGCTGATGGCGCAACGATCGAACTTCGGGAACGCGCGGGCTCACTTCTGGCCGGTATTGTTGCCCGGCAGACTGAAACCGGTCTCTGGATGCAGGTGCTGGACAAACAGGATCTTGCCGGAAACTACGAGGAAACCTCCGCTTCGGCGATGTTCGCCTATGCCTTACTGCGGGCTGCGCGGCTGGGGCTTTTGCAAGGCAAGGAGGCAAATGCGGCTCTTTCGGCGGGCCGGTCCGCGCTTGAGGCCCTGCTTGAGAGACAGCTCAAGGTGGACGAAAAGGGTATCGTCCGTCTCACCGGCATCGTGCATGTCGCGGGCCTTGGCGGTTTCGAGGGCAATTATCGCGATGGGTCTCCGGATTATTACCTGACCGAGCCGGTTGTATCCGATGACGCCAAAGGCGTCGGGCCGCTGATGATGGCCTATGCCGAAAGCCTGCTTTTGGCATGACGGCGCGGTCATCTTAACGGGCACAGGGTGTTTTGTGGCATGAGATCATGCCACTTTTGCCAAGATCACCGTCTGGATCAGGCCCTGTTTTTTGTGGTTCGCGATTGTGATCTTGCCACCGAAGCGCTCGATGATTTCTCTGGCGATGGCTAGACCCAACCCCACCCCAGGGATCGACTTTCGCCGCCCGAGATCGACCCGAAAGAAGGGCTCGAAAACCCGGCCGATCAGTTCCTGCGGAATGCCAGGGCCTTCATCGCGGATTGTAACGACGACCTCGCTTTCGTCCTCGGTTAGATCGATCCGTGCCGTTTTGCCATGGGTGACGGCATTGAGGATGAGGTTGCGCAAGGCTCTTTTAAGCGCAAGTGGAGCGGCCTTGATGATCATGGCGGCTTCCGGTTTCATAAAGTCGAGGGCATCAGCGTAACCGAGATCAGAAAGTTCGCTGACGATTTCGCCGAGAAGCCTGCCGATATCGATCATCTTGACGGTATCCTGGCTCACTTCCTCGCGCACAAGCAGAATGGCGCTATCCGCGATGGCGTTCAGTTCCTCGAGGTCCGCCAGCCATTTGCCCCGCTCTTCGTCGTTTTCGATGAATTCTGCCCGCAGGCGCATGCGGGTCATTGGGGTTCTCAAGTCATGGCCAGCGGCTGCGACGAGGCGCATTCGGCTTTCCATTGCCGCCTTCAGGCGGCGGGCGAGTTCGTTCAAGGCTCGCGCCGTGGCGCGGATTTCACCCGGACCTGTTTCCGACAAATGGGGTAGCGAACCATCGGGTCCGATGCTTGCAGCGGCGTTTTCCAGCATGTCGAGGGGGCGGGTGATTTTTCTGGCGGCAAAAATGGAAACAGCAGCACTGCCAAGAATGATCAGCCCGATCCACATGCCGAAAATCTTCCAGCCGCCCGGGGGAGGGCCCATATGCGGAATTTCCGCGACCAGCCACCCGCTTTTTTCCAGCGCTATAGCCGCCACCGGGGCATTACTTCCCGGCGCGCGGATCACAATTGCAGTGCGCGGCTCGCCAACCTGTGCAAGGGCCTTTTCTAGAAACTCCGAAAGCATTCCGTCGAGATCACCTTCAGGCGGCTTCTGTTCGATGCGGAAATAGCCGGGTTGTTGCAGCGAGGGATCGCGTTCGGCCATGGTCACGGCAAAGGCAAGGCTGCGGGCAACGGGCTCGATGGTGGCATCTGGCGGCGGCGGCTGCAATGTCTGATCGGCCACCACAGTTGCAAGCGCGATGACCGCGATGATGGAGACGATCAATAGTGCGGCGATACGGTTTCTGAGCGAGCTCATCGATGCACCGGCAGGGTTCTGACCTGAACCGTCATCTGGTAACCGCCATTGCGAACGGTCTTGAAGATCGGAGCCCGGGCATCGGTTTCGAGCTTCTTGCGCAACCGGCTCATCAACACGTCGACGGAGCGGTCGAACGGTCCCCGGTCCTTGCCCTGCGTGAGATCGAGCAGCTGATCGCGGGAAAGAAGCCGGCCGGGCCTGTCGAGGAAGACTTTCAGCAGATCGAACTCCGCCCCCGTCAGCTCGATCCTCTCACCGCCGGCGTGGATGACGGAGCGCTGTTCCGGATCGGCGGTGAAGTCCGCAAAACCATAAGCGGTGGATGAGCCGCGAGGTACTTCCTGAGGTAATGCGCGGCGCAGCACGGCCTTGATCCGCGCCGTTAGTTCTCGCGGATTGAAAGGTTTGCCAAGATAGTCGTCGGCGCCGATTTCCAGCCCGACGATCCGGTCGACATCCTCCTTGAGCGCTGTCAGGAGAATGACGGGCGTGCGCGGCCGGCGGCCTTGCAGATCACGGCAGATATCGAGGCCGGAACCATCCGGCAGCATCACGTCGAGCACGATGAGATCCGGATCGGAGCAGGCGAACTGTTCTTCGAACTCACGCCTGTCGGCTGCCATCGAAACGCGAAACCCCTGCGAGCCGAGATATTTCGCTAGCAATGTGCGTATCTCCGGATCGTCATCCACGATCAAAATATGTGTCACCGAAACTGTCGCCATATCGTCCAACCTTTTGATGCCACTATACATAAGCGGCGCAAAGAAACGGCGGATTTTTGCAACGAAAGCTTGCTGCGGCCGCTCTGGCAACATTCGGTTACAAATAGGCCGCGCGTGGAACAAGACCCGCAACATTCGGACCAAAGCCGGAAACGCTTAGCTCCTATCGTCTTCTCAGGTTGGAAAACGAAAAGGAAGGTAAGATGAGAAACGCTCTAATCGCCACCGCCGTCGTCGTGACAACTGCTCTTGGCGCTTCGGCCACCTCCCGGGCTGCGGAGCAGGGTGAACCAGTGCCGCAGGCATCGGAACAGGCCGTGCCGCCGCTGGCCAGTCCTGACTTCGGTTCGAATAGTGGTCCGGAGCAAAGGCTGCCGCATGGCCGCAAGATGGCCGGGCCTGAGATGCTACGCCCGGATATGATGGGGCCGGATATATTGGGGTTGGCGACGAAACTTTCGGCAGCGGAAATCTATCTCGGCGTCACACCTGAACAGCTTGGTCCGTGGCGCGCCTATGCCACTGCGCTGATCGATCTTGTTTTGCCCACTTCGGAACTCAAGCCATTGCCGCCGAAGGGACCGGGTGCGACGGGGCTAGAGCCGCGTCTTGCCGGTGAGGAACTGGCCGGCATCACAATGAAAAAGGCAGAACAGGCTAAAGCACTTCAGGACGCAGCGGCTACGCTGAAACCGAAACTTTCGCCGCAGCAGGTGCAGAAGCTTGCTCAACTCGAACGCGCATTGATGCCGCCTCCGCCTCCCGTCCCGCATTATGGCCGTGGACGAGACGGTCGTATCGAGCCTCCGCATGGCGACATGATGCCGCCGCTGCCTCAGGCAGAGCGGGGCTGACGCCACTCTTCAAAGTTTCCTCCTTTAATAGCCCCCCAGCAAAGGAGGAAATCAGCCGGAAACGGCTGAAGCCGGGGGATCGCTCGCCTGCGATCCCCCGCGTGATTTTCAAGCGAGAAGATGATGATGAGATATTTCTACCTGATGCTGGCGACGGTTTTTGGTTTGAGCTTCGTCTGGTCGGTCGCTGCGGCCGGTGACAGGCCGGTGCGAGATCCAGCGGCGAAATCCCGGCAGGAAGAACAGTGGCGCCAACCCGTCTGTGCCAAGGAACGGCGCGAAAATGCACACGGCAAACGTCGTCACGACACCTGCCGCAAGGCATCCGCCAGAAAGTCTGTTGCCGCCTATGAATGGATCGAAGCAGACAACGGCTTCATCCTTGTGAAACACGACATGAGGTCGGTTTCTTCTTTTGAGTAGACCGGCCGGACAGGACAGGACGATGAAAATGGTTTGCAAAGCAGGTGTGGCGCTGACGGTTGTCGCGCTCGCCCTGGGTGGCTACTGGTTTTCGTCACAATATACGCGGGCCGCAACGCCCGGTTATATCACCTCGTCTGTGAAGCGCGGTGATATCGAGCAGACTGTTCTGGCGACTGGAACGCTCAAACCCGTTCGTCTGGTGGCCGTCGGCGCGCAGGCCTCCGGTCGCATCACCGCCGTCAAGGTCGCACTTGGAGATACGGTCAAGGCGGGCGATCTCATTGCCGAGATCGATTCCGTTACCCAGAATAACAGCCTGCGCACGGCGCTGGCAGCGCTTGCCAACGTGAAGGCGCAGCGGGTGGAAAAGCAGGCGACACTTGTTCTCAACCGCCAGAGCCTTGTCCGCCAACAGGAAATGGTGTCGAAAAATGTCGCCTCCCGTGCGGATTTCGAAAGCGCCACTGCAGCGCTCGCAGTCACCCAGGCGCAGATCGAAGCGATCGACGCCCAGATCGAGGAGGCACAGGTCGCTGTCGAAACGGCAAAGGCCAATCTCGGCTATACGAGGATCACCGCGCCCATCGAAGGCACTGTTCTGTCTATCGTCAGTCAGGAAGGGCAGACCGTCAACGCCACGCAGTCCGCGCCGACTATCGTGATCCTAGGCCAGCTCGACCGGATGACGGTGCGCACGGAAATCTCCGAAGCAGATGTGACGCGCGTAAAAGCCAGTTTGCCAGTTTACTTCACGGTGCTGGGTGAGCCGCAACAGCGTTACGACGCGACGCTTACGTCCATTGAACCGGCGCCTGAATCAGTGCGCAGCGACTCCAGCTTCAGCTCCTCGACGTCTTCCTCGACCACATCGTCCTCTTCCAGCACCTCGTCGTCGGAGGCGATCTATTATAATGGCGTGTTCGAAGTGCCGAACCCGGACGGCAAGTTGCGCACCTATATGACGGCGGAGGTCCATATCGTCCTTGGTGAAGCCAAGGACGTGCTAACCGTTCCGGCGGCGGCCCTTGGTAGCAAAGGCGCCAACGATGACTATGCCGTGCGTGTGGTAGACACCGATGGCAGAATTTCCGAACGCAGGGTCCAGATCGGTCTGAACGACAAGGTAACGGCGGAAGTGCGGTCCGGCCTTGCCGAGAACGAGCGCGTGGTGACCGGCGAACTTTCCATCGACACCACCAAAAACGCCGTGCCGGGGCCTGGTGGCCCGCCGATGGGTTTTTGAACAATGGCTGATCCTTTGATTTGCCTTAAATCCGTGCGGCGGGATTATCCGTCCGGTGAAGGTACGATTACCGTACTCAAGAATATCGACCTCATCATCGAGGCCGGCGAGATGGTGGCGATCGTCGGCGCTTCCGGATCGGGCAAGTCGACGCTGATGAATATTCTCGGTTGCCTCGACCGGCCGACCTCAGGGAGCTACAGCATCAGGGGCCGGGAGACGGGCAATCTCGATGCAGACCAGCTTTCGGAATTGCGGCGAGAAAACCTCGGTTTTATTTTCCAGCGTTACCATCTGCTTGTCGAACTGACAGCGCTCGGCAATGTCGAAATTCCGGCGATCTACGCCGGAAAGTCACAAAGCGATCGCAGGAGCGATGCCGCCAGGTTGCTCGGTCGCCTTGGCATGGCGGACCGCCTCGATCATCGTCCGGGCCAGCTTTCCGGCGGCCAGCAGCAACGCGTTTCCATCGCGCGCGCCCTTATGAACGATGCCGAAATCATTCTTGCCGACGAGCCGACCGGTGCGCTCGACAGCGCGAGCGGCGACGAGGTGTTGCGCATCCTCGACGAGCTGCATGCCGAAGGGCGCACTGTCGTTATCGTCACGCACGATATGTCAATTGCACGACGTGCCGAACGGATCATCGAAATCAGCGACGGCGCCATCATTTCCGACCGCAGGGCGGATGCCGCGCCGGTTCGGAAGGATGACGCCAAACCCTCTATGGTTTCCGGCGGGGCCTCCAGTCTCGCTGGTCTCGTATCCTCGCTGCGGGAGGCATTGCGCATGGCGCTCCTGTCGATGCAGGCGCACAAGCTGCGCAGCTTTCTCACCATGCTCGGTATCATCATCGGCATCGCCTCGGTCATCAGCGTCGTGGCGCTGGGGCAGGGGTCACAGCAGCGCGTGCTGCAGAATATCTCAAGCCTCGGCACCAACACGCTGGAAATCTTCGCGGGCAAGGATTTTGGCGACATAAGATCTGGCAAGATCACCACGCTGGTCGTCTCCGACGCCGAGGCACTTGCCAAACAATCCTATGTCGCGGCTGTGACGCCCACGGTCTCGACCTCCAGTACGGTGCGTTTTGGCGCGAAGGAGGCGAATGCGCTTGTGAATGGTGTCAGCGAGCGGTATTTCGTCGCCAAGGGCACGAAGCTGTCACAAGGGCGCTTTTTCGATGCCGCAAGCGTCGCGCAGAAAGCCCAGGAGGTGGTGATTGATGAGAACACCCGCAAATCGTTGTTTGCGGATTTCGACGGCAGCCCCATCGGTCAGGTCATCCTCATCGGCAAGGTGCCGGCCCGCATCGTCGGCATCACGCAGGCGCAGCAGGGCGGTTTCGGTTCAAGCCAGAACCTTTCACTTTATCTGCCCTATACTGCCGTCCAGTCACGCTTTCTCGGCAGCCTGTCGCTGCGCAGCATCACGGTGCAGGTGAGTGACGATATTGACGCCGCAATTGCCGAACAGGCGGTGACGGTTCTTCTCACCCAGCGGCATGGAACGCGGGATTTCTACATTCTCAACACTGACGATATTCGCCAGACCATCACCAGTACAACGCAGACCATGACGCTGCTGGTTGCGGCGATCGCGGTGATTTCGCTTCTGGTCGGCGGCATCGGGGTGATGAACATCATGCTCGTTTCCGTTTCCGAACGTGTATCGGAAATCGGCGTGCGCATGGCAGTCGGCGCACGGCGCAGTGA
>Ga0308172_1001821_pt1 | contig 13010 bp, 12 predicted proteins | sample PhyGR2_FD_202134 | JGI IMG/M metagenome (GOLD analysis project Ga0308172, IMG submission 202134) | Phyllosphere microbial communities from UC Gill Tract Community Farm, Albany, California, United States - DLSLSG.R2 | ecosystem: Host-associated > Plants > Phyllosphere > Unclassified | place: USA...
ATACCGATACCCGCTAACATTGATTTATTCACAGGAAGTTCCTCCTGAAAAGTGTTACCGCGCAATCCTGCTGTTAAAGCATCCTCGTTAACTGAGGTATAACCGGCGTGCGCGACGCGCCGTGTTTATTGAGATGAAGTTTTACAGATGGACCGAAAATGCAACATCAGACAAATGGAGGAAATTGGTTACTTTGCTATCAGGGCCAGTTTTTAGGAGAGTTCTGAGGTGAAGGGAGTTGTTAATAATGCTTTTGCTCTGAGAATTAAATTAATCGAATCAATAAGATATCGTTTTTATGGCGTTATACAGAAGCTTACTGCCTGTAATGATAACGGCCTTTTCATCGTCACCCTAAGATATCCTCTTTTATGTCCCGTTATCGGGAACCTTCATTTCTGAAGCACTCAGACTTCAGGAATGAAGAAAAAGGAAACCCATCAAAATGCTCCCGGACGGACATTCCATAACCTCACCCGAGCTCACAATGGTGCTATCAGCGGTGAGGTCTTTGACGGAAACGCTATCGCCTGAATAGTCGGACCCTCTGACCACAATATTCTAGTCATGGTTAGCCTGAGGAAAATTCAGCAGTGGCAGATTTTTGAGCGTTCGGATAGTACTCAGCCTCTGTCCAGTAGTGAATGACAAGAATCATTTTCCTGGCAGCAGAGTAAATTCATTGATGAAAGCCTCTTGTTTTCAGACGAGGCTGGCATACCTGTCTGTAATGTTGTGGCACAACAATGAAACGAAAAGGCTCGCAGAATCAATGCACAAAGACTTTATTAATTCTGCTGGAAAAAATAAAATACGGTATCCATATCAGACAACTGATTGAGGCCCGGGCCAGCATACTGATAGCAGGCTGTGTAAGGGTTACGTGTAAAACCAAAGCAGGATAAAGCGTGCAAAAAGTCGCAAAGATAAGACCATATAAATAGTACGATATCATCATATATCTTGCTTTCACTTTCTTCTTAAAGAAGAACCAGCACGCCAGCACTGTTACCGGAAGATTAATAACAGATAACGCTAACAGTATAATACTAAAACTATTAATCATACCTTGTTTCTGGTAGGTGTCGGCAATCAACGAGACAATACTAAAACCATTATACAGCACCGTAAAAAAACCAACAATTAAACCTAAGGCTGGCAGATATAACACGCCATTAATCCTGCCCTCTTCTTTTTTTTCACAATTATCACAAAACCCTGACTCTTTGTTCTCTTCCGCTTCCTGACACTTAATGCATAACATATTCGCCTCCCTGCAGGTGTAATTATTTTTTTAATAAGATTAAAACCGGTTAATTCAGAAAGCCGACGTCTCTGGTCAGACAGCATCGGGTACTATTTTTTCAATATATCTAAGAACTGCCTTATTTGACCTTTATAAAACACGGTTCTTTCCAGAGTGCAAAAAAACAACCCTGACCAGATGATCAGGGTTATGAATTTTAGCGTTTAATCAGAAACGGTAGCCGATGCCGATGTTGAAACCATTGATGGCAACATCCTGGTTATATTTCACGCGCGTACCTTCATAGCCCACGCTCACAGAGAGATTGCTGATCGGATTAACGACGACACCTGCACCGTAGGCAAGAGAGGTTTTATTTTCGCTGTACTCTTCGGACCAGGCGCCGAGATACGTCACGTTCTCATCCACTTTGGTATGGGCAACACCAATCAATCCATAGAAGCTGACATAGTCATTGATGCGATAGGCCGGACCTGCCATCAGTGAGTAATATTTCAGCTTGGTTTTTCCGTCATATCCACTGACATCGCCATAAAAATCTTCGCGCTCAGAAAAGCTTTCATCGCCTTTCATATAACTGAATGAACCAATAACACTGAGAGGAGAATCCCATTCATAGCGATACTGAACATTGACACCGCGAATGTTTTTGAAGTCTTCAACTTTGCTTTGAGCATAGCCGATAGAGACCGTGTGATTATCAGCCAGCGCATTGCTGCCCGCGAGCAAACCGCCACACAGTAATGCCAGCATCGTTAATTTAGAGGTCATCTGATTAATTCCTTTTCATAATTTAACATTATTTCCCTGCGCTTATCGCAGGACTTCGTTCCCTGAATCACCCATACCCGACGGAGTGGTTATCGCTTTATCCATCCGCCTGTACCGGCCAGGAATTTCCTGTAGCGCTCCGTGCCTTATGCTCAGATCGGCCGAAGTGCATCTGTTTATACCCGGATATCGTTAAAACAGGCTAGCCTGTGGAAATGTGGAGTTTGAATTACACTATTAGAAAATAGCATTTCGTCCATTTAATTTGAGTTACGTCAGGAATTTTACTACCTGAATAACTGATATACTTTATTTATTAATCCATTTTCAGAGCATTATTAGACCAAAAATAATCACAGGTATCAAGACTGCATCACCACAAAAAAAGCAAAATCACTGAAAATATCATTGCTAATACATCCAGAAAACCACACCGTTTGATACAGTCTCTTAACACAGATAATCAACCTGACCGCAGGGTTGCCCATTCATTCAGACACTGAGTAACAGATCTATTTAAATTGCCCTGTATGAAAAATAGCAACTGGCGAGTTATAACTGCACTTATTCAAAAGTGCTGACCTGAAACTGACTGTCGATTCTTAGGCTCACACCAGGGTGCTCTGTTGTTTAGTGCGCAGACTTCCGGATGTACTCACCAACAGTCACGGCAATGCTGCGTCACGTCGCAGCCTTTATTACTGGTTTTAGTGGATATAGTGATGTAATCAGTAAGACAGAATGAAGGTGTGCTGACGCGGGTTCATAGCATTAAAGTCCGCCCGCAGCAGATATTACAGAAGGCCAAAGAAAGAAAAGATAAGCGGATTGCGGACCGGAAAAAAGAGTCGGTTTTCAGAGACGCCTCGCAGTTTATTACTTAGCTTTCAGCGAGTTTACCCGGCAGAAGGTGTATATTTGAACAGGAGAAAACGGAAAAGGAAGAGCGTAACGAGAGATTTTTAAGCGCGGACTGATTGTGCTGGAACACCAACAGCCCGCTGACCACAACCAACTGATAAGGAGTTGATCATGGCTGACACGCATCATAAGCCAGATACCCGCACACCCACAACCTCCGCCAGCGGATCGCAGTCGCATTATTACAAGGTGGGATACAGGGCTAATAAAGGCCAGCCTAACCCGCTGCCACAGCTGACCATTAAGGGACGATGGCTGGAAGCGCTGGGCTTTACCACCGGGCAGAAGATCGAGGTGATCACCGGGCCGGGACAGTTGATCATCCGGCTGGCGACTGAAGGGTACTTGACTGACCTGTAAAACAATATCCCGGCACCAAGGCCGGGATTTATCTAATTATTCAGCGAATAAGCTTTTGAAAAATCATTGTACGTTTCATGAAGATGATAAAATTTTGCATCGGGATCATCTTTCAATTCCTCATATCTTTCCATTAGCTTTTTAAATAAACATTCTGGCACAGGATAAGGATCTGCTTCATTTTTTTCACAGTAAAAATAAAATAGCGCCTTTTCAAGATCTGCAATATTTAGATTGCCTGCATTACCTGTTAAATATTCAAAGGCATAAGAATACTGCTCTGACAGCAATAAAAAATTCAGTGCAGAACCTCTAATAAAAACACCATCAACATTCTGTGAGTTAAGTATTTTTTCACAAAATGACAGACAACACTCTTGGTCTTTAACTAATAAATCACTGAGGCATTCTAAGGCATCATCCTCTGGATCATTAAATGAATCAGCCTCTACATAGCCATTAGCTAAGTAACTCCCTAAGCCTTCAATGTTTTTTTCGGTACTATTTATCTTTATCATTTGAATGCTCCTGTATTAACAGTTGAGAGTCTTTTTGTGCAATCAGGTAATATTGTCCATGTAGCATAAACCCTTGCATTGCCGTTAGGCCCTGATACCACAACAGATGTTTGTCTATTTGAAGACGTAACACCCTGCGCTGAGTCCAATAAACTATCCATTATCATGCTGTTATTACTGGCAGTATTCACTATACCTGCCTGATCTAATACGCGAGCCATATCTTGAGGTCGCTCAATATTATGGATTTGTTTTTCTAGCAATTCCATACTTTTCGCATTACCTGGATCTTTCGCAAATTCTCTTTGACTGCTAATTTTTGCGTCTTTTAAAGAGTTATATTCTTTCTGCAAAGACTCAAGATCACCAGATGCTTTACCGCGCATATACAGTTCAATCTTATCTACAGGTATCTTTGCATCACCCTTCACTGCTGTAACATGATTTTTCCCGTTGGCATCTGGCAGAGAGGGTATTTCAAAACTACTGGCCAGTCGTTGCTTACCTGCCAGAGCTTCAATTTTGCTGGCTGCTGCCGGGCCAATGACAGGCGTCATTGAAGCCGTAACAATCTGCATCCCCTCATAAGTTGAGACGTACTGCTCTGCCGTCGCCTTATCAACACTAAGCTGCGTCATGGCAAAGTTCACCATCGCATCTTTCACCTGCTGCTGATTCTGTGCATCAACGCTGGTAATGTTCAGCAGGTTCACTATCTGCCCGTATGGTTGATAAAAAGCTCCCGGCCTCGATTTGGCCGGAAGCTTTATCTTTATTAAATTAGCTGTTTTAATTCTTCATTTAACCATTTTTGATGATTATTAACTAATGTAATATAATTTTCATCTGTATAATATTCAGATGGTGAAATGTTATTTCCAACACCTTGTATTATATTGGGAGAACTAACCGCCCCCCCCCATTCATTCCAAAAACTGTTCAATTCAATAGGCCCATACACACTATCCTCGGGAAGATTTTTAAGTAAGAAAGATAATGCGACACATCTCCACTTCCTTTGTGATACTTGCAAATCCACATTCTCTTCATTACAGATAAATTCTAAATAGATAATAATTTCATCTGTAATTTCAGTACAAAAAGCAACCTCAGAAATAGCTATTAGTAGTGATTCTTTAATATCAGAAACTGCCATTTTCTGACATGCAAAATCACTGACATCAGATGCCGATAACCTGCCTGCCGGGATTCCTTTTGCACCAAGGAGGATCATTCCCCAGTCAGTCATATTCAATTGATTAGACAAAGAAAATAATTTTTCAATCATGGCTTTGATGGCACCCCATTGATTTTTCCATCAGAAACAAACATTCTGTGGCTTACTCCACCTAATTTAGGATCTACGATCCACTCAAATCGTCCTGCAACTCCATTCAAGCTACCTTCCAGTTGATAAAGTGTAGCACCATTATTTAAATTAGTTTTAGTAGCATATCCTGCATAATTATCAACTATATCATTAAAGCCATGGGCCTTAGGCACAGCAGAAAACTCTTGGGTTGCGAAAGGTTTTTTATCATTTGAGTAAATAGATATTTCCTTCCCGTTAATATCAGTAACAACTTTATTAGGTTGTGGATCTATTTTATTTCCACTACCTTTTCCTTTTTCTCCAGTCCCAACCCTTGGGTTATCTAATATTTCATTATTAATTGTCTTACTGTTAGCAGTCTCAACTTTTCCAGCTGAACTACTTCCCTTCATCCCATAAATCGCGCCACCAATTGCCGCCGTGGTATGAACGCCAGCCATCGCGGTATAGAGGCCGTCCGCTGTTTCCTTACTCACACCCCAGTTTTCAGCGATGCGGCTAATATTAGCATCACGATCCGCTTTCGCATCCGCCGTGGCATACTGCCACATCAGCGCATCGACCTGGCCTTTACCTTCCTTGTATACGCTACCCAGATTGCCGATGTACTGCCCATCTAGCTGCTCGCTGTAGCTTTTACCCATTACCGCCAGTTCCTGCCGCATTCCCTGGCAGGCTGCTGAAGACAGCCCTTTACAGGCTAAGTCTAACGCTGCATCGAATGCCTTGTCTTTCGCATTCAGGTCACTGATTAACTGCTCTGCCTGCTGTTTCTTTTCACCTTCCAGATACGGCAGTGACCACTTCGCATCCTGCCGCTGTTTCTCGTCTTCGGCGTGCAGCGCATTATTCTCAACCGCATTTTTACCCGCCTGCGCGCCCGCCACCGCACTGCCCGCGCTGTCTCCGGTAATGCCGCCCGCAAGGCCCGCCGCTACCGTGCCCAGTGCGACCAGCGTCTGTTTCTGCTGTTCGCTCATCTGACTTACCGGCGCGTCTCCATATAGCGCGTTTTTGATGGCTTCACCCATCGCTGCGGTGGTAGCTGCACCTGCAGCGCCCGCTGCAGCTGAATTGCCCTGTGCGGCAGCCACGACCCCGGCCACCGTAGCATGCGCCATAATGCGACTGGCCTCATCCGGCGCTTTCTGCTTAATCAGTTCTGCTAGGTAAGGAGCTGAACCGCCGGCCAGTGCGGCTTTCAAATCGCCTCCTGCCAGGCCCTGTATCGCCGCCGTCGCCGCGCTGATACCCTGCTGCACTGCCCCGCCGGTTCCCATTCCGCTGTCCAGCATCGCCCGGTTGTACAGCGTCTGATACACCTGACCCGTGATGTCGGCCGTGGTGGGTTCCAGACCCGGATTCGCTTTGCGCCACTGCGCTTCGGCGTCCTTCTTCTGGTCCGGCGAGATGTTCTTCATCTTCTCCGTGGCCGACTTCGTCGCCTCAAAGTGATTTGTGAGCAGGCGAGTTAACCATCTGATTAGCTGATGAGTGATTGGCCGTTAAAAATCTCCCGGCTCAGTGGCCGGGATCGCTGGTTATTGTGGATTGGATGGCGGCGTTTTTCGGACTTTACGTTCATCTATTTTAGCGAAAATCCATGAACCTAACCCTCCCGCAGTACCCGCGATAGTGCTTACAACGATGATATCTATAATTACTTCTTGCGTTAAATTCACCTTACCATCAAAAATTAAATCAATAATAACAATAGCTATAAAGAAAAAAATGAAACAGCAGACAACAAGATAAATAACACTTAAAAATAAAAGCCTTAAGTTTATATTCGGATGGTTTTTATTTTTCAACATCATTAGAATCCTTTTTGTTAATTTTGTCTTTAACTTTATTACCAATAAACTCACCACCAACAGAACCAATAACATCGCTAACGAAGCCAGAGCTTGGGCCTAAAACTGGTTTCAATACAGGCGGTGCAACCACACCAACCACACTACCAATGGCCCAACCAGCTCCCGTACCAGTTAAAGCACCTTTATCAGGCCCATCAGTAAATAGGGTTCCACCTGCCGCGATTCCTGCGTTTTGCCATATATTTCGCCCCGGAGCCAGTGCTCCCGTAATACCTGCCGAAGCACTGCCCCAGTAATCCCAGGTTTTTTGCTGGTTTTCAGGCAAACTCTGGTTCTCAGCACTGTTTATATCAAACCACTGATATGTTCCGTTCGCTATTTCTGCGATTACTGCACCACCCACGACCTTACCTATCGACGCAGCCGGGCCTAAATACCACGCACCTGCAATCAGCACTCCATCTTTATAACCGTTGACGATAACTTTGGTTATATTTGCCCCTTCGGGCAAATCACCTTTAACATTTTTACTCATTGCCGCGTTGATTTCTTCCGGTGTCGCTCCTGCACCTTCCATTGACGTCCCAAGCGTTGAGGCTGCACTACCGTAACTGTTCAACCCTGACGGCAGATTGAACATGTCGTTGTTCTCAGAAGTATTTTTTTCTGCCTGAGCCCCTGCAACAACTGAAGCTCCACTGTCTCCGGCAAGCCCGCCCGCCAGCCCACTTGCCAGCGTACTCAGAGTTGATATGGTCTGCTTTTGCGCCTCATCCAGTTTGCTATAGTCATCCGTACCGTACAGCGTTTTCGCTATCACGGAAGTTGCGGCGGAAGCGGTCGCGGCACCTGCCGCTCCGCCCAGCGCTGAGTTATCAGATGCCTGCGCCACTACTGCGCCAACTACAGCATGCGCCATCAGGTTGGCTTGCGGGTTGCCTTCCGTCAGCTTATGTATCTGCTCCGCCAGGTACGGTGTCGCCGCGCTGATACCCTGCTGCACTGCCCCGCCTGTTCCCAGGCCTGTAGCCTGCATCTCCCGGTTATACAGCGTCTGGTAAGCCTGCTGAACGATATCGCCCTGCGTCGGAACCTGACCCGGATTCGCCTTCTGCCACTCCGTTTTCGCTGCCGCCAGTTCGTCTGCTGAGACGTTTTTAATCGCGTCCGTCGCCTTCCGCGTCGCCGCTATCTCGCCCTGCGTCCGCGCGATGTCGCCCGCCTGGCTGCCGATTTCCGCCAGCAGCTGCGCCGTTTCCATCCGGCGCTGCTCCTTATCCTTATCGAAGATTTTATCCAGCCCCGGATTCGCACCCTCTGCGTCCCGGCTCAGCGCCGACACGTCCTGCGTCTGCTTCGCCTTATCCCGGATAACAATCGTGCCGTCGCTTACCGCCGACGTCGTCACCGACGAGGCGCTGCCGCTGCCGTTCAGCCCCGCCAGCAGGCCGTTCGCCATGTTGCCCTCAAACTGGCTGCCGATGCTGCCGCCGGTGCTCATCCCCACGCTCTGGTGTTCGGTTTTGTAGTCCGCGTGGTTCTCTATGTTGCTGAAGCCCAGCGTGCCGGTGTCGAGCCGGTTTTTATCGGCGGTCGCCGCTGAACTGATAACCGCGCCGTTGAGCTGGGTGTGCTCACCCGCGGTCACGTCAAAGCCGCCCTTCCCGGCAAAGATGCCGGTCTGCTCGGCCACGCTCTGCCAGTTGCTGTGCATTTTGTCCTGGCTGAGGTTCACGCTCGCCGACCCGGTCATCGAGCCGAAGGTGAAGCTGCCGCCCGCGCTGGCGTTCTGCTGCTTACTGTCGTAGCGGTCGCTGTCCTGCTCCGAGGTCAGCGTCAGGTTGCCGCCCCCGATAAACGCTCCGATTCATGTTAAAATTGAAACATTACCAGCCCGAATTTTATGGAATGATTTTATTTACGTCACCAATCATAACAATTTCAGATGATTTAAAATCCTCATCACCTAAGAGAATAAATACTACTGAACCTTGCGAAACAATATAATCCATAACTTTACCAAATGAGTTTTTCTGTATAACTGAAATAAAATAACCCTCATCAAGACATGAATCAGAAACAAGAAAATAAAAACCTTTTTCCTTATATGATGCCGTCATGATCATGTCAGATAAATTTTCAAATTCCAACTTAACAAACCCGCATAGCTTTATTTTTTTATCTCTAACTAAAAATACATTTTTTCTTTCTTTGAGGAAATCATAATTCTTACAACTATATGGTTTTAAACCCCAAAACCCTTTATGCCGGTTTATTTTTGTATCATCTAACCAAGGTGCTAATTCACCATAGAAATAAAGTGATTTTTTTTCAGATGGGTAATCGAACCACTTCAATATGTCACTTAAAATCTGGTAATAGCCATCATTTCTATTGCTACTATTTATTTCAAAGCTGGCAGCTTTATAATCACCAGTTAATTCATTGATGTAATCAAAGCAGATAACATCATTATCTTTCTTGATGCTATCTGTCTTTCTTATCTTATACTCAATAGTCATAATGGTTACCTAAATCGTCATTAAAATGCGGGCCTCTATTTTGGGGATCATTATCACCAAAAAAATGGCCTTTAGAATCATCTCTAATAATTATAGTTTTGATATTTCCATTTTCATCCCGTGTATCAAACTCATAATTTTTACCGGGCTGTAACTTACCACGGCGATCATAATTAGGAGTTACTCTATCCGGGTGTTTTGATACAGGTATACCAGACTGTCTCTTCGCCTCATTGAAAGCACCTGAGCGACCAGCCCCTTCAGGAGAAAGATTTGCAGGCTTGTCCCCTTCAGCCAGATAAGCCAAATCATCCTTATTCTGTGTGGGAATCGGCGTTACCGTGGTATTGCCTCCCGTATCCGGCAGACCATCCGTATTCCCGGTATTGCTTGGTCCCTGCTCACCAGACCGATCCGGCGTGACCAGCGTCATCCCTTTGTTTTCCTCCTGCGCGGGATTAACCAGCTTACCACCCGTCAGGTCATCATTAACCGGCACCGTTTCAGTTCTGTTACCAGCGCCATCCTGATGCTGGTGATTCTTCGCCACATTTGGATCGCGCGATTTTGCAGCCTCATCACGCGCTTCAACGATTGCACGACCATCAGTAATCGGTGGCGTATCCGCCTCTGTTCCTGACCCTTTCAGGGTCTTATCCAGTTCCGATGCAATTTTGTTATTCGCATTCAGAACTGCCTTAGTTAGTGATATCCTGACGGGCAATTAGGTTAACCGTGTTGCAGCTGATGTAGCAGCTGTTGGTCAGTGACTGCGCCGTCAGCTGCGTCACGTCGCGGCCCTTAATGGTGCCGCTGTTGGTGATGTCGTTGCGGGCGTTCAGCGCCACGCTACCGCCCCGATCTACGCGCCGTCGCCGGTTAAGTCACCCTTTTTTACCTTCACATAAACCTGCGGCACCAGTACGGTCTGCTGTGTGCCATCCGGCAGCGTGACTCTGATTAACAAAGCCGCGGATCGGCCTCGACCAGGTAGTGGCTGTCGCTGCCGATCGCACTCAGAACGGCTGCATTCACAGGCGGTGAAATCCCTTTGTTACCGGTTTTGGCAAAGATACGGGCGTAATCCGGCAGACAGACTGACGGGGGTTCACATCATGAAAGGCTCCCCGCAATAGATAGTACAGAAGGCCACAGCAAGAAAAGATAAGCGAATTGCGGACCGGAAAAAAGAATCCGTTTTCAGAGGCGCCTCGCAGTTTATTACCTGGCTTTAAGCGAGTTTACCCGGCAGAAGGTGTATATTTGAACAGGAGAAAACGGAACAGGAAGAGCACGACGAGAGATTTTTTAGCGCGGGCTGAGGGTGGTGGAACACCAACAGCCCGCTGACCACAAGCAACTATCGAGGAGTTGATTATGGCTGACACGCATCATAAGCCAGATACCCGCACACCCACAACCGCCGCCAGCGGATCGCAGTCGCATTATTACAAAGTGGGATACCGGCCTAATAAAGGCCAGCCGAACCCGCTGCCACAGCTGACCATTAAAGGCCGCTGGCTGGAAGCGCTGGGCTTTACGACCGGGCAGAAGATCGAGGTGATCACCGGGCCGGGACAGTTGATCATCCGGCTGGCAGCAGAAGTATAACTGGCTGACTTATAAAGTAAAAACCCCAGCAAGTTAGCTGGGGTTTGTTTTAATCATCTTACTAAGGTATTCCACTGAACGGATATATAAGGTTTTATTCTAATCTCCATTCGTGTTACGGATTCTCCAAAGGATATATCAGATGACAGATATTCGCCTTTTATTTCATTCTTTATTTCAAAATAGCTCACACCTTCGCTAAGGTGTTGAGATATTTTCTCTCCGTTAAATTCAATGATAGTCTGGAGCCAGCCTTCTAAAGCAGCGTATGAGAAGATCAATTTCATACCATTACTATCGGTATATACATATCCATAGTGATGATCTATTTCATTAGAAAAAAAAGGCTCACTTTCAAAAAATGCCATGAGATCTATAGGATCTGGAAGTTTTTCGATAAAGGTCATTTTTTTCCGTCCTTCGGTATTGTAGTTACAAATCGACGTGAGCCATCATCCATAATTTGGAATGATGTTTCTAACTTAGCTGCTTTACCTGATGGCCCCATTAGCAATGACTCCCTGACTTCAAATTTACCGAATTGATTAGTATAAACATTCACAATATTGCCCGATATTTTAGGAACCTGAGAAATATGTTCCATTATTAACTTGGCCCCTACATCATCCAAAGGTATACCAAGACGATACATTGACTGGGCTAACTGGGTTGAACGAGGTGTGTTATGAGCACTACTGTTAACCTCACCAAACAGATATTTCAACTTGTCCTGATCTATGATGACGCTACTTTTAGCAGCCTGCTGGTCAAGCACTGAATAATTCTGTTTTGAATTAAGATTAACTGTATCTTTCGCATTCTGAGAAATACGATCTAACGCAGCTTTTTCTGACTCAACTACAGAAGCACTTCCTTTTTCAGCTGAACTACTTCCCTTCATCCCATAAACCGCGCCACCAATTGCCGCCGTGGTATGAACTCCAGCCATCGCGGTATAGAGGCCGTCCGCTGTTTCCTTACTCACACCCCAGTTTTCAGCGATGCGGCTAACATTAGCATCACGATCCGCTTTCGCATCCGCCGTGGCATACTGCCACATCAGCGCATCGACCTGGCCTTTACCTTCCTTGTATACGCTACCCAGATTGCCGATGTACTGCCCATCAAGCTGCTCGCTGTAGCTTTTACCCATTACCGCCAGTTCCTGCCGCATTCCCTGGCAGGCTGCTGAAGACAGCCCTTTACAGGCTAAGTCTAACGCTGCATCGAATGCCTTGTCTTTCGCATTCAGGTCACTGATTAACTGCTCTGCCTGCTGTTTCTTTTCACCTTCCAGATACGGCAGTGACCACTTCGCATCCTGCCGCTGTTTCTCGTCTTCGGCGTGCAGCGCATTATTCTCAACCGCATTTCTACCCGCCTGTGCGCCCGCCACCGCACTGCCGGCGCTGTCGCCGGCAATACCTCCCGCCAGGCCCGCCGCCAGCGTCCCCAGCGCACTGATAGTCTGGCGCTGCTCTTCACTCAGGTCCTCGCGCTTAACCCCCGGATACATCTGCTGCGCGATGTACTCGCCCATCGCCGCGCCCGAGGCACCGGCCAGTGCCGCATTGCCCGATGCGTATGCCGTCACCGCACCCACCACCGCGTGCGCTATCAGGTTTGCCTGAACGTTCACCACATCCTTTCCGTCCGGGCCTTTCGTGGTCGTCAGCTTATGTATCTGCTCCGCCAGGTACGGTGCCGCCGCGCCGCTCAGCGCCTGGGCCACGTTGCCGCCCGCCAGGCCCTGTATTGCCGCCGTCGCCGCGCTGATACCCTGCTGCACTGCCCCGCCTGTTCCCAGGCCTGTAGCCTGCATCTCCCGGTTATACAGCGTCTGGTAAGCCTGCTGAACGATATCGCCCTGCGTCGGAACCTGACCCGGAT